>Ga0302319_10006724_pt1 | contig 22748 bp, 17 predicted proteins | sample Bog_T0_2_FD_203319 | JGI IMG/M metagenome (GOLD analysis project Ga0302319, IMG submission 203319) | Peat permafrost microbial communities from Stordalen Mire near Abisko, Sweden - Bog_T0_2 | ecosystem: Environmental > Terrestrial > Soil > Wetlands > Peat | place: Sweden: Abisko, Stordalen Mire...
CCAAATTCCATTTTACTGATGAGGTAAGTTATGTTTCAACCGGAGGCGGCGCTTTGCTGGAGTATATGGAAGGTAAAGAATTACCGGGCGTTGTGGCGATAAATGAGTAAGCGTTTAAATGAACAAGAACATTATTAAAGGTTATTTCCGGGTTTCCGGTTACAAATCGCGATATTTTGAAGGCCCTGGCAAACCGGGGCCTTTGGTCATTTTTTCCCTATGACTATTATAAACGCATATTTCAATGAAATTTCGGTTTTATTTGTTAAATAGTGTTTCTTTGAAAGATGGATGTTACCCTAAAGAAATCACTCCCAACCTTTAAAGAAAAGCTGTTTGCAGAAATTACTGAAGTCCCTGTTATTTTGCAGCAATCCCACTTCCCCGGATTAGACGGATTGAGAGGAATATCCATTATCATGGTCATATCTTCACATCTTGCCATGTACACGCCGATTACTGACTACATAAACGGCGGAATCGGCGTGGAGATATTTTTTGTTATAAGCGGGTTTTTAATTACATCCTTGCTTTTGAAAGAGAAAATTAAACACGGAGTTGTTTCTTTTAAAAACTTCTATATCCGCCGGTTTTTAAGAATTGTGCCCGTGGCATATTTATTTCTGATTGTTATTATTATTCTAAATAACCGCCTTAAATTGGGCGTACCTGTCAAAAGTTTTTTTGCGTCATTTTTATATGTAAGAAATATTCCCTTTAAAAATACTTACGACTGGTATACGGCCCACTTTTGGTCGCTTTCAGTCGAAGAACAATTTTATATTGCTTTCCCTTTTTTTATCGTTTCAAGAACAAATAAATTTATAATAGTAGCTGTCTTAATAATTTTAACGTTGCCCCTTCTTAATATATTGGGGTTTAATAATGTAGGGGTATTTTATTCGAATCATATTATTCATGTTTTCACTTTTATTTTGATCCATTTACTGGGAAAGGGCACAGCGGCCATTCTTGCCGGGTCATTGTACTCAATACTGTTGTTCAAAAAGGTAATTGTCATCGAAAAATTACGAAGTAATTATTATTTAAGCTTTATTTTACTGATCATCGGTTTTTTGGTTTTTATGCGAATATCGTTTCTCTACAACGATTATCTTGCCGTGATCTTATTTCCAGTAATCACTGGCTATATAATTCTGCTTAATTTAAAAGAAAGAAATCTGTTAAGAAATATTTTAGAAAATCCCATTTTAACAAAAATTGGCGTTCTTTCTTACAGCCTATATATTTGGCAGCAATTCTTTATTCAAAAATGGTACTTCTTTAAGTATTCAGATACCATAATTGTAAGGGTTTTGATGATCTTTTTTGTTTCTTCAATTTCTTATTATTTTTTTGAAAAGTTTTTTTTAAGATATAAAGCAAAGTTTAAAAACAGTTAATGGTTTTTTTCTACGGTTGTTCGATCGCTTCCAGTGGTGTTTCAATCTGTTTCGCTATTCTTTCACTCACGCTTTTACCTTTTGCAAAATTCAGAATTTGGAAAACCGGCTTTATGTTTTAAATCATTATAAATTTATTGATGGCTCATCATTAAGACATAAGCTAAATTAATAAATGCTCTTTGGTAACAATTTTGCAAGACAACCCCTCATGCTTGTCTTTTTTGTTTTATTCCGTACTTTTAAAAACAAATATCGCTGTAGATGAATAAACTCGCCTTTTCAGCTTTAAGCCTGTTGCTTTTAGCTATTACTTCTTTCGCACAACCCGGACAAAGTAATACGTCCGATGCCGCTTATGTAAAAAACAACTACATAAAATATGAATACCAAATTCCGATGCGGGACGGTAAAAAGCTATTTACGTCAGTCTATATCCCAAAGGATACTACAAAAAAGTACCCCATCATGATGGACAGAACGCCATACAGTGTTGCCCCTTATGGTCCGGGTGCCTATAAGGGCACATTAGGGCCATCCTCTTTATTTTTGCACGACGGCTATATTTTTGTTTACCAGGATGTACGGGGCCGCTGGATGAGCGAGGGCATTTTTGAAGAAATGATGCCGGAAAAAGAAGTCCATAAAACAAATATTGATGTGGACGAAGGCACTGATACTTACGATACAATAGACTGGCTTATTAAAAATTTACCCGGAAATAATGGTAAAGTAGGCGTTTGGGGAATTTCCTATCCCGGATTTTATACGACTACCTCTTTACTTAGCCGTCACCCGGCTTTGGTTGCAGCCTCCCCCCAGGCGCCAATGTCTGATCTCTACCGCGATGACGCGTTTCACAACGGGGCTTTTCAGTTGGTAGCCAATTTTGATTTTTACCCTTCTTTTACCAACAGGCAGGACGATAAACCAACGCAGCGTATGGGCGGGCGGCTTGATTTCGGCACAAACGATGGCTACGAGTTTTTCCTGAAAATGGGTTCTGTAAAAAACACAAATGACAGGTATTATAAGGATACTATCCGCTTATGGACTGAAATGCTCGACCACCCTAATTATGACCAGCATTGGAAAGACCGGAACGTATTACCGCATCTTCATGACATTAAGACAGCCGTATTGGTTACCGGCGGCTGGTATGACGCCGAAGATCTATATGGCGCGATAAACACCTATAAAACGCTGGTTAAAGACAATCCTAACACCCCAATCTATTTCACTATGGGGCCATGGGTACATGGCGGTTGGGCGCGCGGCCCGGGCGACCATTTAGGCGATGTTGATTTTGGAGCGCAAACAGGTCCCTTTTACCGTGAAAAAATCGAATTCGCATTTTTTAGTCATTACCTGAAAGGAACTGATCTTGATCTTGCAAAAATATCAGCATTTGAAACAGGGGTAAATAAATGGAAAACCTATGATGTTTGGCCGCCCAAAGACGCGGAAGAAAAGAATCTATATTTCCTGCCGGGAGGCAAACTTTCGTTCGATAAACCAAACACCCTTAATAGTTTTGATGAATTTATATCGGACCCTAATAAACCAGTACCATTTTTTGATGGAATTGCCATCGGCCAAAAAAGGGAATACATGACGGGCGACCAGCGGTTCGCTTCCCGAAGGCCTGACGTATTGACCTATGAGACAGATGTGCTTGATAAAGACATCACCATTGCCGGTAATATTTGGGCAAATTTAAAAGTATCGACAACCGGCACCGATGCCGACTGGGTTGTTAAGGTGATAGATGTTTACCCGGACTCGGCCAAAAACAACAAATTTACGGGGAAGGACGTTTTTATGTCAAACTACGAACAAATGGTGCGCAGTGAAGAAATGCGTGGCAAATACCGTGGGAGTTTTTCTAACCCGGAACCCTTTGTACCGGGAAAAGTCACCCCGGTTAATTTTGAGCTCCAGGATATACTGCATACCTTTAAAAAAGGCCACCGCATAATGGTACAGGTGCAAAGCACCAGTTTCCCGCTTATTGACCGTAACCCGCAGGTTTTTGAAGATATTATGAAAGCAAAAGACACTGATTTCAAAAAAGCTAAGGAAAAAGTGTATACTTCATCCACTAATCCAAGCTTTTTGAAAGTGAGGGTGATGGAAGATAATTGATATGGAGGTTAAACTTCCGAAATTTTTAAAAATTAGTAAGTCCTCCCATGTAAAAAAGCAGTTAGTTATTTCGGACCGTAAACAACAATAGGTATCAGCATTTCTTCAAGCGAGATACCGCCATGCTGAAACGTTTCATTGTAAAAGTTAACGAAGTGATTGTAGTTGTTTGGGTAAACAAAATATTTATCCTCTTTAGCAAATACAAAGCTCGAACTTACATGCAGGCGGGGAAGCATCGCGTCATGGGGGTTGCGTACATGAAATACTTCTTTTGGGTTAAAGTTTAAGTTTCTCCCCTGTTTATATCTCAGGTTGGTATTGGTATTTCGATCGCCCACTATTTTGCTTGGGTTTTTTACTCTGATTGTGCCGTGATCCGTGGTTATTATTACCCTAACCTGTTTTTGAGCTAGAAATTTGAGTAGGTCTAACAGCGGCGAATGCTCAAACCATGATAATGTTAACGAACGGTAGGCTGCGTCGTCGCTGGCGAGTTCGCGTATCATTTGCATGTCTGTACGCGCGTGGGAAAGCATGTCAACAAAATTGTATACGACTACGTTAAGCTCATTTGTCATCAGGTTACTAACTGAATCGTTAAGTGCCCTGCCCTCGTCTATATTTAATATTTTGTGATAGGAATGTTTAATGTCTTTTCGCAATATCCTTTTAATCTGGTCGGTTACGAATTCGCCTTCATATAAATTCTTACCGCCTTCATCTTCGTCATTCTGCCACATCTCAGGATAGCGTTTTTCCATATCGAGCGGCATCAGCCCCGAAAATATGGCATTTCTTGCATACTGGGTAGCAGTGGGTAAAATACTGTAATAGGCATCTTCTTCTTCAAGCCTGAAATATTCTGTCAGGATTGGGTTTATAATCCGGAATTGATCGTATCTTAAATTGTCAATTAAAATGAAAAACACGGGCCCTTTGCCGTCTAGCCTTGGAAACACCTTCTTTTTAAACAATTGAGGCGAAATAATGGGGCCTGACTCCGGATCTTTTAACCAATTCAAATAATTCCTTTCAACAAACTTACAGAACTGCACATTCGCTTCTGATTTTTGCATTGTCAGTATTTCGTGCATGCCGGCATCCTCCAGTTTTTCAAGTTCCAGTTCCCAGTATATCAATTTCTTATAAACATCTATCCATTCCTGGCAGTTCAGGTTATCATTGAGGATCATACCAAGGTTCCTGAAATCCTGCTGATAGGCCATGGTTGTTTTTTCAGTAACAAGGCGTTTGTTTTCAGTTAGTTTTTTAATGGTAAGCTGTATCTGTTTTGGATTTACAGGTTTTATCAGGTAATCGTCAATCTTTGAACCGATTGCGTCTTCCATCAGGTATTCTTCTTCGTTTTTGGTTATCAAAACAATAGGGACATCGTTGTTAATGTTCTTTATTTGCGATAGTGTCTCGAGCCCGGTTAGGCCCGGCATATTTTCATCCAAAAACACAAGGTCGAAATAGTTATTTCTAAATGCTTCCACGGCATCGGTTCCGTTTGTTACTGTAGTAACTTTGTATCCTTTCTCTTTCAGAAAAAGAACATGTGGTTTTAACAGATCGATCTCATCGTCTGCCCATAATATGGTAGTTTCCTGCATTTTTTATCGTTTACAATTGCATATGACCGGATCAGATATTTGCGTTTGGTTATAAAGCATTATGACTATAACCTGATCGGCTAATTTCAACGTCGCTAATCTTTGACCTCCCAAATGTAAACCTCAAATCACGGATTTTGTTACAAGTTATAAAAGGGATTAACAAAAATTAACAAATAAAAGATGTGCCTGTTACCTTTATTTAACACATTTGTAAAGTAAATTGGTACATTGAATAAAAAGAAAATAATAAACGACCCTGTTTATGGTTTTATCAGCATTCCTACAGAGCTGGTATTCGATTTAATTGAACACCCATATTTTCAACGCTTAAGGTATATTAAACAGCTGGGTATGACGCATCTTGTTTACCCTGGAGCGCTGCACACCAGGTTCCATCACGCCTTAGGCGCTATGCACCTGATGGGCCTGGCTATCGAAACGCTTCGTAATAAAGACCATGAAATTTCTATTGAAGAAGAAGAGGCTGTCATTGTAGCGATATTGTTACATGATATCGGCCATGGTCCTTTTTCGCATGCTTTGGAAGAAATGATAGTACAAGGCATATCACATGAAGATATCTCGGCGCTGTTAATGAACAAGCTTAACGAACAATTCGAAGGCCGGCTGACTATGGCCTTGGCAATTTTTAACGGTACCTATCCCCGGTTATTTCTGCATCAGCTGGTCTCGAGCCAGCTTGATATGGACAGGATGGATTATCTTAACCGGGATAGCTTTTTTACCGGTGTTTCTGAAGGGGTAATTAGTTCTGACCGCATTATCAAAATGCTGAACGTTAAAGGTGACCTGGTTGCCGTTGAAGAAAAAGGAATCTATTCGGTCGAAAAATTTCTAATTGCCCGGAGGCTTATGTATTGGCAGGTTTATTTACATAAAACCGTAATAGCAGCTGAGCAATTGCTTTCTAAAATACTTAAAAGGAGCAGGGAGTTAACTTTAAGCGGAAAATTTATTTTCACAACACCGGCATTAGACCATTTTCTTAAACAAACAATTGATAAAGCTGATTTTCTTCAGGACGAAAGGCATCTGGAAATATTTGCCACCCTGGATGACACTGATATTATGGCTGCCGTAAAAGTTTGGGCGACACATGAAGATTTTGTTTTATCAAAACTATGCCGCGACCTTGTTGAAAGAAATCTTTATAAGGTTGAAATCACAAATGAAAAGCCCAATGAACAATTAATTTCGCAGTTAATCAAAAAGGCTAAAAAAAAATATAAGATAACTGAGGCGGAAGCTTCCTACTTTGTTTTTACAGAAACTATTCGCAATGACGCCTATCGCCCCGGCGACGGTAATATAAGGATTTTAATGAAAAATGGTGAAATAAAAGACATTACCGATGCCAGCGACAATTCAAATCTCGAAGCCTTAGCGAAAACCGTGAAAAAATTTATTCTTTGTTACAATAAGGAGTTAGTTTGATTTGAAAATTAATGAATTCAAATATTTGAAAATGTTGATTAATGTCTTATTGATTTTCAAATTTTCAAATCAGCTCATTTTCAAATTGTACAATTTAATAATTTGCTGCTTTAATATTTACAGTTAAATTTGCCGGATGCAATTTACCGCACTCGAATTAGCTTTGATGCTTAACGGAACAATAGAAGGTGACCCGTTGGTGTCGGTAAACCAATTGGCTAAAATTGAAGAAGCCCAGGCGGGGTCATTGTCCTTCTTAGCAAATCCTAAATATGAACAATATCTCTATTCGACAAATGCATCGGTGATTATTGTAAATAATGACCTTGTCTTAACGGCCCAGACGAATGCTACGCTTATTAGGGTGGAAAATGCCTATAGTGCATTTTCTTTACTGCTCGAAAAATACAATACAATAAAGTTAAATAAAACGGGCATTGAACAGCCATCGTTCGTTCATCCATCGGCTCAAATCGGCGAAAATGTATACGTAGGCGCTTTTGCGTATATTGGGCCAAATGTTAAAATAGGAAATAACAGCAAAATTTATCCCAACACCTATATCGCAGATAATGTCGTAATTGGTAATGACGTTACACTTTTCCCTGGCGTAACCATTTATTTTGACTGTGTGGTTGGCAATAAAGTTATCGTTCATTCAGGAGTAGTTATTGGAAGTGATGGTTTTGGCTTCGCGCCTGAAAGCGACGGAACGTATAAAAAAATTAGCCAGATAGGCAATGTTATTATTGAAGATGACGTTGAAATAGGCTCCAATACCACCATTGACCGTGCCACAATGGGATCAACTATAATACGCAAAGGAGCTAAACTTGATAATTTGTTAATGATCGCGCACAACGTTGAAATTGGGGCTAATACAGTAATCGCCGCGCAAACAGGCATATCTGGAAGCACTAAATTAGGGGATAACTGCGTAATTGGCGGACAGGTTGGTATAGTTGGCCACTTGAGTATTGCCAGAGGAAGTCAAATTATGGCCAAATCGGGTGTTAATAAAAACATTACACAGGAAGGCAAAAAATGGGGTGGCGTTCCTTTTTTTACAAACTATATGGAAAATCTTCGCATAGAAGTAGCTGCTACGCATCTGCCCGCGCTTGAAAAGAAGGTAGCAGAGCTAGAAAAAATAATTACTGAATTAAAAAATAATGCTCATTAGTTTCATTGGTTTATTAGTTACCCGGTCTTTGAGCTTTGCGGTTAATTAAGACGCTACCCATGAACTAATGAACCAATGAACCAAGGTTCCGATGTTAAGATGAACGTAAAACAAAAAACAATTAAAGCGCCGGTTTCAGTTTCGGGCACCGGTTTGCATACTGGTGAAAGCGTAACTATGACTTTTAACCCGGCCCCCGAAAACCATGGCTACAAATTCAGAAGGATAGATTTAAAGGGCATGCCGGTAATTGATGCCGATGTTGATTATGTAACCGACACCTCCCGCGGCACCACAATCTCACATAACGGCGCAAGCGTAAGCACCATAGAACATGTTCTCGCAGCGCTGGTTGGTTTAGAGGTTGACAATGTTTTGATTGATCTGGACGGACCTGAAACACCAATTATGGATGGAAGTTCAATACAATTTGTAGATGCCATTAAAGATATTGGCTTTGTTGAACAAGAGGCAGACCGTGAATACTATCATATACCTTACAATATACATTACTCCGAACCTGACCGTAAAGTTGAAATGGTTGCTATGCCATTAGACGACTATCGTTTTACCTGTATGGTTGATTACAATTCGCAGGTATTGGGAAGTCAGCATGCGAGTATCTCGACAATTTCAGAATTTAACAAAGAAATAGCCTCATGCCGGACGTTTTGTTTTTTGCATGAGTTGGAGATGTTGTTAAAGCACAATTTAATAAAGGGGGGTGATTTAAATAATGCGATAGTTGTGGTCGATAAGGACGTGGACGATGATGAGTTAGCCCACCTTGCAAAAATATTTAACCGCAAAGATATAAAAGTAGCTCCGCAAGGTATATTAAACAATATTGAACTCCGCCACCAAAACGAACCTGCAAGACATAAACTACTCGACATGATAGGAGACCTTGCACTTGTTGGAGTTCCGCTGAGGGGGCACATTATGGCTGCACGGCCAGGACATGCCGCGAACGTCGCATTTGCTAAAAAAATAAAAACGTTAATAAAAAAAGAACGAAGCCGCAAGCATATTAAAGTATACGATCCAAACGCCAAACCCGTTTATGATACTGTTCAAATCATGAAGATACTGCCCCACAGGTGGCCGTTTTTAATGGTTGACAAAGTTTTGGAATTAACAAAAAGTCACGTGGTTGGATTAAAAAATGTTACCATGAACGAAGATCTCTTTAAGGGACACTTTCCGGGTGCCCCATTGTTTCCGGGGGTTTTACAAATAGAGGCTATGGCGCAAACAGGCGGTATCCTGGTTTTAAATACCGTTCCTGATCCTGAGAATTATATCACTTTGTTCTTAAAAATTGAAAATGCCCGGTTTAAGGCACCTGTAGTTCCAGGTGATACTTTAATTTTTCATTGCAACTTACTCGCGCCGATCAGAAGGGGTATTGCCCAGATGAAAGGAATAGGTATGGTTGGCGAACGCATAGTTGTTGAAGCCGAATTGATGGCCCAGATTGTAAGAAAACAAAAAACCGACGAAGCATGATCCAGCCATTAGCATACATACACCCACAGGCTAAAATTGCCGATAATGTGGTAATTGAACCATTTGTTACTATACATAAAGATGTTGAGGTTGGCGAAGGAACCTGGATTGGTTCAAACAGTACAATAATGGATGGCGCGCGCATCGGAAAAAACTGCAGGATTTTCCCCGGCGCGGTAATTTCTGCCCCACCGCAGGACTTGAAGTATAGGGGCGAACAAAGCACGGTTACAGTTGGTGATAATACGATCATACGCGAATGCGTTACGCTAAACCGGGGTACCGCTCTTGATAAAAACACGACTACCATTGGCAGCAACTGCCTGCTGATGGCCTATGTACACGTAGCCCATGATTGCGTTATAGGCGATAATGTGATTATAGCAAATTCAGTGCAGCTTGCCGGCCATATTAACGTATACGATTATGCCTTTATCGGAGGAACGTCCGCTGTTCATCAATTTGTTGAAATTGGGGCGCACAGCATGATATCAGGCGGTTCACTGGTACGAAAAGATGTTCCGCCATTCACAAAAGCGGGGCGCGAGCCCTTATCTTATATTGGTATAAATTCTGTTGGATTGCGCCGCAGAGGTTTTACCGCAGCCACCATCAATGAGATACAGGAAATTTACCGGATTATATTTCTTAAAAAGTATAATATTACTAAGGCCCTCGATATTATTGAAGCTGAATTTAACCCAACAGTTGAAAGAGATGAGATCATAAACTTTGTTCAGAACTCGCAAAGAGGGATCATGAAGGGGTTTGGAAATAGTTAATTTGTAGTTCATGGATCATAGTTCATCGTTCATAGCCGAAAATATCTTGCAAAAAGCAGTTAACTTTCAATGCGCAAGGGCAATAAAATACTGAAGCTGCTATGAACAATGAACCATCAACTATCAACTACCGTATTTCCCTCCAAAATATTGGCCGCCGTTTTAATCATGATTGGATATTCAGAGGGATTAATTATGATTTCATCAGCGGGAAAAGTTATGCCGTGCTCGGGCCAAACGGTTCCGGTAAATCAACTTTATTTCAGGTAGTAAATGGAAGTTTGTCACAATCAGCGGGCAAGATCAGTTATTTTTATGAAGATAAGCCAATTGAAATTGATGCTGTTTTTAAACATATTAGTATCGCTGCTCCATACCTTGAACTAATAGAGGAGTTCAGTCTGAACGAGATGATTGAATTTCATTTTAAATTTAAGTCCTATAAAACAGGTATAGATAAAAGTGAAATAATTAACCTGTTAGCGATGCCGGGGAACAAAAACAAACTGATAAAATATTTTTCATCTGGTATGAAACAGCGGCTGAAACTGGCCCTCGCCTTTTGTTCGGACACATCAATACTGATGGTTGATGAACCTACTTCTAATTTAGACACGCAGGGTATTGACTGGTATTTAAAAATGGTCCAAAACTTCGCATCAAACAGGTTAACAATCATTTGCTCAAACCAGGCACATGAATACAGTTTTTGTGATGAACAGTTAAATATTTTGGATTTTAAGAAAAATGTAACTTAAAATTAATGATCCGTACGGATGTTCGCGATAAATCCGGTGTTTTTTCCTTTATTCTGAATTAAGCCGCCATCATTATGTTTACCAGCATTGTCAGATCAGCACGGTTGGCATTAAGTTTAGAAAGCAGGTTTGTTAATAAGAATTCCTTATTTCGTTCATTTTTAGACTGTTTTACTAATTCCTGCATAACCGGAGGTATAAGGGAATTGGCTACTGAAAGAGCGGTATTTGCCTCAATGCCATAAAATTTAACAAGTTTGTTAGTAAATCTATTCACCATAATTTTAACCAGCGAATTGTTGTAGATTCCGGAAAACTGAAAAAAACTAACGAGATCTTTCATTTTACCGGTTTCTATTTGAGATTTTAAAACTTCAATTATGGTACTTGATGCTTCGTTGATCACGGCGTCGTGAAACTTCTGCGGAACATCAGGGTTGTTTATTACAGCAGGCCCGGCGTTGTTTTTAATTAGTAAAAAAAGTTTTTCAAACATAGCACAAAGTTGAATTAGCAAAATGAATGGTAAATGGCGTTTTTTTTATCACTAACGCAAATATATAAATTAATAGTTTTTAAATTCAAAACAAATGGCGATTTTTTTTAATATTTTGACAATTTAATGTTGTAAAACAAACACTAACTATATGGTGTTATTGTAACACTGATAAGCTACTTTAACATTTAATACTGACCTAATAATTTAATGTTATTTTTGAAAAAAAAATTAACCAATTATGTTACCAAACGTTGATTTCACCACGACACAATCTTATAAATATTTAACAGACCATTACATTGATATGGTTTCAAAAAGCTTAAAAGAATTATTTGAAGCTGATAATCAAAGATTTGTTAAGTTTTCCCTCCCATTTGAAGAAATTCTCTTCGACTATTCAAAAAACAGGATTGACGAACAAACAATAGCGTTGTTGCTCCAATTAGCCAAAGAGTGTTCACTAAATAAGGCAATTGAGGCTATGTTTTCCGGAGAAAAGATCAATGTCACCGAAGGACGCCCTGTATTACACATCGCATTGCGCAACCGAAGCAATAACCCAATACTGGTTGATGGAAAAGATGTGATGCCCGATGTAAACCGTGTGCTGGGACAAATGAAAACATTTAGTGAGGAAATAATTTCGGGCAACTGGAAAGGTTATACCGGAATGCCCATCACTGATGTTGTTAATATTGGCATCGGAGGTTCAGACCTTGGCCCGGTGATGGTGACCGAAGCTTTGAAAGCTTATAAAAATCATTTGAATATGCATTTTGTTTCCAATGTGGATGCAACGCATATTGTTGAGACAATAAAAGGTTTGAGCCCGGAAACCACCTTGTTCCTGATTGCTTCAAAAACATTTACTACACAGGAAACAATGAGCAACGCGCACAGCGCCCGTGACTGGTTTCTGGCAAGCGGCGCAACCGAAAAAGACGTTGCGAAACATTTTGCTGCATTATCGACTAATACAGAAGGAGTGGAAAAGTTTGGCATCGATACCAAAAACATGTTCGAGTTTTGGGATTGGGTTGGCGGCCGCTATTCTTTATGGAGCGCTATAGGTTTATCTATTGTTTTGAGTATTGGATTTGAAAACTTTACCGATCTGCTGGCCGGTGCACATGCAGTAGATGAATATTTTAAATCAACAGAATTGGAAGAAAACATCCCGGTGATCATGGCTTTAGTGGGTATTTGGTACAATAACTTTTTCGAGGCTGAAACTAACGCTATATTACCATATGATCAGTATATGCACCGTTTTGCCGCTTATTTCCAGCAGGGTGATATGGAAAGCAACGGAAAACACGTTGACCGTAACGGCAATACGGTTGATTACTCAACCGGCCCGATTATTTGGGGCGAACCCGGCACAAACGGCCAGCATGCATTTTATCAGTTAATCCACCAGGGCACTAAACTAATCCCCTGTGATTTTATAGCGCCCGCACAATCACATAACCCGCTTGGCGAACACCACAATATGCTTTTGTCAAACTTCTTTGCGCAAACCGAAGCTTTAATGAATGGCAAAACACATGAAGAGGTGGTTGCTGAGTTAAAAAAATCGGGGAAAACCAAAGAGGAAATTGAAAAACTGGCGCCTTTCAAAATGTTTGAAGGTAACCGGCCAACCAATTCCATTCTTCTTAAGAAAATCACACCGCGGAGCCTCGGCTCATTAATCGCGATGTACGAGCATAAAATTTTTGTACAGGGAATTATCTGGAACATTTACAGCTTTGACCAATGGGGCGTTGAACTCGGCAAACAACTGGCGGGTAAAATATTGCCTGAACTAAAGGACGACAGCGAAATCACGACACATGATTCATCGACCAATGGTTTGATTAATCAGTATAAGGCATGGAGGTGATTTTGGCTAAAGCCCGGATATATTAATTATTTTTTCGTCCGTTGGCTAAAGCCAACGGCAATGAATGCAACATGTAAGCAATTCATAGCCGTCTGCTTTAGCGGACGGAAGATATGTAAAAGGAGTTTTTTCATCCGTTGGCTAAAGCCAGCGGCAATGAATGCAACATGTAAATAGTTCATAACCCTCCGCCAAAGCCAGCGGCAATGAATACGGCATGTAACCGGCTCATAGCCATCCGCTAAAGCCAACGGCAATGAATGCGGCATGTAACCGGCTCATAGCATCCGCTAAAGCCAACGGCAATGAATGCAACATGTAAACAGTTCATAGCCGTCCGCTTTAGCGGACGGAAGATATGTAAGAGGAGTAAGGGCTTTAGCCGAATTAATTATTATCCACCATCCTGGACTATAAAGGCTTATTCTATAAAATAAAAAAATTCATTGTCCTCACTTACATGGAACGGAATAATTATATTTAAAGAAAAAAGACTTTATCCAAAGTAAACCATGTCATTCGTAAAAATCTGGGTTCACTTAGTTTTTGCAACAAAAACCCGGGAGCCATTGCTAACGAAAGAATTCAGATACGATGTGCAAAAACACATTATTGAAAACTGTATAGAAAAGGAAATTTTTTTACAAACCATAAATGGGTACACAGATCATTTGCATTGCCTGATTTCCTTGGGAAAAGACCAAAGTATTGCTAAAGTGACTCACCTTATAAAGGGAGAATCGTCGTTTTGGATTAATCAAAACAACCTGGCGCCAGAAAAATTCAGCTGGCAGGATGACTATTTTGCTGTTTCGGTTAGTGAATCGCAGATAGAAACTGTAAAAAATTATATAAAAAACCAGGAAAAACATCATTCAAAAAAGTCGTTCCAACAAGAGGTTGATGAATTTATGAAAAGATATGGCTGGCAATTAATCAAGGATTAATCAGTGCGTCACGAACAGTGTATGTTATCGCAGCATTCTTTGAGCTAAAATTACATAGTGACATAATGATATGTTGAAACAAATTTACTATAGCGGTAATTTTGGCTAAAGCCCGACGCTGTTAATGCTCTTTTATCCGTTGGCTAAAGCCAAACGGCAATGAACTAAAAAAGCGATAATTCATTGCCGTCCCATTTATGGGACGGAAGAAGGAAGGTCACAACAAGGGCTTTAGCCAAATATCCACTAAACCGCCCGCTTCAAACTGCAAACTTTTTTACAAAACTATTCCGCCGATGTAAACTTCAGGCAAACAGGGTTGCCAATTTGAACACTTATTCCGGTCATTCCTAGCCTGCCGGTACTTTTGTCTATCCGGTAAACAAAAATATTGTCGCTGCTTTGATTAGCCACCACTAAAAAATTGCCAGTTGGGTCAATGGCAAAATCGCGTGGGTTTTTGCCGTAGCTGCTCACATGCTGCACAAGGGTTAGGCCGCCCGTTTCCTGGTCAATTGAAAAAACAGAAATTTCATTAGTCTCCAAACGGTTAGAGGCGTACAAGAACTTTCCATCAGGGGAGATGTGGATCGCGGCGCCGGCCGTCTGGCCTTTAAAGCCACTGCGTAATATAGAAATCGCTTGTTTTTCTTTCAGTTTGCCGTTATCATAATCAAAAACATGGACCGCCGATCCCATTTCAGTTACCAGGTAAACATGCTTTTTATCATTCGAAAAAACAATGTGACGGGGGCCTTCGCCGTCCTTTATACTCGCAAAAGCGGTAGCGGCAGGCGTCAGTGGTTGCGGATTTGAACTGTGGTACCTTTCAATATTTAATTTATCAGTTCCTAAATCACTATACAGTAAGTATTTTTCATCGGGCGATAGCATGGCAATATGCACATGCGGGCTTTTCTGCCGGGATGTATCAACGCCATGCCCTTCATCTTTTAGGAGTTGCGATACAGGGGCAAGAGAGCCATCCTGGTTTACCGGTAAAACGGCAAGGCTGCCACTTGAATAATTAGCTATAAAAACATTTTTTTGTGCTTTGTCGACCGAGACATAGCATGGATCGGCCCCACCCGAAGACTGTTTATTAATAAATACCAGTTTCCCCTCCTTGGGTTCGAAGGTAAAAGAGCTCACTTCACCGTTTGCCCCTGTTTCATTAACCGCGTAAACAAACTTATTATTAGCAGAAACGCACAGGTATGATGGGTTTTTCACGTCATCAACCTCATTCAGATATGCTAATTTCCCCGTTTCGGTATAAAAACGGTATACATAAATGCCCTTACTGCTTCCGGTGGTGTAAGTTCCTATCAACAGGTCGTAGGTAGTGGGGGCCGTTTTTTTATGTTGCGCATAAGTTAAAACAGGGGATATCAGCAAAAGTATCAACAGGAATTTTTTCATTGTTTGATGAATTGGTTATTGGAGGCAAGATAATAATTAATGCCGAAAAGTAAATTAATGGTTGATAATGTTTAAGCGGCTTTTTTTCATTCGCTATTTTTACTTCCTGTCAACAATTCTTTATATAAACTTGTAATTCATACGTTGGCTTTCAGTCTAATGTAAAACAATATATGGATTGGGCATTTTACAGGCAAATTTTTGAGAAACAGCAACAGGCTGATGCAATACCATCTAACGAAGAAATCAATGGGTGGGCATTACAGGTGATACGTTTGTTATTTCCTGAACAATCCAAACAGGTTTTCCCGGATATGTATGCGCTAAAGGAAGAGTTTGAACGGCTTGAAAACGAACTTTGCCATATCATGAACGCTACTAAGGCTTGCCAAGACTGTAATAATGAACAACTCGCCAGCGTTTTTTTTGAACAATTGCCCGACTTATATCAAATACTTAATACCGACGTACAGGCAATATTTAGTGGCGACCCGGCCGCGAGGAGCGAATTTGAGGTAGTACGAACATATCCAGGTTTTTTTGCTATTTCTTTTTACCGCCTTGCAAACTGTTTATTTAAAATGGATATACCGCTGATACCGCGCATCCTTACAGAATATGCGCATTCAAAAACCGGGATAGATATTCATCCCGCGGCAGAAATCGGCGAATATTTTCATATAGACCACGGCACAGGCGTAGTTATCGGCGAAAGCTGTGTTATAGGTAAAAATGTAAAGTTATACCAGGGAGTAACTTTAGGCGCTTTGAGTGTAGCTAAAAGTATGGCATTTACAAAACGTCACCCGACTGTTCAGGACTATGTTATAATTTATTCAGGCGCCACTATTTTAGGCGGGCAAACAGTTATAGGCCATGACAGCATTATAGGCGGGAATGTTTGGCTTACTAAAAGCGTTCCGCCGCATTCAACGGTTTACCACAACCCGGCGATAACCGTACACGATAAAAGTAAAGTTTAAGCAGCATGGCAGGTATTATTGATCTGATAGGCAATACGCCTATGGCAGAAATTAAGAAACTCAATCCAAATCCCAAAGTCCGCATCTTTGCAAAGCTTGAAGGAAATAACCCCGGCGGAAGTGTAAAAGACCGGCCTGCACTTAATATGGTCCGGAGCGCGCTGGAACGTGGCGACATAAAAGCAGGCACTAAACTGATTGAAGCAACAAGCGGAAATACTGGTATTGCGCTGGCTATGATTGCCTGCCTGTTTGATTTGGAAATAGAATTGGTGATGCCTTCAAACTCCACACGTGAGCGGACATTAACAATGGAAGCATTCGGTGCTAAAGTAACGTTACTTGAAGGCATTGAACGTTGCCGCGATTACGCAGAGGAGAAAGGCGCGACCGGTGAGTACTTTTTACTCAACCAGTTTGCCAACCCTGATAATTACATGGCGCATTATAAAACTACCGGCCCCGAAATATGGCGCGACACCGAGGGCCAGATCACGCATTTTGTAAGCGCTATGGGAACTACAGGGACAATTATGGGCAACTCCCGGTTTTTAAAAGAGAAGGATCCCAACATACAGATCGTAGGCTGCCAGCCTACGGAATGCTCGTCTATACCGGGCATACGCAGATGGCCCGAAGCGTACCTCCCAAAGATATTTGACCCCAAACGGGTTGATCGCGTGATAGACATTTCCGAAGCTGAGGCTACGGCAATGGCACGAAAACTGGCAAAAACAGAAGGCATTTTTGCCGGCATGAGCAGCGGCGGCGCTATGGCAGGTGCGTTGAAAGTTGCAGAAGAGCTAACAGAAGGCACCATTGTATTTATTTGCTGCGACCGAGGCGACCGTTATTTGAGCAGTGATTTATTTGGATAAAATAACCTGCACGTTATTTCGGGCTTAATTGTTCAGCAAAAAACGAAGCTTTTTGTGTTAACCCACCTTTTTGTAAATGGTTGATAATCAATAAAATAAGCCGTAAATATTTGAAATCGTGTTAACTTTGTTAACCTTTGCGGAATCCCGGATTGTGAAGGCCGCCCTCATTTTTTAATCCATAATTTAACACATACAATGCGTTAGGGCCTTATTTCATTTCTGAAGAAGTACAAAAACATAGCTATTATTGCTGAAAATTTCCTTTTTTCTAAAAACAATAATCAACCAGGAATAATTAATGAAAAGACTAACCGGGCCTTTCACCCAGATATTGCCTTTATCCGGCCTTACGTTAAAAGGCGCGTTAAGTGATGATCAGCTTTTGGTTATCCCGCAAGGAGGCCTATTAACCGAAAATGGCCGGGTTATTTCTGTTGGTGATTTTGAGAATCTCCGTAAAGAAAGCCCGTTGGTGCCCGTTGAAGAAATAAATGGAGAAAGCGTATTGCTGCCGGGTTTTATCGATTGTCATACCCATATCTGTTTCGCCGGTAGCCGGGCAAAAGATTATGCCATGCGGATACAGGGGAAATCGTACCTTGAAATTGCAAAAGCGGGTGGCGGCATATGGGATTCAGTAACCCAAACTCGTGCTGCTGACGAAGCTTTATTAACAGAATTGTTGCTGCGAAGGGTGCAACGGCACCTGTCTGAAGGGGTCACTACAATTGAGGTAAAAAGCGGCTACGGCTTATCCGTTGAGCAGGAACTTAAACAATTACGCGTTATAAAAGCTGCATCAGCTAACACAACGGCCAGCCTGGTAGCCACCTGTCTTGCCGCGCATATAGTGCCAAGAGATTTTAACGGAAACCAATCTGAATATTTAGATCATATTTTGAATGATTTATTGCCAATTGTAAAAAAAGAAAACTTAGCCAGCCGCGTTGATATATTTATCGAAGAAGGGGCCTTTGATCAGGCTAACGCCTTAACTTATTTGAATAAAGCGAAACAAATGGGCTTTGATATTACTGTTCATGCCGACCAGTTCAGCACCGGAGGAAGCGAAGCAGCGGTAAGGGCCGGGGCCGTTTCCGCTGACCACCTGGAGGCAAGTACAGAAAAGGAAATAAAATTATTAGCCAATTCAGATACAGTTGCAGTAACTTTGCCCGGCGCGTCATTGGGCTTGGGAATGCCATATGCCCCGGCAAGGAAACTTTTGGATGCGGGTGCCTGTGTCGCGATAGCGAGCGACTGGAATCCCGGCTCGGCGCCTATGGGCGATTTGCTGATGCAGGCCGCCGTAATGAGCGCCGCCGAAAAGTTAAGCAATGCCGAAGTTTTTGCCGGGTTGACTTTCAGGGCTGCAAAGGCTTTAAAACTGGATGATCGCGGAATTTTGGCGCCGGGCATGCGGGCTGATATGCAGGTTTATCCCTGCGGCGATTACAGGGAGATACTGTATCATCAAGGCAAACTTAAACCGCTGATTAATTTGATTAAATGATTTCGCTGATAACATATTTGAGAATTAGATTTGACAACTTTTTAAAAGCTGTCAAATCTGTATGGGAACTAAGAAACCAATCTCTAACCACTAACCTCTAATCTCGATGAAGCTCATAGAATGTGTCCCCAATTTCAGTGAAGGTGTTAACCTTGATATTATTCGCCAGATCACTGATGAAATTGAAACGGTTGATGGTGTAAGGCTGCTGAACGTTGATCCCGGTAAGGCGACTAACCGGACCGTGGTAACTTTTGTGGGTGAACCTGGTAAAGTGATTGAAGCAGCATTTCTGGCTATAAAAAAAGCGGGGGAACTTATTGACATGTCCACACATAAAGGGGAACACCCAAGAATGGGCGCTACGGATGTTTGCCCGCTGATACCTATTGCCAATATCAGCATGGAAGAAACAGCAGAATATGCCCGTAAACTTGCAAAACGGGTTGGAGAAGAATTGCTGGTCCCGGTTTATTTATATGAGCATGCACAGGCGGATAAAAGCAGGCATAACCTTTCGTTGATTAGGACCGGGGAATACGAAGGCTTTTTTGAAAAGATAAAATTGCCGCAATGGAAACCTGATTTCGGGCCTGCGGAATTTGACGCAAAACGCGGGGCTACTGTTATTGGGGCGCGTGATTTCCTGATCGCTTACAACGTGAACCTTAATACTACTTCTACCCGCAGGGCAAATTCAATAGCTTTTGATGTACGGGAGGCCGGCCGTGTTTTGCGCGAGGGCGACCCGATAAACGGTAAAATTATTACCGATGAAAACGGGAAACCTAAATCTCTACCCGGTTCATTGAAAGCGGTGAAAGCAATTGGTTGGTTTATTGAAGAATACGGCATTGCCCAGATATCCATGAACCTTACCAATATTGAAGTTACCCCCTTGCACATCGCATTTGATGAGGTTTGCACTAAAGCTGCCGAACGTGGCATGCGGGTAACCGGCAGCGAACTGGTGGGGCTGGTGCCGTTAAAAGCGATGCTTGGTGCAGGCAAATATTTCCTGGAAAAACAGCAGCGTTCTGCCGGGGTAAGTGAAAAAGAACTGATCAGAATTGCAATTCTTTCAATGGGGCTATCGGAATTGGCCCCATTTAAACCGGAAGAGCGCATTATAGAATATTTGCTTAAAGATAAAGCTTCATCCAAACTTGCATCAATGAGTTTGATTGATTTTGCCGATGAAACAGCAAGCGAAAGCCCGGCGCCGGGTGGTGGCTCCATCTCAGCTTATATTGGTGCTTTGGGCGCGGCTTTGGGTACAATGGTTGCCAACCTTTCATCCCACAAAAAAGGATGGGACAGCCGTTGGAAGGAATTCAGCGACTGGGCCGAAAAAGGACAACAATACAAAGACGAACTGCTAAAACTGGTTGACCTCGATACAGCAGCTTTTAACAAAATAATGGAAGCGATGGCTTTACCAAAAGCTACAGCTGAAGAAAAAGCGGTACGAGATCAGGCTATTCAGGATGCTACCAAATATGCGATTGAAATTCCGTTTAAGGTGATGCAGGCTGCATTTGGCAGTTTAACCGTAACAAAAGCAATGGCCGAAACTGGTAACCCCAATTCCATCTCTGATGCAGGAGTAGCAGCTCTTTGCGGCCGCAGCGCGGTAATTGGTGCTTTTATGAATGTAAAAATCAATGCGCAGGGGTGTAAGGATAAGGATTTTATCGATAATATTATCGCGGAAGGATATGAGATTGAAAGGCAGGCTGTTGAGTTGGAAACGGAGATAATTGGGTTGGTGAATTTGAAAATCAGTTAATTTACAGGTATATCTATGCTTGTAAACACTTAAATAACTGTGTTTTTAAATAAGCCTATTATCTCCAGCCTGGTTTGGCAGAAAATATTTTAACAAGACCAGATAAAGGCAGGCTCAGTGCAATGCCGGATTCTGCGATACAATTTATTTATTTCTTTTATTTAGATTCATTAAATAAATATCAAAAGTTACAAATATGCGATGGCATTGTTAATCATTGCCTTTTAAAAAGGATGGAAATCCAATTAAATAAGGTTAAAGAGCCAATGGACACCGTTTTTATAAACTCAAATAAACCTTTTGAATGATTTTGTCCCCGATAGGTTTAAAACGAAATTTGCAAAATTCTTAAATACTATTTAGGTCTTTTATGCTCCTAACTGCATCTTCCCTATCCAATCTGCCCGCCATTGCAACTGAAATCATATCACTTGCTGGAAACAGCCGTATTTTTTTTTTTTACGGTGATATGGGGGCTGGTAAAACAACACTCATAAAGTTACTCTGCGCTTGTTTGGGTGCAACTGATCCTGTAACCAGCCCTACATTTTCAATTGTTAATGAATACAACTGTACCGGTAACAAAATTTACCACTTTGATTTTTACCGGTTAAAAAATCAAACCGAAGCGTTTGATATGGGATATGAAGAATATTTTTATTCCGGCGCCTATTGCTTTATTGAATGGCCTGAAAAGATTCCGGACCTATTGCCTGAACATCACATTAAAATTCAAATAAATGTTATGCTTAATAATTCAAGGCAGATAATTATTGAGAAGATTTAATATGAAGATAAATAAAAAATTGTTTATCTTCATCATCCAGAAAATAATGCACAATGAGTTCAGGGAAATACAGTGGGTTTTCGGATATTGCCAAACAAGCTATGATGCAACCCCAGGAATCGATGCTGGAGGTAAAAAGCAAAAAAAACAAACTTTATATCGGCATTCCTAAAGAAGTGTCGTTTCAGGAAAACAGGATACCATTAACGCCGTTATCAGTTGCTCTGTTAATAAATAACGGGCACGAGGTGATGCTGGAAAGCAACGCAGGGCTTGCGGCAAATTTTAAGGATAAAGATTATAGCGAACAGGGCGCCCAGATTGTTTATGATACAAAAGGGGTTTATGATGCCGATATCATTATAAAAATTGCCCCGCCGACAATGACGGAAATTGGCATGATGAAGCCCGGCCAGATATTAATTTCAGCATTGCAGTTGGCAACTTTTAAAGCAGAGTCTCTTCACGCACTCATCAATAAAAAAATAACTGCACTTTGTTTTGAACATTTGCGCGACGAAGGCGGTTCATTGAGCGTAGTAAGGGCAATGAGCGAGATTGTAGGCGCCACCTCGATTTTAATAGCCGGAGAATACCTAAGCAATATTTTTGATGGAAAAGGGTTAATGCTCGGCGGTATAACCGGCGTACCACCAACGGAAATTGTAATACTAGGCGCCGGTACGGTTGGGGAATACGCAGCACGTACGGCAATATCGCTAGGCGCCGAGGTAAAGGTCTTTGACCCTTCTATTTATAAATTACGAAGACTCCAAAATAACATTGGTAGCCGGGTATTTACGTCGGTGGTTCAACCTATTGTATTAGAAAAGGCCATAACCACATGCGATGTAGCCATCGGCGCTATGCGGGCAGAGGACGGCAGAAGCCCTTGTATTGTATCAGAAGCCACCGTTAGCCGGATGAAACCAAATTCGGTTATTATTGATGTTAGCATTGACCAGGGCGGCTGCTTCGAAACATCCGAAGTAACCAATCACACGCACCCGGTATTCAGAAAATACGATGTTATCCACTACTGCGTGCCTAATATTGCCTCCCGCGTTGCCCGTACTGCTACCTATGCATTAACTAATATTTTCGCTCCAATACTACTGGACATCGGCGAACAGGGCAGTTTAAAAAATGTGATTTGGCAAAAGTCAGGTGTCCGTGATGCGGTTT
>Ga0302319_10006725_pt1 | contig 22748 bp, 13 predicted proteins | sample Bog_T0_2_FD_203319 | JGI IMG/M metagenome (GOLD analysis project Ga0302319, IMG submission 203319) | Peat permafrost microbial communities from Stordalen Mire near Abisko, Sweden - Bog_T0_2 | ecosystem: Environmental > Terrestrial > Soil > Wetlands > Peat | place: Sweden: Abisko, Stordalen Mire...
GATGCCCGAGTCAACCACCCCCGTGTACTGATACGACTTCCGGTCAGTCTTCTGCTTGTAGCTGACGACGTTTGGCACGTTGTTGTTGTCGCCGTCTGCGGAGTAGTTGCCGCTGTCGGCAGCGTATGCAAAGTGTCCCGCGGCCAGTTCGCTCTGGTAGTTGGACTGCGTCACCGTCACGCCGGCCGTGTCGATCAGGCTCATTGCGTTACCGGAGCTCACATAGAACGGATTGCCCGATTGCAGGATTGTTATCGCTGACAGGCTGAAGCCGTTGGTGAGTCTCCGCGTAAAGCCGTTCCCGCCCCTCAAGCCGGGAATATCGTAGCTCCATCCCAACGAGAAGCGGTTTGGTGCGTCCCACGGCGAGGGGCTATAGAACTGTTGGAAGTTGTAGGAAGTCCCGTCACCTCCCACATACCCCTCGGGATAGTTGTTCCAGTCGTCCTTCGCGGCCGACCGCGTGTAAGAGGCAGTCAGGAATCCGTGTGCACCTATCTTCCCCTTCAACGCCACGATGAACGCGTAGTAATTTGAGTACGCCGCGTTGAACGCATAGTTGATGGAGCCAAAGCTCGTATTGAGACGAGTTTGAATACCGTCCCCTGTCCACACCCCGCTCGAATTGAACGCCGGGTGCTGAATCAGGTCTCCAGGGAAAATGTTCACGTCCACGCCGTATGTCGTGTTCCCCGTGTTGCCGCCCGCCGAAATAAGATTGTAGCCATGGGATCCCTGGTATCCGACACTGGCTACAAGGTTCGTCTTGAGTTGATGTTCGAGGCCCGCAGACCAGTCCAAAGCGTCTGGGGCAGACATACTCGGAGACGTTCCTCCCACGCCATTCTGCGCACCCACGATCCCGCCTTTTGCGTCGAGCGTGGTTCCAACAAATGCCGGTGCCGGAAAACCAAACGGTTGTGAGTTCTGTGTTCCGTAGCCGAAAATGGGGGCCGCTGTAGATCCATTGTTATAGAACGTCGGCACAACATATCCCGGCGGGTTGCCTTTCAAGCCGTTCTCAGCGTTGCCCAGCGTGAACTCGTTGTGGAACAGCCCGAAGCCGCCGCGCGCAACCCACTTACCACTTCCGGTTGGATCGTACGCCACGCCGAAACGCGGGCTGAATACCCAATTCATGTCTTTGTTAAACACATGCGACTGCTGGGTCATGACGCCGTTCGTAACTTGATCTGCAAAGGTCGACGCCGATGCAAGATGGAAGTTGGCCAGCACAGTTCCAGCAAGCGCCACATAGGGATTGCCATAGTTGTCGTAGCGAATGCCGTAGTTGACGGTCATCTTGCGATTGACCTTCCAGGTATCCTCCGCGAAGATGCCGAAGGTCGTTTCTTTGTAACCATAGTTTGCAGACTCGTACGCGCCAGTAAGCGGGTTATATGAAATCCCCCCTTCGCTATACGGGTTGTTGGCGATCAGGTCGATCATGTTATTGAATTGGAAACTCGGTTGGTCATAGGCGCCTGCAAACAGAGCAATATCGTTGCTGCGCCACGCCTCAAAGCCGGACTTGAAGCTATGCGTACCAACAATATGTGTGAGCACATCGCGCCAGTGATAGCTGTGCTGGATGTAGTCGCCCTGGGCAAAGCCGTCTCCAAAACCTGTTCCCAGTCCGGTCGCATTAACAATTGGAACGTCGAAAAGGCCGGTGGCGGGCGAGAAGCCCTCAATCCGGTTGTAGCCAAACGCCGCTTCATTCAACGTGTTTGCTGAGAAGGTGTGCGTCTCATTTCCCTGCAAAGAAAATGTGAAGTACTTGCTGGTGGTGGCGAACGCCGGACGCGCTGCCGGTCCGCCATTGTTAATCGTGTCGCGGAAAAACTGTCCGTAAACGCGATCCTTCTTGAAGTACTTGTCCAGGCGGATGTTGTACTGCTCCGCGTTGTAGTAGCTGGAACTGTTGAAGTTGCCTGTATCGAAGACGGGCGTGGCGCACGGGACAGAAATATCGTCGTAGGCCGTAACATTCCCCACTCCGTTGGCGCAGGCCTGTTGAGCCGCCGGGGTCGACAGGGTATTTCCGTACAACGACCCGGCCGTCGCGGCAACTTTGGTGTTCACCATGCCGGCCACCGGGTATTTCTGCATCAACGCGACTTCGGGGCTGTTGGGCTCCGCGGTTGCGGCGAAGGCCACGAACGCCGGATCTTCGAACCCATCAAGCGAGGTGCCATTGGAGGCCAGCGACAAGTACGGCTCATAGCCGGCAAAGAAAAAGAATTCCTTGTGCGGAATCACCGGGCCGCCCACCGCAAACGACATATTGTTCACGTGATATGGGTTCACCGGCGTCGGCTGCGGCACACCGAATTCGCCGCGCGCAGCAAGGTTCTGATACTGGTAGTATTCGCTGGCAAGGCCGTGGTATTGATTGGTCCCGGACTTGGTGGTCATCGCCGTCTGGATCGCAGCCGCCCGCCCATAGTCGACCGAGTAGGTGTTGATCTGTACGCTCACTTCCTGCAGCACATCGGAATTCGGCGTCAGGTTCAACACACCGGGCCGAATCGTGCTGGTCACATCCATTCCGTCCACGATGTATTGGTTGCCGGTCGCGCCCTGTCCACTGGCACTGGCGTTCACCCAGTTCTCCGGAGCAAAGTTGGTGGAGGTACTCGATCCTGGCGAGTTCTGCCCTCCCAGTCCTGTAACACCCGGAGCAATCGTAATCACGTTGGTCGCATTCCGTCCGGGCAGCGGCAGATCCGTAAGGGCCGCGGTGTCAAGGGTCTGCTCAAACCGGCTGTCTGACGTGTCAATCAGCGGAGCCGCGGTCGTCACCGTCACCGTCGACGCAACCTTCTCCAAGCTCAGTGACAGCGGGACGTCGCGCACCTCGTCAGTTGCCAGATTGAACGACACCGTGGCCGGCGCAAATCCTTGCACGGTCGTCGATACCGTGTAATTGCCCGGTGCCAGGCTCACGAAGCGGTACACCCCGGTAGCGTTGCTCACCGCCATTTGCGTAACGCCGGTGTCAACGTTCATCAGTGCGACCCTCGCCTGGGGAACGATGGCTCCTTTTTGATCTTGCACGGTCCCTTGGATTCCACCTGTGAATTGCGCGTAGCAGCTGGCGGCTGAAGTCATCAACACCAGCATCAGGATCTGGACGAGTCTCCGAACGGCTTCTTTCATTGTGGCCTCTCAAAAGCAGCTTGTTGTGTATGCAAGATAACGGCCCTTGTTCCTGGCGGCCGCGTGCGCGATGCTCGCAACCAATTCGAATCGCGCGTCCTGAAAACGTTTAGAAAATTCCCTCGTCTTCAGGATCACAGCGAGACTACTCACTAGGTACGAGCCGCGCATGAGCAATTGAGACTACGCACATATGGTCCATATGTACTATCGATGCGTCCGCTTGATGGGCACCGGGTCTCCAGCGTAGACTCCATCCTGCTCAGCCATGAAAATACTTCGCCAACTCGGACGTCCTCGCGGCAACCGTCCTTGCCTGGGTCTGGCTGGGCTGATTTGCGCGCTTGCTCTTTGGGTCGGTGCTTGCAGCTCTCCTCCGCAAATCAGGATCGCCATGATTCCGCAGACAGAAGGCAACACGCTCTGGGATCCCGCGCAAGACGGCGCGGAGAACGCGGCCAACCCAGCCGGGATATCGATTTATTGGAACGCTCCGCCGCGCGAAGACGACGTGGAAGCGCAAATTGCGCTGGTCGACCGCGTAGTCGACGGCAACTATCAGGGCCTTGTGCTCGCCCCGGATCAGTCGCTCTCTCTCATCTCGCCCGTACGCCGCGCTTTGGCGAAAAACATTCCCACCGTGATCATTGGTTCTCCGCTGCCCATGCCCGCCGGAGCAAATCTTATGTATGTCCTCAATGACGACGAGGCAGGTGGACGCATGGCCGCAAAGCGTGTCGCCGAATTGCTCGATGGCCACGGAACCGTGGCCCTGCTGGGCATCAATCCAGACATTGCCGGCATCATGACACGCTCGCGCGCATTCGAGGAATTCCTAGCGGCCAATGATCCGGATATTCGTATCGTCGAAAAGCGTATGGGAACATATAACTTCGCGCACGAAGAACAGGTCGCCGAAGAAACGATTGCGACCAATCCGAATCTCGATGTGATCGTTGCCCTCATGTGGTCCGCAATCGATGGCACGTTGTCGGCCCTCAATAGCACCCATGCCAACCGTCACGTCAAGCTCATCGGCTTTGATCCCTCCGGGTTCCCGCCCCCCTTTAAGCAGAATCCCTGCCTCGATTCTGCCATCCGCGAAGATACTCGAGCCATGGGCCGCCAGGCCATCGAAATGATTCATGCCAGGATCCAAGGCCAGGCAGTTCCCGCAGTCGTGCATCTCGAACCCAAGCTCATCACGCGCGAAAACGTCGATACGCCTGAGGTCCGCGCCATGCTCACTTCCCGCAGTTGGCGCTGGAGTCCAACCCCATGACACTTCCACTCTGGCTGCGCCGCCGCGCGGTGGTTGGCTTGCTTGCGAGCCTCCTTCTTGCGTTGCTGCTGGTTGGGCTGCGCGCTTACCTGCACAGCCCGCGCTATGACCTGCCCTATCGCGATTCTTTTCAACAAGGCAAAGCCGACGAGTGGAAGGCATTGGGAGGTACCTGGGAACTTGAAAACGGCACCATGCGCAACGACTCCGACGAGCGCGGCGCAAAACTATTGACGGGGTCGCCCTATTGGCGCAACTACTCCGTTGAAGCCGATATCGACCTGCTGGGCAGCAATGGAGACGCTGGCCTCATCATCCGATCCGGGGACGAAGAGGAAGGCGTCAACGCCTACAGCGGCTACTACGCCGGGTTGCGCACGTTGGACGGTGTACTGGTTGTCGGCCGCGCTCAGCACGGTTGGATGGAAGTCAACAAGCAGATCAAGGACCCCAACGGCATTCGGACCGGCAGGTGGTACCACTTGAAGTTGCTGGCGTACGATTGCCAAATCGTCGCGGCCGCAACGCCGCTTTCGCAAGCAACTCCCACCTCCCTCGCCATCACAGATAACGATTGCATTCCTTCAGGCAGAATCGGCCTGCGCTCTTATTCTTCTGGCGGCATCTGGCGCAACGTCGTGGTCCGTCCCGCAACGCATCAGGACCTGGTTGCGATGCTCGAAACCGCCGGTGCTTCGATGGAATCCAAGCCCAACAATGCAACCGCACAGGATTCTGAGCCACTCGGATTACATCGCATCGATGAGCAGCAAGAGGAATCCAGGGCCACCTCCAACCATGCTGCACAAAGCATCGAAAGCCTGCGCGTGACATCTTTCGCCAAGCCTGCCATCGCTACAGTGCGGGGCGTGGTCATTCTCACCGCGCCGCGGCTCTTTGTCCAGGACTCGACAGGCGGAGTCTACATACCGCAGCCCAAAGCCCCTCTGCTCAAGGTCGGCGACGAAGTAGAGGTTACAGGTGAAGTGCATTCCGGCGACTTCAGTTCAACGCTCGAGCACGCGACCGTTCAGGTGCTTTGGGCGCGCACTCCCATGCCTCCCGTTTCCGTAACAGCCTTCCAGGCATCCACCGGCAAATTTGATGCGACGTTCGTCGAGGTGCAAGGGCGATTGGCAAGCAAAGAGCAAGGCCCGGACAATACGCTGATTCTCGATCTCGATGAAGGCCCGCAATCGTTTCGCGCCATCCTCAATCCCGGACGTAGCGACTACCTCTTCAACAAGCTCAAGCCAGGCAGCAGCCTGCGCCTGCGTGGCATCTGCGTTGTGGACCCCGAGTTCACCAGGAATCTCACTCCTTTCGTGCTTTTGCTCCGTTCCAATGAGGACCTGGAGGTGCTGGCAGGGCCACCCTGGTGGAGTACCGGACACGTGATTGCCATTGTCTTTGCCGCCCTCCTGCTGGCGCTGGTTGTCACCGTCGTTTACCACCGCATCGCGCACTGGCGCCTGCAAGGCGCACTCGATGAGCGCCAGCGCCTGGCCCATGAAATGCACGATACCCTGGCGCAGAGTTTTGCCGGCATTGGATTTCAATTGCAGGCCATTCGCAACGGAGTTCTCGACGAAAATTCGGCCTTGCTGCAACAACTCGACCTGGCCGGCAATCTCGTCCGTCACAGCCACGAAGAGGCGCGCCGCAGCATTGCAACTCTCCGTCCTGAGTCGCTGGAGTCAGAGGATATTCTTTCCGCTCTCGACCTCTGCGCCCGGCGTATGGTTGAAGGCACTTCAGTTCAGGTTGTCGTCGAAAGAGAGGGGGATCAGAGGCCTTTGCCCTTGCGCATCGCGGATACACTCTTCCGTATCGGGCAGGAGGCCGTTGCCAATGCCGTAAGGCATGCCCAACCCACCATGCTCACCATCCGGCTCAAAAGCAGCGAAAATCAGGCCTGTCTGCAGATCGAAGACAACGGCAGAGGCTTTGCTCAGGAAAACGGCCTGCTCGGCTTCGGCATTCGCGGCATGAGGAGACGAGCCCAGAGTATCTCTGCGGTTTTTCAAATCCGAAGCAGGCCGGACGAAGGCACCCTCGTCCAGATAAACGCGCCGTTACCGCCTCGCGTTACCTTCACTACCTGGCCCATAATTTTCTGGCGATATGCAAGGGAGCATTGGATCGATGAGCGACGCTCGAAACCCGCCGATTCGCATTCTTATCGTGGATGACCACCCGGTCGTTCTTGCCGGCCTCACCAGTATGCTAGGCACTCAGCCTGGCATGGAAGTCGTCGGCTCCGCGTCCGGAGGCGAAGAAGCTCTGGAGATGTTCCGTAGCAAGCCCGCGGATGTGCTCCTGCTGGATCTGCGCATGCCGGGCATGAGCGGAATCGACACCCTCCATGCTCTCCGCAGGGCCAGGATCAGCGTTCGGGTCATTGTCCTCACCAGCTTTGAAACCGACGAAGACATCTATCGCGCGGTGCAGGCCGGAGCGCACGGCTACCTGTTGAAAGGCGCTCCGCAATCGGACATGATCCAGGCTATCCGCGTCGTGCATGGTGGCAAGCGATACTTTCCGCGCCACATCACCGAGCGGCTGGCCGAGCGCATGATGCGCACGGACCTCTCCGCGCGAGAGCTCGAAGTCCTGCACATGCTCGCGCGCGGACTCACCAACAAGGACATTGGCCGCGCCCTCAATATCAGCGGCAACACGGTCCGCAATCACGTCAACAGCATCATTGAGAAGCTGGAGGTTTCTGACCGCACAGAAGCCGCTACCACTGCCATCCATCGAGGTATCATCGAGGTCAATAGTTGACGCTCATCCGCTCGAAACCCAATGGCGCTTGACCTGCAAACGCACAGATCATGCGCCGTCGAAAGTTCCCGGAGATCGATCGTCACCGAGTAGACCAGGCAATCGGATGAATCTTTGTGTTGACAAAAACAGGTTCGTTTTCTCGGCCTCATGGGTTTGCGTTTCCCCATCGTCACGGGCCGCTCTGCTCCGTCGTCCTGGGCCGGCGTTGCTCCGTCGTCCCGGAGGGACTAGTCGAAAATAGCCCATGGACAAGCGAAGCGCAGTCCTGGGAATGCGAAATCAAAAGATGAAACTGCCCCGTAGGGGCAGTGCGAGATGCTTCCGTTGTACGATCTTTCATTCATGCGATCGTCAGCGAGTAGACCATCTGTACCATGCGCCGGTAAAACGCATTATGTAGTATTGCGGCAAGCTTGACCCAGGAGTCGTTCGTGGCACTTTCCATGAAAACGCTTTCTACACGTCGCCATTTTCTAAATCGGCTCGGCCTTCTAAGCCTCGTATCCTCTATTCCCATCGGGCGTTTTCTCTCCGCTTCCGTCACTACCGTCCACGCTGCTGAAAAAACATCGTCTGCAACAACGCCGGTAGTCCGGAACCGCGCCCCGCTGGCTCCCAGTCAGTTCTACTTCTTGCCGCAGGGTTCCGTCCGTCCCGCCGGCTGGCTTAAACGCCAGCTCCGCATTCAGGCCGACGGGCTGAGCGGACACCTGGACGAGACCTGGGCGGACGTGGGCCCCGACAGCGGCTGGCTCGGAGGAAAGGGCGAATCGTGGGAGCGTGGTCCATATTTCCTCGATGGCCTTGTACCGCTTGCTTACTTGCTTGACGATGCGCATCTCAAGGCAAAGGCCCAGCGATATATCGATTGGACGCTCGATCACCAGGCCCCGAGCGGCATGATCGGCCCCGCATCGAACGACGACTGGTGGCCGCGCATTGTGGTGCTCAAGGCCCTGACCCAATACCAGGAGTTCACCGGCGACACTCGTGTGATTCCCGTCATGGATCGATATCTGCGCTATCAGCTTCAAGAGTTGCCCCAGCGCCCGCTCCACGACTGGAGCAAGTTTCGCTGGCAGGACGAGTTGCTCAGCGTCATCTGGCTCTATAACCGTACCGGCTCGCCATATCTACTCGACCTTGCGCACCTGCTGCGCAAGCAAGGCTACGACTGGCAGGCCCAGTACGCGGATTTCAAATACACACAGCGCATCACCGCGGAGTACATAAGACTCGAAAAGGGCGAAGGCCTCAAAGACCTCGCTCTCGCCACTCACGGGGTAAACAACGGACAGGCCGTCAAGACCGGACCCGTATGGTCGCTCGTCTCCGCGTCCGACGTCGATCGATCCGCGGCTCTCAGAATGGTTTCGGAACTGAACAAATACCACGGTCTCCCGAACGGCATGTTCTCCTGCGACGAGCACCTCGCCGGTCTCGATCCTTCGCAAGGCTCGGAGCTCTGCACCGTGGTCGAATACATGTTCTCGCTTGAGCATTCGCTCGCCATCACCGGCGACCCCTCGTTCGGCGATCGGCTTGAACAGTTAGCCTTTAACGCGTTGCCCGGCACGTTCACCGACGATATGTGGGCGCACCAGTACAACCAGGAGCCAAACCAGGTCGAGTGCAGCTTGCACCGCAAGCCCTGGACCACCGACGGACCAGAATCCAATCTGTATGGTCTCGAGCCAAACTTCGGATGCTGCACGGCCAACTTCCACCAGGGATGGCCCAAGTTTGCCGCCAGCCTTTTTCTGCTCTCCGGCGCACAGGGCAATGACACACAAGATGGCCTGGTCGCGGCCGCCTACGCTCCCTGCGAGGTGCGCACACTCCTGCGCGGCACGCCCGTTCACGTTGTTGAAGAAACCGGCTACCCCTTCAACGGCTCGGTGCGTCTCACCGTTAATCCCGCCTCGCCTGTGAGCTTTCCATTGCAGCTCCGCATTCCTGCATGGGCAGCGGGCGCGGCGATCCTGGTCAACGGACAGGCCACACTAGCCCCTTCGCCGGGCTCGTTTGCCCGCATCGACCGCACCTGGAAGCAGGGCGACCGTGTAGAGTTAGCTCTGCCGATGACCCCGCGCGTCTCCCGCTGGTTCAATAACTCGATTGCCATCGAGCGCGGACCCCTCGTCTTCTCATCGAGCGTCGGTGAAAGTTGGGTGAAGCTGCGCAATCGCGGCATGACGGCCGATTGGCAGGTATTTCCGACTACCTCCTGGAACTACGCATTGAACGTCGATCCAGCTTCGCCCGCCAATAGCATCGCCGTGACCCAATCAGAGGTCGGCGAAGATCCGTTCACTGGCCAACACACTCCGGTCAAGCTCAGCGTGAGGGCGCGCAAGCTCAACCAGTGGCGCGCGGAAGACGGCGCTGCCAATCCGCTGCCGCAGAGCCCCGTCGTCAGCGACGAGCCGGAAGAAACAGTTACGCTCATTCCATATGCGGCTGCGAAGCTTCGCATTACCGCTTTTCCGCAATGCAAATCCTAAGTCGCCGATCGAGCGAACTGGCAAGTTCCAGGCGTTCCATCCGCCCGCCGATTCATCACTTTCGACCGTCGGCGTCCGAAAGATTTTGCAGGTCGATGCCCAACTGCTGGCACTTCTTGTAGAGATGACTTCTCTCCAGTCCCAACGCTTTTGCGGTCTGCGTAATGTGCCGGTTGTGACGGTCCAATTCCTTCAGCACCTCCGCGCGCTCGAATGCGTATACCCGCTCACCGAGCGGCCCTCCAGCAGACTCGGGGTGTGCATCTGACAGAAGCGAACTGCGCGAAGAGTGTGCGGCGGGGAGCGCGAGTTCAACCGCTTCCGCATCCACCACGGCTCCCGCCAGCAACAAAAGCCGCTCCACCACGTTCCGCAGTTCGCGGATGTTGCCCGGCCATGCGTACTGCTTCAGCGCATCGATCGCGGAATCGGTGAAGGGAACCGGCTTCCAGTCGTTCTGCGCACTCACCTGCCGGGCAAAATGCTCCACCAGCGCGGGCAGGTCCTCGGCGCGGCGTCGCAGCGGGGGCAGTTCCACGGGAAACACGACGACACGATGATAAAGGTCTCGCCGGAACCCCCCAGACTCGACCAGTTGCTCCAGGTTGCGGTGCGTAGCCACCACGACGCGCACATCCACTGTGGTGGGTTTGTCCGAACCGATGCGCTCAATCTCGCCTTCTTCCAGCACGCGCAGTAGCTTGGCTTGCATGGCCGCAGGCATGTCGCCAATTTCGTCAAGGAACAATGTGCCGCGGTGCGCCTGCTCGAATTTACCGGTATGGCGTTGCGCAGCGCCTGTGAACGAGCCCTTCTCGTGACCAAAGAGCTCGCTCTCAATCAACTCGGACGGAACGGCCGCGCAGTTGAGCGTCACAAACGGGCCCGCGGCGCGATGACTCTTCTCATGCAATGTGCGTGCCACCAGCTCCTTGCCGGTACCGGTCTCGCCGTAGATGCAGATGCGCGCCTCGCTCGCAGCTACGCGCTCAATTTGCGCCATCACGCGCCGCATTGTTTCGCCGGTAAACACGAGCGTGTGCTTGCCCACGCGCGTGCGCAGGTCCTGGTTCTCGGTTTCAAGCCGCGTGAGCTTGAGCGCATTTTCAACCGTCACCAACAGCTTCTCAGTCGACAGAGGTTTCTCGAGGAAGTCCAATGCACCAAGGCGTGTTGCGCGCACCGCCATCTCGATGTGCGCCTGCCCGCTCATCATCACGACAGGCGCCGCGACGCCGGCAGTCTTCAGATCTTCAAGCAGCGCCAGTCCATCGCGGCGGGGCATCACCACGTCGCTCAGGATCAGGTCGAAGGGCTGCGTGCGAGCCAGTTCAAGCGCGCGCGTAGCGTTGTCGCAGACCACCGCCTCGTGTCCTGCCAGGCGAAAGGCGCGGGCGAGCGAAGCGAGTGTATTGGCCTCGTCGTCGACAATGAGAATGTTTGCCTTGGTGCTCATAGTTTCGCCCCGCCCGCCCTGGCCAACGTAATCACAAACGTAGCACCACCGCCCGCGCCGCTCTCCACTGCAATGGCGCCGCCGTGGTCGGCGATTACCGATTGCACAATCGCCAGACCCAGCCCCGTGCCATGCTCTTTGGTCGTGTAGTACGGCGTGAACAGCCGCTCGCATTCCTCCGGCGTCATTCCCTGGCCCGTGTCCGAGACGCGGACTTCCACCTTGTCTCCGCGCCCTTTAGCCGACAGCGTCAACGTGCCACCCTCAGGCATCGCGTCCATTGCGTTGAGTACCAGGTTGCTCAGCGCACGGTGCAGCAATTCAGGGTCGGCGTCGATGGGCAAAGGATCGGTAGGTAATTGAGCGGCAAAATGAATTGCGGAGCCCTCCGGATTAGCCCCGTCGTAGAAGTTGAATACCCGCTCCAGCACGTCCTTGGCGTCAATCCGCTCCAACTCCGGCTTGGGCATTTTGCTGAAGTCGCTGAAGCGGCCAATGATGGTTTTGAGATTGGCGATCTCCATGCCCAGCGTCCGCGTGCTCTCGCGAAAGACTTCATCGAACTCGGCAGCCGGTAGCTCGCGGGCGCGCACAAGATTTTCGACAGTAAGTTGCAAGGGGAAGAGCGGGTTCTTCAGCTCGTGGGCAAGACGCCGCGCAAGCTCGCGCCACGCAGCCACGCGTTCAGTTTGCACCAGCCGTTCGCGTTGGCTCACCAGTTGACCGGTCATGTGATTGAAGCTGCGTGCCAGCAGCCCAACCTCGTCGCGGCTGCGTTCCGGAACATGGGTCTCCCAGTTGCCGGCGGCCACCTCTTCGGCCGCACGCGCCAGTTGTTCGATGGGACGCGAAACCCGCGCCGCGATCCACAAGCTGCACAAAATCGCGAGCAGAATTCCGCCGGCCGCCACGCCGTAGGCTATAGCGCGAATGTGCTGCTGCGCTTCAACCATACCGCTTCGCGCGATGGTCACGGTGAGCACGGCCAATACGGTCCCAGACTCGCTCTTGAGCGGAATCGCCGTTGCGTTCACACTGTCTTCGCGGCGACTCGTGAGATAGAGGATTCCACTTGCAGGCTGGCCGGTTTTGCGGGCGGAGTCGATGAGAGTTTGATAGCGGGCCGCACCGGAAACTTCACCGTTGACGCCAACCAGGCGCGTGGGATCGAACGAGGTGGAAGTGGAGAGCGCGGACGGTGCAGTCCCTGTTTCAGTTGCCTGGGTTGCGTCCGCAATTGGAGTCGGGCCGGCGTCCCGGTAGAGGCTGACTTGCATTCCGGGGGCAACCGGCAGATCGGCAAGAAAGCCTTGGTCCAGGCGTTTGCCGCCAATCAGGCGGACAGCGGACTGGGCGGTCGCGTCCGTGCGGCGAACAGCGCGAACGGCGAACAGCCCCAGCGCTGTTGTGCCGTCGGGCAAGTCTTCAGATCTCAGGAAGGTCGTATCAGTGTTGATGGCGATGGGTTCAAAATATCCGAAACGCGCAGGCCACTGTGCGGAGCTGACAATTTTTCCGTCCGGACCCACAATCTCCAGAAAATCAAGCTGCGCATCCTGCGCCAGCGTTTGCGCCTCCGTCAAAAAAGGAGATCCATCCCCGGACTGAGCAATCTCAAAAGCCATTGCCCGGACGCGTTCGCTGGCCGCCACGTGGTCCACTGCCGCGGCCACCTCGGCGGAGCGGTGCTGAAACTCGCGTTGAAACTGGCTGACAAAAAGCGCGGTTTCTTCGCGGTCGCGCTGCTCAAACACCAGGCGTATGCGGACGAGCACCGTCCACGCCACTGCAGCCACGGCAGCCGCAACCGTGAGAGAGAGCATCAGCAGCAGTTTCTGGCGCAGGTTCATCGCGCGGCCTTCATGGCGTGTTCCTCATTGTGCATCCTCAAGCGAAACACCGGCCAGCAGCGGCATGCCGTCGGCACTCAGGCGCAGGTCGCGGACACGACCTCCAGCCGCGTAAGCTCGCGGAAGATAGAGCAGAGGAATCAGCGTGTGGGTCCCAAGAAACTCGTGCTCCACGCGGTACAGGCCCGCGGGCGTCTTCTCCAGCACCGGGGTTGCAACGCCCACGCCGCGCAGTATGGACTCGAGCGCCGGCTGCGACTGGTTCGATGCAAGTGTAAGCCGCAGCAGCACAAGGTCCGTGTGCTGCGAGCCGCCTGTTCCGGCCACCTGCACGTTGAATCCCGCGTCGTGCAGGTCGAGTGCAATGCGCTGCCCCGCCAACTGCATCGCTGCGTCGCCTTCTGTGCTCAGCGTGAGCGCAGGCGGTGTCATACCGCCGCGTAGCTCACGCGCCTTGTTCGCGTCGCGCTCCGCAGAGAACAGAAACGAGTAGCCAGTAAGCGGGTCGGGCAACAGGCTGGCCGTGATCGCGCCTTGTTTTTGAAAGATATTCGAGAGAGCGCCACGATCGACGGCCAGCGCGATCGCCGCGCGAAGGTTTGGGTTCCCAAGCACCCCGGAGTCGGCAACCGCGAGGGCGAGCAGCGCCACAGGCGGCGACGCCACCACGGTGAGCCGCTGCTCGTGGGCCCGGCGTAACTGATCCGCTGGAACCTCGACCAGATCGGCGCGGCCCGCACTCAAATCGAGCCACTGATCGCGGATGGATTTATGAACTTGTATCTCGATTTTGTCGAGGAATGGACGCCCTTCCCAGCAGGAATCGTTCGCCGCAAGCGTGAGAATGCCGTTCGAAAGCCCACCGTTTTGAAAGGCCCCGGTGCCAATGAAAGGTCCCAGCACTGAAAGGCCAGAGGAAGGGATGAAGCCGGCATGCGCGATCAAAAAGTCGTCACCGGCCAGCAGCGCCGGCAGGTTGGGCATCGGCGAATCGGCGGTGAAAACCACGGTCGAGCCCACGCCCCGAACCGCCGTCCATGGGCAGCTTGCGCCGCACGATCCGATCAACGCAGCCTCTACCGTGGACGAGGTCAACGCCGTGCCATCTTGAAAGTGAACTCCGGGACGAAGCCAGAACTGCCATCTGTGGTCGTCGTTCTCTGATGCCCAGCGCACCGCCAGTCCCGGTCGCGCAGTTCCGTCCGTGCCCATCCGCGTCAGGCCGTCAAGCATCAGCCGCCGCGCCAGGCCGCCATGTTGCGGCAAGGCATCTCCCTCGATTTCAACCCGCAGCGTGCCACCGTAGTGGGGCCGTGTGCGCGCCGCGGCCGGCAGCGCCAGCGAGAGCAGCACCAGGCAGAGGGTGCCCCACCCTCGCCACGGCGTTGTTTTTGTGGCTAGGGTGGGATATTTACTAATTGCAACTTGCCGTAACACGGTCCACCTCATATTCGTCTGCCGCGCCGCGCACTACAGCGAAGACACTCTTGCCATCGGGCGCGGACCAAAGCGCAGTAACGGTTCCGTCCATGGCCAGCGGAGCGCTCGCGGGGGTGGCTTCCAGCACGGGCAACTCGTAGGCACGAAGGCTGTCGCTCGCCGCCTCACCGGAACCGGAGGCAACAATCTGCGTGCCCGCCCCGCAGCCAGACTGGAAGACTGCAAAATCGCTGCCCCAGTCGCGCGTTCCGTTTACGTGCTTGAGCGCGCCGTTCTCTAATATCTGGACCTTGCCGTCGATGCCGCCAATCAGCAGCGGCGCACTGGCAGCGGAGCGCACCATTTGGGTCGCCGAGTAAAACGGTGGCAGATCAACTCCCGGGCTGAAATTCACCACACCTGTAAAATAGTCGCGCGCCGCGTTGTAGAAGGCTTTGAACGGGGTAACGCCGACGTTCATTTGCGTCGCAGCGTCCTGGGTCGCACTGCCTTGAGACGTACCACCCGTTTGCATCACCGGCGGCTGCACAATCGTCCACGGATCGTCGGTTTCCCGGCAATGCACCGTCCACTCCGCGGGCGGCGACGCGTGCTCAAAGCTTCCTGCGCACGCCATTCCCGCGACAAAGGCCTCAAAGCCGTTGCCGTCCGGAGTAAGGAAAATCAAAGCGCGTGGGTCGCGCGTCAACGGCCTGGTCTGGCCGATTCCAACCCGATTCTGCTCTCGCCATCCATCTTCGGCACGAAGGAAAATCACAATCTCCTCGGGTTCGACGGTCACCAGCCCATTTGGCGTCTCCAATGCAGCCAGCACGGCGTCGCTGGTGGTCAGCAGCGCCTGTTTCCGCAGCGTGAGTCCAGACGTCGGCTCCGCCTGCCGCCCTGAGCCAGGTTCCACATGCACCATCGCCACGCGCACTTCGTCACCCTCTACGACTTCAGCTACCCACAGCCGTTCGCGAACATTCTCACTCAGCGTCACGCGGATAGTGTTGGCGCTCTCTGCTCCCGACGCAACCACGCCGCGCCCTTTCAGGTCCTGCTCCAGCAGCCGCCGGATAGAGGGGATTTGATCAACGGAAATTGTTGAGATATTGCGAATGGTCAACCGCGCCTGGCCGGGCCCCAGAATGCCGGCAATCTGTTCGGCCAAAGCCGCGGCGGGCTGTTCCCATGGGCCGGACGCCGGATTTTGCGCCCGTGCCATCAGGCTACTCACTACCATCGCAACTAGCCAGATCTGCTTCATTGGCGTCAGCATTCCTTCGATGTTTCGTTTGCGCGGATTATATCGTCTGGCGGCGCATGCTCCATCCAGCAATGGTCGGTATCAAACACTCACTGTCCCAATCGCGCAGCGATCCGGCGGGATCGCGGAATGAACCTGGTCCCGCCGGCGTTGCGCGTCTGATCACCGTCTCAGTGTCCGCTCTTCGGCGCAGCATCTTCCTCGCTGTCCATCTCCTGCTTCACCACCGGGTTGTTCGCCATACCTTTGAAAACATCGTTCGCAAAGAAGAATTTTCCGTCCGATGGCACCATGAGCACCTGGATCTTGTCGGAAAGCCGCTCCGCCACAATCTTGTTGATCAGCAGCGGCGACTTGTTCAGCAGTTCCGCTTCACTGGTCATGCGTTCGGCGTTGGCTGCGGCCATCAGGCGCACGCGGCTCGCCTCCGCATCGGCCATCAGGTTGCGCCGCTGTAGTTCCGCCTTGCTGTCGATCACCTTGGCCTGCGCGTCGGCTTCAGCATTCTGGATGGTCGCCTCCTTGCGCGCCTCGGCCTCCAGCTTGCTCTGCTCAATCTGCTTTTCCTTCAGCGGCAATGTGTATTGCATCGCGTCCGCCTCACCCTTCGCCTCCACCACTTTGGACTGCGCTTCGCCCTCGGCCTGCTTCACCTTCTGCACGGCCTCCGCCTCAGCCTGCAACTCGGCAATCTTCACCTGCTTCTGTTGGATCTCAGTCACCACGCCCATCTGGTCGTCTTCCTGTTCCTTCAGCAGCAGGCCTTCCAACCCCTTGGCGTATTCCTCCGGCAGTTGAATGTCAGAGAGCATCACCTCTTCCACCACAATCCCGTCTGCGCCCAGCTTGCGCGTAATGATGGCCGCGGCTTTCGAGCGCACCTCTTCGCGCTTCGTACTAAAGATCTCGCGCACCGTGTATTCGGGCGCCAGCTCTCGCCACGCGCTGTAAACAACAGGAGGCACCAGCTCTTTATCCACAGGCTGAGGCATGTGCGCCTGTACGCTGTCCAGCTTGCTGGGATCGAGGCGATAACGAACCGTGACCGCCAGGCCAATGTTGAGCCCCTCGAGCGACTGCACGCTCAGCCCATTCTTAGCCGCACCCGCCTTCGCGCCCTCTTCAGCAATCCCCGCGGTAAACAAGTGATCGCGCAGGTCAAAAGTTTGCACGCTCTCCACCAGCGGCGTCACAAAATGGACGCCCGGATACAGCGTGCCCGGCAATGTCCCGCCTACCTGGCTCACCCTCACGCCGCCCATGCCGCTGGGGACAACAACAATACTTGCCGCCACCAGCAGCGGCAGGCAAGCCACCAACGCCAGCGCCACCGGACCCCGCCACGCAATCTCTTCAGGTTGAGGGACATCTGTTTCGCCGGCAGCCTTGCGGCGTTGAACGCGAAGCCGAAGCCAGAGTCCGTAAAGTGGAATTCCCAACGCGGCAGCCAGCAAAAGCACTCCCGCAACCGTCAACAACACCTTCAGTGCAATCATTGTCCTTCTCCCTTTCGGTTATCTCGCTCCCCGCGTTTGCACCCCAGCGACGAAAACCTGTCGCCGGGGACCCCGCGTTTCCCAGCCCCCGGCCATGGAGCCACCAGCAGCCGGACCAGTCCTCCGAACGTCAACTCCTCCAGCAGCAGCCCCGCCACCACCGGCAGCAGCACCGCTCCCAAGCCACCCATCGCTTCCGTCAGCAGATCCATCACCGAGCCTCCTTAGCGTGCAGCCACCATGCTCGTCGCCGCCGGTACCGCGGAGCCCGCCCCTGCCTTCCCGTTCGTCTCAGCATCAGGCGCCGCTGCCGGTGCAACCGTCGCCACCTGGACTGGCTCTGCAGCCGCCGCCACGGCCGGGTTCAGCCCGTTGCCAAACAGTTGCGCCGTCTCCTCGTTGCGCTGGCCCACAATCTCCACCGTGTCGCCTTCAGCCACCAGTCCGTAAAACTCCTCCAGGTCAGCCTTGGCCATGCGAATGCATCCGTGCGAGGCTGCCTTGCCAATGGAGTTGGGTTCATTCGTTCCGTGGATTCCGTAGCCGTGCTCGCTCAGCCCCATCCACCGCGTGCCCACTGGATTCCCCGGTCCAGGCAGAACGGTCTTGCCCTTGTGGTGATAGGTCGGGTTGGCCACGCGCCGCTCGATTGTGAAGGTGCCAACCGGGCTCGGCGTTGAAGGCTTGCCCACCGCAACCGTGTAGACCTTCTTCACCTGCCCGTCTTCAACCAGGGCCAGTTTGCGATCTTCCAGGCTCACCACGATCACGCGCTTCGCCGCACTCTGCGCCATTGCCGGCACTGCCAGAACCACCACCGCCACCACCACCATTGCCAGCTTGCTAAGCATCAGAGCCTTCATCGCATCCTCCGGAATCCCGTTCCCAAATTGCCTGCGCCCACACAAAGTGCAAGCCGTCCGCCAATCACCAACGGCTGAAAACAAATGAGTTATGACGTAGACCGAGCAGGATGAACGTGTCAGCACACACACGCCGTGTGCGATCTGACACGTTTGGAAGGGCCTCGTCGTGGGGATTTTCAAAACCGCGCGGGCAACCAGCGTGGCCAGGCTCCGGATTTACCGCCAGCACCGGCGCAAAGCCCGCAATGTGCTGGATTCACACCCAGTCTCCGCGTAATCTACTCCGTGAACTGCCGAGCCAGACCTGGCAAGGTCCACCAACATGGAACCCATCCCCGGCAATCCCGCACAACTCACCCCTGCCAGCAGGCAAGCCGTGGGAACCTGGCGCTGGCTTTTCGACGCCCAGGCCGGACCCTGCAACCGCTTTGCTCCGCGCTGGATCTTCCTGCGCGCGCTCGCGGTCCTCTATTTCTCCGCATTCTTCTCGCTGCTGTTTCAAATCGAGGGCCTGATCGGGTCCCAGGGCATTTTGCCCGCGCAGCACTTCCTGGCGGTGCTCCACTCGCGGATAGGTCTGCTCAGGTTCTGGTACGCGCCCACGCTTTTCTGGCTGTCGTCCGGATCGCACATGATGATGGCAGTCGTCTGGCTCGGCATGGCGGCATCCGTTGCCGCACTCTGCAACCTGTGGCCGCGGCTCAGCTTCTTCCTTTGCCTCGCCTGTTTCCTCTCCTTCGTCACCGCCGCACAGGTGTTTTCCGATTACCAGTCCGACGGCATGTTGCTCGAAGCAGGCTTTCTCGCCTTGTTTCTTGCGCCGCGCGGGTTCCGGCCAGGGCTGGGATGCGCAAGTCCAGCCTCGCGCGCATGCCTCTTTCTCCTGCTGTGGGAGTGGTTCCGCATCTACTTCGAGTCCGGACTGGTCAAGCTCCTCAGCGGCGATGTCCAGTGGCGCAACTTCACCGCGATGGACGAGTACTACCAGAACGGTCCCTTACCCACGTGGATCGGGTGGTACATCGAACATCTCCCCCACTGGTTCCACGCAGCCTCCGTGGTCGCCACTCTGGCCATGGAACTGGCCGTCGTATGGATGCTCTTTCTCGCCCGCCGCGCCCGCTTCATCTGCTTCTGCATCGTCACACCGTGGGAAATCGGCGTCATTCTCACCGCCAACTACGCCTTCCTCAATTACCTCGTGTTGTCGCTCGGCTTTCTGCTGCTCGATGACCGCGGCGTGCGATGGCTCCTACCCAGGCGGCTTCGCGCGTCATTGCCGCAGTTGCTGCCATGCGACACCGAACCACAAAAGTCGGAATCTCTGTCGATTCTGCAAGCCCCCACCGAACCCGAAAGCGAGATTCGGCCCAGGATCGCCTCCTGGAAGGGGATTCTGTCCGCGGCTCGTCTAGCCGTTGCCGCGGCAATGCTTACCTGGATCGCCTACGCCACCACCGTACAGATGATTGAAATCCCCTGGGGCGATCTTCCCCTGCCGTCCGGTCCCATCACGGCACTCGAACCCTTTCGCATCGCCAATCAGTACGGCCTGTTCGCCGTCATGACCCGCGGCCGCTACGAAATTGAATTTCAGGGTTCGAACGACGGCCAGAACTGGACGCCCTATCTCTTCCGCTTCAAGCCGCAGGCGCTCAACCAGGCGCCCGGCATTTACGCGCCTTACCAGCCGCGGTTCGAGTGGAACCTTTGGTTCGCCTCGCTCGGCGACTGGGAACAAAACGATCTGGTCCCTCTCACCGAAGAACGCCTCCTCGATAACGATCCCGATGTGATTGCTCTATTCCGTGGGAATCCATTTCCGCAGGCGCCGCCTCGCTATGTGCGGGCAGTCCGGTGGCAGTACTGGTTCACCTCAATCGATGAAAAGCGCCATACCGGCAACTGGTGGAAGCGCAATCTGATTGGCCTCTATGCGCCCACCTTGACGCGGCAACCCGATGGCAAATACGATGCACTGGAATGGCCCGGCCCGCAGCCGCCACACGAATAGACCGCCTGAATCGAAAGAATCAGCCCTCCCGTGAGGCCGGGTCGGCCCTGTTGGCAGGCCAATCGCAAGGACGATTTCTATTATCGGGAAGGCCTCCATCCATCGCAGAATCTCAGCGGCAACTGCGTTCTACCAGTAGGGAAGGAACGATAGCGGTCACCCATGAACTACTGGTTCACATCGAGGCATGGAAATGGGGCAATCCTCCCGGTGCCCCACTCCCGTAGGGAGTGAACGATAATAGCCCAGCATGGAGCGCGGCGGAATGCTGGGAACGACGACCAAAGAAGAGGTGCGCCCAGTAGGGGCGCTGTGAAAGGTCGGAATCAAAAGCCAGCCCGAACGCTCGAAATCGCTTTTGAAGGCCCCTCTAATGGAGCGAAGGAATTCATCCATGAGACGGTGGATCACGTCAAAGAGTATGTTCTGGGCGACGTCCACACGAATGGAATCGAGGACTTCTGGGCTCTTTTGAAGCGCAGCCTAAAGAGAACACACGTGGCAGCGGAACCGCAGGAACAACCCCGGGGGACAGCAACGTTTAGGTCTATATCGGAGCCGCGAAAGGCCCGCAGTATTTCCCGTATTCCGGACCCCAGTGGCGCGGCGCGGAGTAATCGGAAATGGTGAAGTTGCTCAATGCACGTGAACTGGTTGCACAAAAAGGCCTTGAAAGGGCGCGACTTCAGTCGTGCCGCAAAAGACCAATAAATCGGCGGGCTTTAGCTCCTGAGGGACTGGTAATCGATTATCTCCGCCAGCCTGGTAATGGTTTTTCAACCGCTTGAATACAAGCGTTCCGCCTTCCGTCGAACCGGCCCCGTTGCCCAGGGCATCCGCAACTCTTTAAGAACCGTCCCAATGTCGCCATATACCCCGCAAACTTTCTTGACTTGTTTTCCGGGTTCCCGAATCGGTCCGCGAGCGCTCGAACCTAAACCTTGCGGTCGCCTGCGCCGATAAGGACGCTAGCGGTCTCCTATTGCAACTTAAACCGGTCCGGCAGTCTCTGTGCCGCTTTGAGACCAGTTATGGCAGCCGCGGAGAAGGGTGTATGTCGAAGATCAACGCGCTTTGTGGGGGAGTTATGAAACCGTCTGTCATTCGCTTTAATCGCTATTACCTTTTTCTCGCCTTAGGTCTTTGTCTGATGTGGGTCCCCCTGGCACTGTCCGGCTGCGGAGCGGCCAGCTCCTCCGTCCCCGCTGTCGGCACCTACGTTGCGGGAAGTTTCTGCTTCGACAATGCCATTGACTCCGCTGGAAACATATGGGTGGCGAATGGGGGCAACGGAGTCCCGGGAACCGCCGCCGGTGACAGCAACGTTACGGAACTGAGCCCCTCCGGCAAACTCATCGGCACCTACGTTGCGGGAGCGGGCCCCATCGGCATCGCCATCGACAAATCAGGAAACGTGTGGGTTGAAAATTACGGCACCGGAACCCCGGGATCGGCCCCAGGCGACAGCAACGTTACGGAACTCAGTCCCTCCGGCGCCACCATCGGCACCTACGTTGCGGGAAGTTATCCCGCGGGAGGCATCGCCATCGATACATCCGGAAATGTATGGGTCACAAATTGGGGCGCGGCCTCAGGAGTCGCGGGAACCCCGGGAACGGCTCCGGGTGACAGCAACGTTACGGAACTGGGCCCCACCGGCAAAGTCATCGGCACCTTCGTTGCGGGCAGCTCTCCTGGAGGCATAGCGATTGACTCCGCCGGAAACATTTGGGTCGCGAATAAGGGCAGCGGAACCGCGGGCATGGGCCTGACCGACAGCAACGTGACGGAACTGAGCCCCACCGGCGCCATCATCGGTACCTACGTTGCAGGAAGCCATCCCGAGGGCCTGGCCATAGATCCCTCCGGAAACGTATGGGTGGTGAACAAGGGCAGTGGAACCCCGGGAACGGCCGCTGGAGACAGCAGCGTTACGGAACTCAGCCCCTCCGGCGCCACCATCGGTACTTACCTTGTGGGAAGTTATCCTGAAATCGTAGCCATAGACTCCGGCGGAAACGTATGGGTGGCCAATGGGTATAACCGGGGACACGACGTGGACCAGTCCAATAGCAGCGTTACGGAACTGAGTCCCTCCGGCGCCACCATCCAGAAGTACGTTACCGGGTTCCAACCTTACGGCATCGCCATCGACAAATCGGGAAACGTCTGGGTGACGAATTTTGGCGGCGGAACCGCGGGCACAACCCTCGGAGACAGCAACGTTCAGGTCTATATCGGAGCCGCGAAAGGCCCGCAGTATTTCCCGTATTCCGGACCCCAGTGGCCCGGCGCGGAGTAATCGGAAATAGTGAAGTTGATCAATGGACGTGAACTGGTTCACATCGAGGCATGGAAATGGGGCAATCCTCCCGGTGCCCCACTCCCGTGGGGAGTGAACGATAATAGCCCAGCCGGGAGCGCAGCGGAATGCTGGGAACGACGACCGAAGAAGAGGTGCGCCCAGTAGGGGCGCTGTGAAAGTTCGGAATCAATAGCCAGCCCGAACGCTCGAAATCGCTTTTGAAGGCCCCTCTAATGGAGCGAAGGAATTCATCCATGAGACGGCGGATCACGTCAAAGAGTATGTTCTGGGCGACGTCCACACGAATGGAATCGAGGACTTCTGGGCTCTGTTG
>Ga0302319_10006726_pt1 | contig 22748 bp, 16 predicted proteins | sample Bog_T0_2_FD_203319 | JGI IMG/M metagenome (GOLD analysis project Ga0302319, IMG submission 203319) | Peat permafrost microbial communities from Stordalen Mire near Abisko, Sweden - Bog_T0_2 | ecosystem: Environmental > Terrestrial > Soil > Wetlands > Peat | place: Sweden: Abisko, Stordalen Mire...
TTTGGCGCAGGTGCGAGGATTTCGCGGGGAGACCAAGACGCGTGCGGATGTTATCCAAAGAGTTGAGAGCGACATTTATTATCTTGAGAACTGGACGTTCTTTATGGACTGCTGGATTATTCTGCGGACAGCATTGCAAGTTTTTTTTCCTCCGCATACAGCTTCGTAACGCAGACAGTCCGTAAAGCGGCTGCATTGGCAACGGTAACGATAAGAAATAATATATTTGTTTTAATCAATTTCATAAGACAAATCGGTTGGCCGCCAAATTGCTTACGGCATGTTTAGTGCTACAGTTATGTCATATGAGATTTGAGATTTTTTGTCGCTTGGTATTTTGTTCAGGATTAAAAGCTCACGAGCAGTTTTGTCATTTTTTTAATTCTTCCAGATGTGTTGTTAAATCTTACCTGGCAGCAAAAATTGTCTCGAAATTGGGCAATATTTTAAGTCTAGCGTGGATAATTTTCCTGGCGTTTTTTTTATTTTCTGTTTCCGCTAACGCTGCCACCACGATTTCATTCATGCTGGACGAGCCATGTAAAACAAGTGCCGGCGTATATAAGCCGGACGGCACGCTTGTAAGAACGCTATGGAGCAATGTGCGTTACTATGCAGCTGGATTTTATTCGGCAACCTGGGACGGCAACGATGATAATGGCAACCCTGTTTCCGCAGGAACGTATGCCGTAAAGGTATTGCAACACAACGTCAATTACGTTTGGGATGGGGCGATAGGAAACAGTTCGCTAGCACAATCCGGTCCGACAGTTCATCGTGGATTTTACACGATGCACGGCATGGCGATTTCCGGCAACCTAGGATTTTATTGTCAGGGTTACAATGAGGGACAATTTGGATTTCATACATTTGTTACCTCGAATCCGAACCAAGTCACAAATTCATGGATTTGGGTCGTCCTGAATGGCAGCACAAAAAACTCGGTTGGTCTGGCAAATCGCAACTGGTGGTGGACGGCGGCAGATGCCACAAATGTTTATTTTGCCTGTGATGCGTCCTACAACTCGTCAACACTGGCGAACTATGGCGGCCCTGGTTGCATCGTTGCTGGAACGGTGACGAACCAAAACCCTGTGACATTTTCTAGTGGTGTATTAATTACAAATGGCCCCGGCGATGCCTTCCCAAGCGGAATTTATGTCGGCACGCAACCGGGATTGAGCGGCCTGGCCGTTCAATGGAACTCAAATTTGCTCGCCGCTTCGGTTGCTCCTGACAACAAGATTTACCTGTTCGACAAGAGCTCGGGTGCGTCCGTTGCCAGCATTCCAGTATCCAATCCCAACGGCTTGGCTTTCGCCACAAATGGAGATTTGTGGGCCATCACTGGCTCAAATGTTGTGCATTACACCAGCATGAACTCAACTCCAACGCTTGCCGCAACATATGCCTTCATTAATCCGCTGGCGATTGCAGTCTGTCCGACTAATGTTAATATTATCCTCGTTGCTGATGGAGGAAGCCAGCAGCAAATTAAAGCTATTAACAGCAGCGGCACATTGCTCTGGACCTACGGACTGGTGGGAGGCTATCAAGCCAATGGTCCGGCGGTGCAGACAAACAAGTTTTGGTTTGTCTTTGATTTAGAGAAGAAAGGCACGGTTCCACTCGCCGGGACATACATCTGTTTTGCCCCGGACGGCTCATTCTGGGTTGGCGACGGAGGTAACCATCGCTCGCTTCACATTTCATCGTCGCAGAACTATCTTGAGCAAATCATGTGGCAGCCGCACAGCTACACCGATTCAGTTGACGCGAATAATCCATCCCGCGTGTTCAATCAATTTTTGGAGTTCAGCGTGGATTATACGAAGCCGCTCTCGAACAGTTGGACGCTCGTCAATAACTGGGAGGCCGCGCTTGGACCCAGCTACACCTTTCAGGATAACGCCGGACTTTGGACGGTTACTACACTGACCAATGGTCGCACTTATTGCCTGATTCAAAATCTTTCTGTAGGTGTGGCCACATTTGAAATATGCGAATTGGTCTCGGGCAGCGGAGTCAGGCCAACCGGGGTGTATCCGAATGGCACAAACAACTACAATTGGGTTTCCATGAATCCCAATGGCGACCAGAGTGTTGTCGCGGCAAGCGATGCCAAATGGTATGTCTATCCGCGGACTGGTTTCGATGGCGGTGGCAATCCGACCTATGGCCCGATCGTCACCATTGGCTACGCAAGCGATGGCAGCACGAACCCCGTCCCACGAACTGGATCGGCGAATGGTCCCGGTCAAACCACAGTCAGCAGCAACAATATCATCATTTCACTGGATACCTCCCTAAACAACGGATTCCACTTGGGAGGGGTTAAGGTCGGAGGCACAGGCTGGCTTTGGCAGGCCAGCCCATCAGGGACACTGAATAACGACGGACATTTCGAAATTGGCGGGGGTTTAACCTATCCGGCGAGTGGGCTGGTTTCCATAGACAATCAGGTGGTTTATGGCTACCACGGTGAGTTCTTTAGGAATCAGGCGCAGGCCGCGCAGTATTTTCATTATCTGGATGACGGTCTGTTTGTCGGCCAGTTCGGTGAATCCAATCTGGGTCATCAGGTGGGGGAAGGTGCAATTCCGGGCTATGCCGGCAACAATACCTGCCCGACCATGAGCAAGGCCGCTGGCAGCTATTACATTTATGCGAACGACGAATCAAGTCATGGTTTGCAGCGTTGGCAAATGGTGAACGCACAAAGTGTCAGGGAATTGAATGGCAGCGGCGCACTTGGAGGATCGATTATTGTGACAAATCCGGTCGTAGATTTTCCAACAGCCGTGACGGGTCTGCCCGGAAACCAAAGTGGAAAGTTTAAATGGAATCCGGTCGCCGGGGCCAGTTCCTACAACTTGCGGTATTCGCTCATCAACGGCGGACCTTACCAGGCAATTGCCGGCAACACAACGGCAAGTAATTATACTGCCACTGGATTAACCAATGGAACGATTTATTATTTCGCCGTCACGGCAATCGTTGGAGGAAGCGAAAGCATACAATCGGAGCAGGTAAGCATACTGCCTTATGATACCACCAAGATGGTTGTTGCAGCAGGACGGCTGGATGATGCCAACGTCTACCAATTGCCAATCAACACGACCGCCACCAATCTGGCAAACTCCATGCCTGCATTGCTTGGTACTTATCGGTATGTGGGAAACCGCAACAATTTGGAGATGGCTAATTACGGATTCGGAAGTTTGATGAATAATGAAGTTGGTCGGCGGGGATATTTGATTTACGACTTCAAAGGTGCGGGAGTTAACCTTTCAAACTTGTCTACCGGTTTTACCATTACCAATGATGCAGGATGGCAGCACCTTGGATTTGCCTACAGATATTTTTCTGTGGACGGGGTTTGCTCGAATAATCCGGCTTACGGATTAAACGCAAATCCACTAGGGGTCATTGGCGTGAGTGTTGCCGACACCAACTATCATTTCCTGACTGTTTTCAGCCCGTCGAAGTTTTCTGATCCCCGGCATTTTACGATAACCCTTACTTCCTCGAATGGAGATTCGGCATCATATTTAGTCAACGATGTGTTTGGCATCTCCCATATCTTTCAGTTTTTGTTCAAAGGAAATGTCACGCTTCAAGTAAATGACCTTGCAAGTGCAAATGTTGGTACGGTTCAGGGCCTGTTTTTGGACGATCTGGACGACTTTGGAAGTTTGCTGCCGCCTACTGATTTGCGTATCATATCGCCTTGACGAAGAAGCGGCACGTCAATTAATTGTTTATACAATTACTTTGTTTTTACAAAGTTATTTTGTGAGTGTTACTTGTATTTTTCCGTCTCAACTATAGGAAGTGAATTGCCAAACAGCATGCTTTTACTTAACTCCGTCAGTTATATCCTCTTTAAAATATCCATTTGAATAAACATAGGCGTCTGATTGAATGGTGCCGGCTGCTGGCTGGCTATTCGTTCGTACAGGCGGCTGCCCAGGGACTGGGTTTTCTCGCCGGTATCTTGGTGGTTCGCACCCTTCCAACTGAAGATTACGCCTGTTTTGTGATCGTCAACACGATTGGCCCCGTCATGAACATGTTATCCGATAACGGCGTCACAAACAGCCTTTCCGCAATTGGTGGCAGGTTCTGGCAGGATGACGCAAGGATGGGCAGCTTGGTCAATACGGCAATGAACCTGCGACGACAGCTCGTATTGATCAGTTCAGTTGCTGTCACACCCGTGCTTGTCTGGATGTTGAGGCATAACCATGCCACAATTTTCACCATTGCGTCCCTGGTTGCCATCACCGTGACCGGTGTTTACTTCCAATTGAATGCCGGAGTATTCAGCGTGGTGGTGAATTTGCGGCAACAAGTGGGACGGATGCAGACGCTGGTCTTCTCCGGAGTGCTGCCCAGGCTGGCTCTGATTGCGATATTTACCGCCTTGGGCTTGCTCAATGCACCATTGGCTGCGGCCGCTGGCACTGTTGCCTTCGCTATTCAGTTCTGGCTGTTGGAAAAGTGGGTCAAACCGCAAATAAACTGGAGTGCGCCACCCAGCAAGGAATTGAGAGAGGAAATTATGGCGATTGTAAAAAAACAAGCGCCATTAACCATTTACTTTTGCCTGCAAAGTCAGATTGGCATCTGGCTCATCAGCATCTTTGGCAATGTCCATAGAGTAGCAGAACTAGGTGCGCTGGGAAGAATCGGCATGTTGTTCAGCATTGTTGTAATGACGGTTTCCGCGCTGGTTGTTCCTCGTTTTGCAAGATGCCAGGAACCGGCCCGTCTAAGTTTCCAATATATGCTTATTCTTTTGGGCTTTGCCGGTATTGTTCTGTGTGGTACGGCCTTTGCATGGCTGTTCCCGAAATCACTGCTCTGGTTGCTGGGACCGCAATATGCACATTTGGCTGATCTGGTCTGGTTGGCTGTGCTTGCATCGGGAACTTCATCTTTGGGAGGGGTGCTTTACTCCCTTAATGTCAATAAAGGCTGGATTCCGCCCGCCATATTTTTTATTCCACTGGAAATTGCGGGCCAGGTAATATTATGTCTTGCCTTTGACCTTTCATCCGTGCACGGCATTTTGATGATTAGTATTCTAGCCCCGATAATACCAGGATTGATCAACCTCTTGGTCGGTATGAAAAAACTGAATGCAATGGCAAAGCATGATATTGACCGGGACTAAATCGGGTTTGCCAGCGTTAGGCAGGAGTAGTCTGGACTTTGAATTCCGTTCGCACCCGCCTTTGATGTGAATCTTTCCGTTATGATTTGCACGCATAATCCCCGAGCGGATTATTTGGCGCGCACGCTGGCTGGGCTTAAGGCGCAGACGCTGCCGATGGAGCAATGGGAATTGCTGTTGATTGACAATGCGTCTGAAAATCATTTGTCGGACTTTTTAGATCTGTCGTGGCACCCGGACGCACGGCACATCCGGGAAGATCGGCTGGGAAAAACCCAGGCATTGTTACGTGGTATTCGTGAAGCGAAAGGAAACGTTCTGGTCGTCGTGGATGATGATAATATTCTGGCGCCAAATTATTTGACGTGTTCACTCGAAAAAGCGAACGAACACCCGGAGGTGGGGGTGTGGAGCGGAAACAATATACCCGAATTTGAAACGATCCCGGCTTCCTGGAAACAGGAATTCTATCCTTATCTGGCCATCAGCCATGAAGACAAGGATCGGATTTCAAAAGATATTGAAACGGCGCCGCTGCCGATTGGAGCCGGCATGGTTTTTCGTCGTGATGTTGCCAAAGAATATCTCCATTGGATGACATCGCTAACCAAGAGGCGCATTTCCGTTGATCGCCGTGGTTCCGGCTTATATGCAGGCGAGGAAGACACAGAACTGGGAATTATTGCCATCAAAAACGGATTTGCCTGTGGCCGCACGCCCAGTTTGCGGTTGACACATCTCATGCCGCGCAGGCGAATCTCTGCGGTCTATCTTTTTCGAATCGCAAGGGACATTTCTTATTCCCATATTTTGATATACCGGTGGCACGGTTTGCAACGCGCAGAATTCACCAAGCGAGATTTGTTTGAACAGTCCGTCCGGAGTTTTCTACTGGTGATTATCGGTGCAGCCAGTGGAAATGCCAAACGTTTTGGCCGGGGGATGGTGGGAATTGCATCTCTTTGCGGCACTTTGCAGGCTTTGCAAAGCCGTTGAATTAATTTTTTGCAATAAAACGGAAAGTGTGCGTCCACGCAGGTTGGCGATGAGTTCCCTAATAATAGTTTCAAGTTACGATGTGTTTGACACGTTGCTGACCCGCCGTGTCTGCGATCCCAAGGCGGTTTTTTATTTTGCCGGCCGGGAGGCTGCAAGGCGCGGCTTGATAACTCTTAACCCGGAAGCTTATCGAAAAGCGCGGGTGGAAGCGGAATCCCTGGCCCGAACAGGGCTGCCCGAAGGAGAGGTTAACTTCGATCGGATTTACCGGGTTTTGGGCAGAATTGTCGGCTGCACAGACAGTCAGCTTCAGGAATTAATGGACATTGAATTGGCCTGGGAACAGCAATTGATTGTGCCCGTTTCTGGTGCAAAAGAAATGGTGGAAGCCGAACGTCAAGCAGGCCGTCAGGTTCATTTTCTTTCCGAAATGTATTTGCCTGGGAAATTTTTGGAAAGTCTGTTGCGGCGGCACGGCTTCATGCAAACCGGCGACGAACTCTGGGTCTCGCATGAGTATCAGGCCTCAAAGAGGTCGGGAAAGCTGTTTTCCGTTTTTTTGAAGGAAGCCCGCCTAAATGCAAATCAAGTTGAACATCATGGCAATGACTGGAACGCCGATTATTTAGCGCCGCAACAGATGGGAATTCGGGCCGTCCATAGTCCGCAGGCCAATCCGACGCACTGCGAAATGCTATTGGAACGGCATTCCCAAGAATCGAATGGCTGGACCTCGTTGATGGCGGGAGCGGCACGGCTGGTGCGGCTCCAACCACATGCCGATGCGCGTATTGCCGGGCTGTGGCGGATCACGGCCGATGTACTCTGCCCGGCGCTCACTGGCCATGTCCTGTGGATTCTCCAGCGGGCTAAACTGCTCGGATTGCGACGACTCTATTTCGTTTCGCGCGATGGGTATGTCCAATATTTGATGGCAAAGCATATGGCCGCCGTGCTGATTCCGGATTTGGAATGTCGCTACTTTTATGGTAGTCGGCAAGCCTGGCATCTGGCTGGTTTGAGAGAAGCGGATGACACCGCGCTGGAATGGATTCTCGGACCCTGTGATGGAATGAGTTGCGCGTCGCTTTTGAAACGCATGGATTTGACCTGGGAGGAATGTGAACAATACGCCCAGAATATAGTGGCGGCGATGGGCAAGCCTGAAAACGGTGTCACCGATGGTGTACGGAAGGCAATGATGCAGGCGTTGCGCAGTGACGGTCCGTTTCTGCAAGCAGTCAAGGGCAAAGCTGAAGAAAAGCGCGCGTTATTGGAGGAGTATGCAAATCAGGAGGGCCTGTTGAGCCAACTTCCAACCGGCATGGTGGAAGTCGGTTGGTCGGGAAGAACCCGCGCCTCGTTGGAAAGGGCGCTTGCCGGACACAATCTTGCCAACCTGCATTGGTTTTACTTTGGAATTGAACATCGGGCACAAATGGCTGATACCGCGCGCGTGCATTATTTCCTCTATGGCCCGGAACTTGGCCGTCCCGACATCTTCTCGCTGCCGGTAGTGTTGGAGAGTTTTTGCCTTGCCTTGCACGGTTCGGTCAAGGGTTATCGGCGCGAGGGGAACAAAATCATTCCGTGCTTCCGTGAGGACCTGGAACAACAATTGGAAACTTGGGGACGTGGATATGTTTTCGCCGCAATCGAAGAATATCTGCGAAATTTTCCGGTGGAATGCGGACCATTTCCAAATACCGGAAATCTGGCTGACGCCGTTAGGGAGTTGCTGGCGGATTTTTGCACAAACCCCACACCGGAAGATGCGCGGATTTGGGGTGCCATTCCTTTTGAGCATGATCAGGCGGCCGGCAGGTCACTGCCACTGGCACCCGTGGCACGCCTCAGCCTGACAAACATGAAAAATGCGTTGATTTTTGGTGGCGTTGAGCGGGCCTGCATGGGTGACTCAATGGGAGCCTGGGGAGCGGGTTCATGGGCGGCGCGGCCAAGGCCCCTTTATTTCCTGATGCTGGCTGCTTGGGGAGGCTATCTGCGTATTCACTGGAAAAATCTTCCCAAACGAATCGTTCGTCGGCTCTACCACCTGAAATACCTGTTTAAAAATTTATGACTTCGGCCATTTGCACATTATTTGAGGGTGACCACCATTATGGCGTTGGTGCGTTGGCAAATTCACTTTACACACAGGGCTTTCGAGGGACGATATATGCGGGCTATCGGGGTCCACTACCCTTGTGGACTGCTGGTGCAAAAAAACTTGATGGTTTCACGGAATTCAGCCCGGCGGATGGATTGACGCTCCGTTTCATTCCGCTGACGACCGGGATTCACTTCGCGATGCACAAACCGGATTTCATCCTGGAGGTTTGGGAGCAGCATTGCCCAAAAACTGAAGCCTTGTTTTATTTCGACCCTGACATAACAGTCAAATGCCGCTGGACTTTCTTCGAGGAATGGGTTGAGGCGGGTGTCGCAATGTGTGCTGACGTGAATCCATCCATGTCCGCAAACCATCCGATTCGTCACGCCTGGAAAAAGAGCAGCATGTCGCGAGGCATTGAATTTCGGCGGGAGTTGGACACCTATTTCAACTCGGGGTTTGTCGGCGTTGCAAGCAAGAACAAAAGCTTTCTGGTTCTGTGGAAAACCTTGGTTAAAAAAATGGTTGAGTCGGTCAAGGTGCTCGACGTTATGAAATTCGGTGAAAGAACAGAGCCGTTTAACTGCCTTGACCAGGACATGTTTAACATTACCGTCATGGCAAGCGAAACCCCAATCAGTTCAATGGGGCAGGATGGCATGGACTTTCAATTTGGCGGTGGCGGCTACGTCATGTCACATTCCATCGGAAGCCCAAAGCCTTGGAACAAGCCATTTTTGTTGACGGTTATTTGCCGTGCAGCTTCACCTTCGCGCACCGACAGGGAGTATTTCAAACATGTGGAGTTTCCAATCCGACTTTACCCATTAGTCGTGCTGCGATTCAAGCGCTTCCGGCTATTGGCCGCCAGCTTTTTAGGTAGATTCATGCGCAACATTTAATAAGCCAAAATAGTGAACACAAACCATCCAGATCGTTCCGACCTGTCATCGGTTGATATTATGGTTGCCAGGAAAATGGAATCCGTTGGCATTTATGCCAACCTATAGGTGCCCGAATTTTGATGAGAATCGTCTTCATAGGTAGCTGCCTGGAGCCGGGACAGGATGGTGTTGGTGATTATATTCGCAGACTGGCGGCGGAGTGTGTCCGGCAAGGTCATCCCAGCATAATTTTGGGCTTGAACGACGCACGCATTTCAAAGCCAACGCTTGAATTGCAGGAAAGCGATGGCACTTCGATATCAGTGCTGCGTTTGTCTACCGCAATGCCCTGTAGTGAACGGGCGAAGGCGGCTTGTGAATGGCTGGAAGCTTTCAACCCCGACTGGATCAGCCTCCAATATGTTTGTTATGGGTATCATCCGAAAGGGCTTCCTTGGCAGTGGAATCCAATTTTTGTCAGGTTGGGTAAAATGGGTGAACGCCGTCATCTGATGTTTCATGAACTCTGGATAGGGGAAGGAGGTTATTCCACCTGGATGCGTCGGCTTATCGGGATTGGACAACGATGGATCATTCGCAAAATGTATCAGCGGTTTCAGCCGGATGTGGTCACCACAACCATGCCCTTGTTTCAAAAACGGCTGGCCCGCCTGGGAATCATGGCCAAAACGCTGCCACTTTTTGGCAACATTAAAATCACCCGGCGCGATGACGACCGCATTACCTCGCTTTTGCGGGCTGCCGGCAGTCGGCTGGTTCAAAAACCGCGCTCAGCATTTTTGAACGGAGTGTTTTTTGGTGGAGTTCATCCCGATTTTAACGTTGCGCTCATGATACCGTGGCTGGCAGAACTCGAAAGCAGGTCGGCCAAGCCAGCGCTGTTGAGCATGATTGGGCGTGCCGGGTTGGCAGGAGAGTGGTTGGCCAGACAATTGGAAAGTTCGATGCCGGGCGTCATCGAGGTGGTCGCACTCGGCGAGCAACCGGAGGATATAATCTCGCAGGCCCTGCAGTTTGCCGATTTCGGAATCAACACCGGTTCGCCGGAATTTCTTGGCAAAAGCGGAACCTTTGCAGCCATGCGGGAGCATGGCCTGCCGGTTGTGCTGGCAGACGGCTACCTTGATTCGACTATTCAACAGAATGACGGCCATGCAGTGTTTCAATTTTCAACCACCAATTCGGTGGCGGCTGTACTGAACTATTCACGGCCCGTCATTGTCGGATCGGAGGTCGCCCGCGCAGCTACGAATATGGTCCGCTACTTTGAAAGCATTACCTTCAAATAAATCCAGATAGCCCACTGCTAGTCGCTCCAAAGGGCCAAAACAATTCAATCTTGTAGCATGAATACCGTCGCCGTCTGCATCCCGACCTATAATCAGGCTCCTTATCTTGAGGCAGCCGTGCGGAGCGCGATGGTGCAAACGCATCCCTGCGAGGTGTGGGTTTCTGACGACGCCAGCACCGATGATACTCCGCTGACCATGGCGCGAATTCTCAAGGAGCATCCTCAAATCCGGCATATTCGGCACGACAAAAACCTCGGCATGTCTGGCAATCCGCGTTGGATCGTCCAGCAGCCTCTCACTGAATACGTGGTCAAGTTGGATTCCGATGATGAACTTAATCCGGATTATGTTGAGAAATTATTGAAAGTCATGCTGGAACATCCAACGGCGGCCTATGCCCATGCCTCGGTGCAGGAAATTGATGGCAATGGGCGGAAGCAAAAACTTCGCCGGTTGGCCCGCAGCAACGGGTGCCAGAGCAGTGAGGAAAGTCTGCGGGCTTCCGTAACGGGTTACCGGGTTGCGGCCAACATCTGTCTGTTCCGCCGGACGGCACTCCAGCAGGTTGATTACTATCGAAGCAATTTGAATTTCGCCGACGATTGGGATTTGGCTGTTCGATTGGCTGACGCGGGCTGGGGCAATGTATATGTCAGTGAGGTTTTGGCCAATTACCGCGTCTGGGATACTACCGACAACGTGAGAAGTCGCCGCAAACTGGCAGAGGTGCAAGGCTGTCAGCGGGTGATTGAAGACAGCCTGATTCCCGCTTTTACCCGTCGTAATTGGAGTCTGGCTCCGATCATTAATGCCCGCCGCCGGCTGGCCTTGGGCCATGCCGAATGCCTGAGGTTAAACCAATTCACTGAAGCCGAACAGAATAATTTGAGGAAAGCGCTTTGCCAGCTCGGGGACTCGTCAGCCCTCCGTTGGAAATTCCAGTGGATTCGCACCCCGCTCGCTCCGATCTTTCAGCTTCCGGCAACAGTGATTGCTCATGCGAAGGCTTGGTGCAAAGCGATTTTTTTCAAGAAGTTTTGATGGCACAGATGGAACACGGCCGTCCGCCCTTTTTTTCATCTTTTTAAATGAACCTACCGCCTGCCAGGACCCACGCGAACGATCGCAGGAAGAATCATTCCGAGTGGATTGATGTTCTTCGAGGTTTCGCGGCAATGTGGGTAATTATCTATCATAGTCGGGAACAATTGTGGGTCGGATTTTATCAAATCCGAAAAATGCCGGGCGCGTATTCAGGCTTTGATCATCTATTGGCCTGGCTGTCGCTGCCGGCCGCCTGCGGGGCCAGTGCGGTGATGCTGTTTTTTTTGGTAAGCGGCTTTTGTGTCCATTTGCCTTACGCAGCAAGCCGTCGGGCTTTTAACATTACGCAGTATGCTCTGCGCCGCGCATTCCGGATTCTGCCGCCTTATTTATTTGCAGTCTTGTTAACCTGTCTGCTCGAATGGCTCGTTTTTTGGCTGGGCGGAAATTCTCCAACCCCCTGGCATCAGGTCTTAAGGGTTGCCCTGTTAAGTCAGAATTACGGGGAGCACGGAGGCCAGCTGTTCACGAATGGTTCGCTCTGGACTTTGCCAGTTGAAGTCGAACTGTATATCGCCTATTTGCTTTTCTATTTCCTGTTAAAAAAAACTGGTGGTCCGATGGTTGCAATCATCGTTTCAATTACAAGTATTGCGGCGACGATTGGATATCTATGCGGCATTGAGACACTGGGTGCAAACTTCCTTCGCTTCTGGGCAATGTGGTGTGCCGGCGCGCTTCTGGCCGAATGGTTTAGGCGCGGACGGTTGCCAGAATTCAAGAAGTGGAACGGTCTGACTTTTATAATTTTGGCCATGAGTGCTGTTTTTGGAGTCGAACATCAATGGCATGACGGCTTTCTTCAGTACATATGGGCAGCGGCCTATTTTCACGTGATATGGTTTGTTTTGGCCAACCCGGAATCTTTCTATTTTTTCCCAAAATGGTTTGGCCGGCTGTGGGTCTGGCTTGGCACGATTTCCTATTCTGCATACCTGATCCATAAACCATTGTTCGCCCTGTATGGCTTTTTGTGGGTTCGCTTAAACGGCGAAAAACCGGCCGATTTTTTAGTGCCTTTGCTTTTCTCCTTGTCCATCTGGCCCGTCGCGTGGTTGTTTTGGAAATGTTGTGAGTCTCCGTTCCACGAGCTCTCCAGACGCTTGGGCAATCGGTTCAAATCAAGGGTGGAAGCGAATTGACTTATACTGTGAAAATCGTTTATAGCGCGCCCAACCGTGGTCATCATTACAATTATGCCCGCGAACTGTATCAGGCTGGATTGTTGAAGGCGTTTGTTTCTGGCTTTCCAAGGATCAGTCCGCGAGCACCCATCCCTGAAATTGGGACGGCATTAAAGCGGGTGGATCAGCTTCAGACGCTCTATGTTGCCAGCCTGAAGTTTGGGATGTCGCGGTTGATTTCCGAGGAACTGGCGCACTGGGCAAAGATTCAAATAGACCGGGGCTCCCGCCAGTCTTTGAGGGATGCAAATGTGTTTCTTTATTACAACGGATGCGGGCTGGATAGCGCCCGTTGGTTCCGGCGGAATGGCGGCATTGGCATTGTCGAGGCGGTGAACAGCCATGTGCTGGTGCAGGAGCAACTGTTGCGGGAAGAACACCAAAGACTTGGCCTAGCTTGGCAACCATTTCATCTGCGGGAAACCAGGCGGCGGGTTGCGGAAGCAGAGGAGGCGGATTATGTGCTGCTGCCATCCACGTTTGTCGCCCGCAGTTTTTTGGCGAAGGGCATTCCCGCCGAACGCCTGTTGCGTGTGCCTTATCCGATGCAAAAAATAGCCGGAGCTTCTGTGTCATTGCCAAAGCCCCACATTGACGATGGTGTCTTTCGAATCCTCTATGTGGGATCAATTTCGGTAAGAAAAGGTTTGCGATATTTGGTTGAAGCCTTTCGCCAGTTAAAGCATCCGAGAAAGGAACTGTGGATTGTGGGGCCGACTGCCAGTCCGAGCGGTTTTGAGGATCTGTCCCTGCCCGAGGGAATTAAATTCTACGGGACGCTCAAGGGGGATGCGTTGCAGGAAATGTATGCCCGTGCGACCGTTTTTTGCCTTCCCTCCATAGAGGAGGGTCTTGCCCTCGTTTTGAGTGAAGCGCTGGCTCACGGCCTGCCGGTGATCGCCACGGAAAATACAGGCATTGAAGATCTGCTGGCCGAAGGAAAAGGAGGAATGGTAGTTCCAATCTGTGATTCCGGGGCAATTGTTGGCTGTTTGAATCGGCTGGCGGAAGACGGCGATTTTCTGAAAAAACAACGCATGGAAGCACTTGAAGCAGCGGCCCGACTGACAGGGCAATCCAAAAGCACGGCAACTCTGGCTGCAACATTGCTACGGGTTATTCACCAGCATCATTCAAAAGCAAACAATCCCAATTGAAATGTCTTCGCCGACTCAAGACATTTTTCCGGCGGATCACAGGTTCCAGAGGCATAAAAGACATGATATGGCCTCTTCATCTCTAGCCATGACGTCGTTTCAATTGCGGATTCACCGCTGTTTATGCCTGCTGGTTCTTTCGATGATTTTTGAAGGCGTTGCCCGAAAACTGGCCCCGCAATCCGTTGGAATCTTGATTTTTTTCTTTAAGGACCTGGTCGCAGTCGTTCTCCTGTTTTTATGCTTGACCGGCAAACCCAATCCCGAAGCGTCACGCTGGCTCGGCGTCATGGGCAAGTTTTCAGCGTTGCTTGTCCCGTGTATTTTATTGACCGCAGTCAACGATCCAGTGTTGGCAGTTTTCGGAGCCAAACAGTATATTCTTTTCCCCATCGTGGCGGTGGCAATGTGCGCCGCCTATGTTCCCAATCATCGCCGCGAATTGTTCTCTTTCTTCCGGTTGATAGTCCTGTCGCTTTTCGTGACAACGCTGGTTGCGGTGGCGCAAAACCGCTTGCCGGCGGATAATTGGTTGAATTTGTCGGTGGCGGGTGATGATTTGAGCGGATTTTCCGCCGGTGGTTACTTGCGGGTTTCATCCACTTTTTCATTCGTGGGTCAATATTGCTTTTATCTTAATGCCATGTGTTATTGCCTGCCTGTTTATTTTTATTTCAACAAATTCTTTCATGGATGGGCCCCAAATGTTCAAACGGTTGTCTTAATCGGTCTGACCATTGTAGCCACATTTGTAACCGGTTCCCGGGCGTCTGTCATTGGTAATGCGACCATGTTGAGCGTTGGTGGTTTGTTGGCGGCGTTTTGCGGTGGGGGCAGAGGTCTCATCAAGATTATAGCTGCGCTGATTGTCGGCGCCTTGTTGCTACTTGCTTTGCAATCACTATATCCGGAATTTTTTGCGGCCTATCAGGCGCGTGTGGAAGGCCATTCCGAATCATCACACACCGTCGAAATTGAAAAGCGGGTGATAGGTGGTTTGCTGGATTGGACGGATGGCTGGGAAGAAGCTCCGCCCAGCCTGTTTGGCTATGGGCTGGGCGCGATGAGTAATGGCTCGGAAAAAATAAGCGCTTATGCGGCCCGATGGCGCGATGCCGGCTTTTGGACGGAGACGGATCAAGCCACGACCTTTTTTGAAGGCGGCTGGTATTTGGTGCTGGTTTGGTATGGGTTTCGGTTCTGGGTTGTCATCCATAGCCTTACCTTGGTGCTCAAATTGCGTGATTTGGAATACCGGTTCATTGGCTGTCTGGCTTGGGGATTTATCTCTATCATCGGTTTGCAAGGAACCTTGTCAATTCAACCACCTTTGTCCATCTGGTGGTGGCTGGCCGTGGGCTTGATTATATGCCTTGGCCACTTCGACCGTGGGCAGCCGGGGAAAAAACAAACACAAGATTTTAATTTGAATGCTGGCCATATTTGAGAGTCATCCCGTTCAGTATCGGGCTCCCGTCTACCAGGAACTGCAACGCCTGGTTCCCGACCGTTTCCATGTGTTTTACGCAACCGACGTATCCGTGCGAGGCAATCTTGATGTTGAATTTGGAAAAACCCTGGCTTGGGATGAGCCGCTGCTCGACGGTTATCCCAACACCGTCCTGAAACAGGAAAGGGGCGAGCCGTTGAAGGGGTTTTGCAGCTTGCGCGGCGGCGGAATTTCCCGCGTCTTTAATGACCATCGCCCGACAGTCATTTTGCAGACTCAATTTCTTTACGAATATGATTTTGCCGTGTTGTTTCAGGCCTGGGCCAGGCGGATTCCTGTTTGGATCCGTCAGGAAACCCAGGACGAGGCGTTTCAGCGTTCACGCAGCAAAGAATTTTTGCGGTCGATGACCTACCGGATTTTATATTCCTTGACGCAGAAGGCGTTTTATTTTGGCGAATTAAACCGGGAGCATCTCTTGCGGCATGGGATGCCGGAAGACCACCTTGTTCGCGCGCCTTACTGCACACCGGACCGTTTTCAAAATTTGTCGGAGGCGCAATTTGCCCAGATCCGGGAAGATTGCCGGAGCCGGCTCGGAATCGATCGGAACAGGATCGTGATCGGATTCTTTGGAAAATTGATTCCTAAAAAAAATCCCGAACTCTTGATGACAGCGGCACCTTTCTACAAGGAGGTTTTGAAGGACAAAGTAACCCTGCTTTTTGTCGGGTCCGGCGGATTGGAGGCGGAAATGAAAACGCAGGCCCTTCAATTGGAACAGCGTGGAATTCAAACTATTTTCACTGGCTTTGTCAACCAGTCGGCCATCCGTGATTTCTATGCAGCCACCGATATTTTGGTTTTGCCTTCACAACATGCCGGTGAAACCTGGGGACTGGTGGTCAATGAAGCCCTGCAGTCGGGCTGTGCGGTGGTGATTTCTGAAGCCGTCGGATGTCATCGCGAATTTGGCAGTTGGGAGCGGGTGCGAACCATACCAGTTGGCGATGCGATGGCCCTGGCACGGGCGGTGGAAGAGCTGGCTGTTTTTCCAAGGGAATTTGGTTGGGCGCGGGAAGGCATGAAGGCTTATTCCACATTGGCGGCCGCCAATGCGCTGGCGGTAGAAATCCGTTCTGAAATGAACCGCTCATGAAAATTCGTCTGGTGCTTTTGACGCATCCGGCTTCGCTTGCATCCGAAAGCATGCCACGGTTTGCCGGCATGATTGGGCATGCGATGGTGAAGCGCGGCCATGAAGTGGAAATGTGGACGTCGCCACAAAAGCTCGTCCTTCCGTTCATCAGGTCCGCCTTTGTTCGTAAATGGCTCGGTTATGCGGATCAATTTTTAATTTATCCACGAGAACTTTGTCGGAAGGTTAATCGCCAGCCCAAAAACACCTTGTTTGTTGTGACCGATCAAGCCTTGGGCATTTGGGTTCCCCGTTTGGCGCATCGTCCCCACGTGATTCATTGCCATGATTTTATGGCGCTAAAATCCGCCCTCGGGGAATTCCCGGAACATTCAACGAGCCGGACGGGGCAATGCTATCAGCGTTTGATACGAAAAGGATTTTCCCGGGGCAAAGCCTTCATTTCTGTTTCTAAAAAAACCCGGGAGGAACTCCATCGCTTTTTGCCGCAGGCACCGCCCATTTCTGAGGTCGTTCATAATGGCTTGAACCATCCTTTCCGGCCCATGGAACTGGCGGAGCGGATTTCCCTGCTGAAAAAAACTGGGGTTGAGATTTCGGAGCATGGCCTGATTGTTCATGTCGGCGGCAACCAGTGGTATAAAAACCGGCGGGGAGTGTTGGAAATTTACCGGGCCTTTGCGGCGGCTCATCCTCATCCTCCATCGCTTTGGATGATTGGAGCCACGCCCACGGATCAATTGCTGAATCTGGCCGCGTCCGTTCCCGCTCCGGGAAAGGTGCATTTTTTATCCAGTCTGTCCAACGAACAGGTCAATGCGGCCTACTCTCACGCGCGTGTTTTGTTGTTTCCCAGTCTGGAAGAGGGCTTCGGCTGGCCCATCGCGGAAGCAATGGCCTCCGGATGTCCAGTCATCACCACCGATGCCGCCCCCATGACAGAAGTGGCCGGTGACGCGGCTCGCTTGATTCCGCGGATGCCTGCGGATGCAGCCGGACGGGAGGCTTGGGCAAAATTCGCCGCCGGCATCTTAAATGAATTGGTAATTATGAATCAAACCAGCCGGGCAAACCTCCTTGTTAAAGGCAAATTAAATGCTATGCGGTTTGATGCGGAAGCTGCGCTGGTTGCCTATGAGCGGATTTATGAGCAGGCGCTGGGGTCAAGTTAACGGCGAGGGGTCTTTCCGAGTTTGACAGGATAAATGCTGTTGAACCGATTGGGAAGACAACGCGAATCAAATATTTCAATGCTGAAATCAAAAAACGTTTTTAATTTTTTGCGTTTAGGTTTTAGATTTTTGGGCAGATGAAAATCCTTCACATCATCGCCAGCATGGATCCGTACACGGGCGGGACCTGCCAGGCAATCCGCAACCTGGCCCTGTGTGCAAAGGAACAGGATTTTACAATGGAAGTGGTTTGCCTGGATGACCCAGAGTCAGATTATCTTGCTCATGAGAGTATTCGGGTTCATGCCCTGGGAAAAGGTCGCACCGCCTTGAGCTATCATCCGGCCTTGCGGCCTTGGCTGGAGAAGAACCTGCCCCATTTCGATGCGGTCATTGTTAACGGCCTGTGGTTATATCCAGGCTACCTGATGTCAAGACTGTCGCGGCTTCCGAATGCACCCCCCTATTTTGTGTTTCCCCACGGTATGCTGGATCCTTGGTTTCAACGTGCGCCCGGACGCCGCCTGAAGGCCATCCGAAACTGGTTCTATTGGAAGCTCATTGAAAACAAGGTCATTGCCAATGCCAAGGCGGTCTTGTTTACCTGTGCCGAGGAGATGCGACTCTCACGCGAAACATTTCGACCTTATCAACCCAAACACCAGATCAACGTGGGCTTCGGAATTTCCCCACCGCCGAATTATTATGATGGAATGTTGAGCGCATTCGAGGGAAAATATTCCGGCTTCAATGGTCAACCCTATTTTCTTTTTTTAAGCCGTATCCATCCAAAAAAGGGAGTAGATCTTTTGATCAAAGCCTACGCGGCAGTTTACCATTCGCCATCCACGGCCGACATTTCGCCGCTTGGGTGCTCCGCCGTCGGTGCTGAACAAGGCGCGGGTGTGCCAAGACAAAGAGAAGGTAGACAAACCCCGCGCCTGGTCATCGCCGGGCCCGGTTTGGAAACTGATTACGGCAAAGCAATGCAGAAGCTGGCATCCGATCTTTGTCCGGCAAACTCCATTTTCTGGCCCGGCATGCTGACCGGCGACGCCAAATGGGGGGCCTTATATTGCGCCGAGGCGTTTGTGTTGGTCAGTCATCAGGAAAATTTTGGCATTGCCGTGGCCGAAGCCCTGTCATGCGGGAAACCAGTATTGATTTCGAATCAAATCAACATCTGGCGGGAAATTGCGGAGGACAAGGCCGGGTTGGTGGAAGCCGACACCCTTGCGGGTGCGGAACAAATGTTTCGCCAGTGGGAGAATCTGTCGCCAGAGAATCGGGCTGCGATGAAAAAATCGGCCCGGTCATGTTACGAAAGGCATTTTGGCATCAGCATGGCCGCTCAAAAGCTCCTGGCTACCATGAATGAGTTGACAGGGCTTTCGCCGAGGTCAAAACTGATTTCTGAAAATGCGTAAAAACTCTCCGATGATTCGAAGGAATGGACACTATTCAGATACGGATGGTTGAGCGCACCATCCCCGCCTTTAATTCTGCTTTTGTTTTCCGATTTATGCTTTCCCAATTAAGAACATGAGCCTCCCCACTTTGGACATTGCCGCCAATCGTCGCGCAAAAAAATATTCCGTGGTGGAATTGTCCCGCCGAATATTTTGGGGATTTGGGCGGCTGGCTTTTCGGTTCAGCCCGCGCCCCTGTTTTGGCTGGCGACGATTTGTGCTGCGTTGCTTCGGAGCAAAAATTGGCGTTCACGTCAACACGTATCCTTCCACCTGGGTTTATTTTCCATGGAACCTGACCGCCGGTGACTGGAGTGCGATGGGCGAGGATGCCTTCATTTATAATCTTGGTCCGGTTATACTCGGAGAAAAAGTCACCATCTCGCACCGGGCACAGCTTTGCGCCGGGACTCATGACTACACACAACCTGACTTGCCGCTGCTCAAGCCGCCGATTGTCATTCAGAGTCAGGCCTGGGTTTGTGCTGACGCTTTTGTCGGGCCGGGCGTAACGGTCGGGGAAGGAGCGATCATCGGGGCGCGCGCCGTCGTGATGAAAAATGTCGAACCGTGGGCAATTGTCGCAGGTAATCCGGCCAAAATGATCAAGAAACGGAAGCTTTACTCCCTGCCCGGTGAAACTACGGTGTGAGGTGTTGTCGTTTTAATTTCCACCATTTGACCATGAAAGTTCCCATCTCCATCCTCATCCCCATCAAGAACGAAGCCGCCAATCTGCCACGCTGCCTTGCGGCGGTAACCTGGGCGGACGAGATATTAGTTGTGGATTCGAACAGCACCGACGGATCGCAGGCCATCGCCGAAAAGCACGGGGCCAAGGTGGTGCAGTTCCAGTTTAACGGCACCTGGCCAAAAAAGAAAAACTGGGCTCTGGAAAGTGTGCCTTTCAAACATGATTGGGTGTTCATCCTTGACGCCGACGAAGTCATGCCGCCGGCAGCGGAGGCGGAGTTTCGGGGCATCGTGACTGCTCCGAATCATCCAGTCGCCGGCTATTGGATTAACCGCAGGTTTATGTTCATGGGCAAATGGCTCCGGCACGCGTATTATCCCAATTGGAACTTGCGTCTCTTCAAGCACCGGCTAGGACGATATGAAAAACTGACGGACGTGGACACGGCTAGTGGTGACAACGAGGTTCACGAACACGTCGTGGTCAAAGGCGAGACTGGTCGTTTGCAATGCGAGATGGATCATTATGCCTTTCCTTCGGTGGCTGTGTTTGTTGAGAAACACAATCGTTATTCCAACTGGGAGGCGCGCGTGGCGCTCGACCATTTTCTCAAAGGCAGTAATCACACCCTGCAAAATAAGGAAGTTGGCAAGTTGCGCCGTTTGAAGCAGTTTTCTCAAAGCCTGCCATTCCGACCGTTGCAGCGCTTCTTGTATGTCTATCTCTGGCAGCGGGGTTTTTTGGACGGCAAGGAAGGATACTATTTTGCCCGCCTGCATGCGATGTATGAGCTGCTGTGTGTAACGAAAACCTACGAGTTGAAAAAAAACCGTTCTTAAACTTGGGAGAACATTCCGTCATGGCCATTACGGGTACGCCAAACAACCGACATCGGGTTGAGTGGATAGATTTCGTCAAGGGCATCGCCATCACGCTGGTGGTTTATGGACATGTGATGCAAGGCGTTTTTGCCGGACGACCTGTGACGGAGCTGGGTTTTTTCCGGGCCTCCGACGCTTTCATCTACAGTTTTCACATGCCCGCATTTTTTATTGTAAGTGGGTTGCTTTCACGTAGCCTATGGGATGTTTCTTTGGTGAAGTATATCGGTGAAAAGGCTCGTACGATCGCCTGGCCTTATGTGGTGTGGTTCGTGCTCGGCACTTTTTCGGCTGTTTGTTTTTCGAAATATTACAACCATGCTTCTACCAACCCGTTGATGGCCTTGACGTGCCTGGTCTGGAATCCGGGCAGTTTTTGGTTTTTGCATGCTTTTTTTCTGGTGCATGTGCTTGCTGCCCTTCTGCGAAAGCTGCCTCTTTCAGTGTTGCTGTTGATATCCATATTTGGTTTTTGGATTTCTAGATTCTGTCCCAATGAAGCGATTCACAATGTTCTTTATCATTTTCCTTTCATGGTCATTGGTCTTTTTGGAAGCGTCCATTTGATAAAAATTGATTCTTTTTTCAGGCGGTGGGGGGCCATTTGTTTCATCCCGCTCCTGCTGATTCAACTGGCCGCCACCATTTTAATTTCCAATGTATCTTGGCCGGTTAAACTATGGTTGGGCGTTTCTGGAACCGCCGGAATCGCGTCGCTTGCGTCATGCGTTTTTTCCACAATCTTGTTCCCGATATTTTGCCGCATCGGATACGCCTCCTTGGGCGTGTTTTTGATGCATCCTTATTTCCAAGGAATAAGCCGCGCCCTCCTCCACCATCTGCCAGGAATGCATGCACCGATACTCCTTGTTTTGCTTGAAACACTTTGTGGAATCATTATTCCAGTTTTCATATACGAGAAGGCAATGAAGACCAAATGGAGGCTGTTTTTCACGTTTAAAAGGGCTGAATTGAGGAAAATCAACATGCAGAACGACGCGGAAACGGCGTTGAAGACAAGCTGAAGCCTGCCAACAACTTTCGTCAGGCTGGCTGAGTCTGCTGCTTTTAAGTTGCATTTTTGTTGAGGAAATGCGATAATTTTCGGAATCAGAATGCAGGTTTTTCCTCCACGCAGATAAATTACAAGGTGTTTATGAAAACCAAGCTCCATATCTTGATACTCTTGCTGGCTTTGTTTGCCAGCGGCAAAGTGGTTCGTTCCGCCAACATCACATGGACGAATACCGCTGGCGGAAATTGGAACAATGCCCAGAACTGGGATCTAAACCAAGTCCCGGGAATTGGAGATGCTGCATCCATTCCCGACGGAGGGATAAACGTCATCATAGACTCCACTAACTCAACCGGTGGTCTTAGTCTTGGCGGTGGCTGTTCTTTGACCATCACAACCAACGGGGTGTTGAATCTGGCCGGGAATAATTCTGATATAAAAGGCGCGTTGACCAACGCTGGGACGGTGAATTGGCAGGGCGGGAGCGTGACTGTCTACAATAACGGGGCGAATTATCTGGGCGCGATTTGGAACGCGGCGGGTGCGATATGGGCCGTTCAATGCGACCAGCTGATGATTCCTGAATTTGGCGGTGGTTTGGCGCAGTTTCAGAATGCGGGCACGGTGATCAAGAGCACGGGCAGCGGAACGACGAGCTTCGACATTCCGTTTGACAACAGCGGGAGCGTGCAGGCGCAGGGAGGAACCATCCAGTTCAATGTCAGCAGCGATCTGGGCGGGAGTTTTCAGGCCAGCGCCATCGGGGCGATTTATTTTGGCGGCACATTGACCATCAGCACCACGCCGAACTTCCAGGGGCCGGGACCGGTGCAAATCACTGGGGCCAGCGTGTTGTTGAATAATTTTGCGGGCAACCTGACGCTGAACGGGGACCGCATATCGGGCGTCATCGCGACCAACGGGGTGTTGAACCTGGCCGGGAGTGACAATGATGTGACCGGCGCGTTGACCAAC
>Ga0302319_10006727_pt1 | contig 22746 bp, 11 predicted proteins | sample Bog_T0_2_FD_203319 | JGI IMG/M metagenome (GOLD analysis project Ga0302319, IMG submission 203319) | Peat permafrost microbial communities from Stordalen Mire near Abisko, Sweden - Bog_T0_2 | ecosystem: Environmental > Terrestrial > Soil > Wetlands > Peat | place: Sweden: Abisko, Stordalen Mire...
CAGCATGCGCTGGCGAAGTGGGGTCATAGGAACCTCCTCCCTATGACCTCTCACCCTAACCCGGAGTGCCTCGCTGAGCTAGTCACAACTCTCAGTCCGTCGCGTCAGCGACTTCGTTCTAACATCCCTCAGGGGCTAAAGCCCACGAGTATCGGCGGTTTCAAGCGGCACGACTGAAGTCGTGCCCTTTCAAGACTTGTCTTTTGTCAGGTGCTGCTCGATTCGCGTCGATCTGATTTATTGAGTTACTTGGTCAGCCAGATTTCGAAGCCCATGTAGTTTTCGTGGATTTCGTAGTCAGTGAAGCTGGCTTCCCACAGCATGTCCTGGAATTCCTCTTTGGTGTAGGCGCTTTTGATCAGGGCGGTTTTGAAGACGAGCTTGGTGAACTGGCGATTGAACCAGGAGAGGCCCATGGCGTCGATGCCCTGGCTGATTTCTTCCGGCGAGGCGTTGCGCTTGAGATCGATGATAACGCCGCGACCGCCGGGCTTGAGGACGCGGCTCATCTCCTGGAGGGCTTCGAGGGGTTTGGCGAAGTTTTTAAAGGCGGCGCGGCAGAGGAGGAAGTCGAAAGAGTTCTTAGGAAAAGGCAGGTTGGAGGCTGAGCCCTGGAGGAAACGGGCGGGGACTCCGGCGGCCGCGGCGTTTTTTGTGGCAATGCGGACCATGGAGTGGCTGATGTCGAGGCCGGTGATGGCGTAGCGGCCGAGTTTGGCGAGTTCGACGCAGAAGTAGCCGGGGCCGGGGGCGACTTCAAGGACATTGCTGCCTTCGGGGAGCTGGCTGGAGATGCGGCGGGCGAGGTCGATGTAGTCCTTCATCATTTCGGCGGTGTTGGCGGCGTACCATCTGGCGGCGACGCCTTCAATGCCGCGATCGGCGTGGGGCTTGCGCAGGGCTAGGGTGGTCATGGGGGGCTCCTTTCGGGGTTGAGTTGCGTGTTTTGGGCGCAGGGGGTTGAGGCCTGAGTTGTCAGGCGTTTCAGGTTCGGAAATATTGGGTGATTCCGGTTGAAATGCCTGGTCCCCCACCGGCTTTTGCAGGGGCTAAAGCCCGACATTCGTTTGGTTGGCCTTACCGGCCCGACTAAAGTCAGGCCCTGTTACAAAGCACTCAAAAATTCGCTACTGGAGAGAGTTTTTCCGCAGCCTGTAAATCCCAAATGATTCAAATGGCTTTGTGCGGGGGATAAATCCGCGGCCTACCGCACGCTTCCCGAATCATTCGCAGAAGACTCGGACTTTGGTGGCGCCGGTGTCGCGCGAGTCGACGTCTACGGTCAGGTCTTCGAGGTGGTCGATGAGCTCTTCGAGGTTTTCGGGCTTGATTTGAGAGAGGGTGAGCGGGACGCCGTGGCGGCTGAAGGCCTCGTCGAGCTGGTTGTGGGCCTGGGCGGGGATGAGGCTGGCGAGGCGGACGCCAGCGCGCAACAGCTGCATGGGGACGCGGACGTTGACGGTGGTGGGTCCTTTTTTCAGGCCGGTGAGGTCCTCGTCGGCTTCGACCAGGACGCGGATATATTTTGCGCGAGGCTTGAGGGGGACGCCGGGGACGGAGCTGGAATGCTCGCTGGCGGTGGAGGGGTTGGATTCCAGGGCGGAGATGAGGCGCTCGGCTTCGTCGGCGGTGATTTTGCCGGCGGCCAGCATTTCGAGGATTTGGCGGCGGTTGTCGTTCATGGGGTTTCTCCTTGCAGGATGTTGGGTTTTCTTTCTTCGGACTTGTTCTTGGTCGAGCCGAAATGCAGGTCCTTCGACTCACCACCCCCAAACTGAACTGCGTTTGGGGCCCCGTTCGCTCAGGATGACAGGTTTTCCAGAGACTGGAACACGGCGCTAGAGGATGCGGACCTGGATGTGGTTGCCGTCGGCGCGGACGTGGATGTCGGTTCCGGGCAGGCCGGAGAGGATGCCCCAGCAGATGGCGATGATGCGCCAGATGGTGGTGCGGGTGAAGACGGCGAGGACGGCCAGGACCAGGAAAATGATGGGCGAGAGGAGGATGATGGGGATCCAGAGGAGAAAGAGCGGGATCCAGAGGCGGTTGCCGTGCCACTTGGGGGTTTGGACGCCGATGACGGCGAAGTTGGGAGTCATTTGAGGGCCTCCAAGGTTTGAATTGCTTCCTGGGCGGAGATTTCGCCGGCGGCGAGACGGGCGAGGATTTCTGCGCGGGAGGGCGAGGGGTCAGTTTCAACGAATTGGAACTGGCCGGAGATGCGGTTGAGACGGGCCTTGATGGTGGGGTAGCTGACGCCGAAGGTCTGCTCCATGTCTTTGATGGAGCCGTGGGAGCGGAGAAAGGCTACGACGAAGACCTGGTCTTCAAGGCTGAGGCGGGCAAGCTCGGGAGGGGTGAACTGGCCCTCGACGGCGATTCCCTTCTCGGGGATGCGGACGCGCTCGATGATGAGAGAGCCGCCCTGGGCGATGCGGAGGAGTTCCTGCCAGTCGGAGTTGGATTTGGGGTCTGTGGACATGTTTGTCTTGTGTGTCATTCAACTACAACACGGATAATAGTAAATATTATTAATAATTGCAAGTTTTTTTATTGATTTTCTTGATACACGTGAGTTTACGTCTTCAGAAATCGATGGCCCTATGTGCATTTTCTTAGAAGCAACCGCAGATCCCTCGCATACGCTCGGGATGACAGTACCCCTTGGGGGTGGGGATGGGGAGGCGTTGGGCTACCAGTCGGAGTCGGTGGAGTCGCCTTCGTCGGGGGCGCGGGAGATGCGGGTGAGTTCGCCGCGGTCGAGCCAGAGGAGGTTGCAGTCGCCGCAGGAGTCGAGGATGACGTTGCCGGGGCCGGCGTAGAAGTGGGTGTCCATGCGGCGATGGCATTGAGGGCATTGGATGGCGCGCTTGAGGTCGTCGTGGTCGGGAGGGGCCTGGACGGCGGAGTGGTCGCGGCCTGCCTTGCGCGCATCGATGAGGGGTTGAAGCGCCGGCATGGGGATCAGGATGCCGTGGCACTGGGTGCAGAAGAGCAGCGGGATTTTGGCGATGGATGCCGCTGTGAGCGGGAGGTTGCAGATGGGGCAGGCTTGCGCAGAGGTGGCGGCGTCACTGGCGACCTGCACGCCGTCGTCGTCTTCACCGGGATAGAAGACGGCGTGACAGTAATCGCAATGGTAGCCTTCGGTGTCCGGCCTGGGAGTGATGGGTGCGCCGCAGGCGGGGCAGGTGGCTGGAGTCGTCACTGGGGCTGACCGCACTCGGCGCAGAACTTGGCGCGGGCGGCGATGGGTTTGCCGCAGTCGATGCAGAATTTGGTTTCGGCGGACGGGGTGGCTGCGGGTGTGGCGACGACGGGGGCCGCGGGCTGCTTGAGCGAGGAGGCGAGGACCTGGGCGACGGCTGCGCCGGCTCCGAGGCCCATGCCGACGCCTGCGCCTCCGCCGGTGTTGGCTGCGGCGAGGTCTAGGGATTCCGCGGCGGCGTACTGGGTGTAGCGGTTGACGTCGCCAACCATGCTCATGCCGATGCGCTGATCGAGGACTTTGGCGAGTTCGTCGGGGAGGGAGATGTTTTCGACGTTGAACTGGTTGAGTTCGAGGCCGAGGGCGGCAAAGGCAGGCTTGAGCTTGTCGACGATTTTGGCGGCAAGGACGGACTGGTTGGCGGTGAGGTCGAGGAACGGGAGGCCGCTGGTGGCGAAGGTCTGGGTGATTTCGGCGAGGATGGTGTCGCGGAGCTGGCCTTCAAGGTCGGCGGCGAAGTAAGCTTCGCGGGTGCCGCTGACCTGGTTGAAGAAGAGGCGGGGGTCGGCGATGCGGTAGTTGTAGATGCCGAAGCAGCGCAGGCGGACGGCGCCGAACTCCTGGTCGCGGATGGTGATGGGGGTTGCGGTTCCCCACTTCTGATCGATTTGCAGGCGCGTCGAAAAGAAGTAGACCTCGGATTTGAAGGGGGACTCGAAGTCCTTGTCCCAGTTCATGAGGTCGGTGAGGACGGGGAGATTGCGCGTCGAGAGCGTGTGCAGGCCGGGACCGAAGATGTCGGCGATTTTGCCTTCGTTGACGAAGGCGGCGACCTGGGACTCGCTGACGGTGAGCTGGCCGCCGTTCTGAATTTCGAGGTCCTGCATGGGGTAGCGGAAGGAGAGGATGCCGTCCTGCGGCTCGTTCCACTCAATGACGCTGATGAACTGCTTGGACAGGAAGCTGATGAGGCTCACGGGGATCTCCTGAGCTTGAACGTAGCACGGGGGCGGGGGCGAGTGTATAGCACGAAGGGCGCAGCGGAGTGGGCAAAGGGTGAAGGGGGCCAGTGGCCGGGGAGGAATTGGGCTATGGAGTCCCGAGATTTCCCACCCATTCGCGATGGAACCGCGAATGGATGGGGCACGGGGTGTTTGGCGGGCGGTTATGGCCTTTGGAGTTTTCTGGGACGAGGCGATGGGTTGGTGGTGGCTTTGAGGCGGGACTGCTCGGTTTCCATCTTCATGCGATCGGTGACGTCAACGAGGCGCTGGGATTCGAGGCCGGCGCGCTTGGCGACGATTTTGTAGTCGAAGGGAATGGTGGAGAGGCCGCCGCCGAGCTCGTGGACTTCGAAGCTGCCGGGGGTTTTGTTGGTGACGTAGAGGCCTTTGCAATCGCCTTCAGGGGTGAGGAAGACGTGGTATTCCACGCCGGTGTTGACGGTGTCGGCGAAGGCGGATTCGACGGTGACGGTGGCGGAGCCGTTGGTGAGCCGCGCGGAGCCGTAGTCTTCGATCCAGTTTTCGGCGGATTGGACGGAGTAGGTTTCAAGCTGGCGGGCGGCGTCTTTGGTGGGGACGATGGACTTGACCTGTCCGGTGCAGGAGAGGTTTCCGGCCTGATTGAAGCCGCATGTTCCGCGGGGCCCACCGATACGCATCACATTGGAGATGGGAGCGACAAGCCCGGTGGAGCCGCCGGAGTTGTTGTTGAGGACAGTAATGGTCGGGATGGTCGAGCTGTCGTTGTAGAAGATACCGCTGTACGAATTGTCAGCGGTGGCGATGAGAGCAGCTGAGTTCGAGACATTGGGATTGTTGGGAGCGTCGGCCCAGACTCCAGGGTTAAATCCGTCGGTGAAATACAAGGAGTTGAAAGAGTTGCTTTGCCCGCTTGGGGCGCTGAGAGTTCCTAATACCCCAATTGATTCAGCGATTTGCGAAGCAAGGCCTTCGATCGCGATTCCGGCAGTTGAATTGAAAGCTTCGATTGCGGGTCCACCCGTGTCTGACTGAACAGCTTCATCGCCGGAGAGTGAGAGTGAGCCTTGAATGGTCTGGCCCTGGCTGAAGGTATTCGCTGCCCCGAGCTGGGCGTAGTTGTTTGTGAGGTTGGGGCTGGAAGCGATGGCGGAAGAGATATCGGAGACGAGCGTTGTCTCATTGAGCCCGACGCTGGTGGCTCCAGCGGTGGTGGTGGCGGTTAGCGGGCTGGTTGCGGAGACGCTCTTGATGGTCCCTGGGAATGTCTGGGTTGGAGCGAAGGTAATGACTCCGGTGCCGGCGATGGAGAGGACGTTGAGGCTGGCAGCCAAAGCGTTGGGCTGATAGTGGAATTCAAGCTGGCCGGAAGGGCTGGAGGTGTTGTTGCCAACGAAGTTATTGAGGATTTTGAAGGTGGGGGTGAACGGCTCCTTGTAGGTGCTGGAAAAGGCGCTGGCGCTGAGTTGCAGGAGCTGAGAGCGCTGGCCGGTGGTGGATGTGGCAGTAGCCAGAGGCGGCAGGTAAAGAATGCCATTCACGTTCTCCGAGCCGCCCACGTCGAGCGTGGCGGCAGGGGTGGGCTGATTGATTCCGATGCCGAGAGTGCCCTGGACAATCTCAGAATTTCCGATTGTGGACGAACTGGTCCAGAGAGGAACAGAGCCGGTGGTGCCGGAGCCGTCGACAGGGCCGGAGGTGAGGGGGTGAGGCGCAGAGAGCGGGTTGAAAGCGGGGGCATGGGAAGCGGCCTGGGCGACGGTGAGGACGAGTTGCTGGACCTGAGCGAGTTGCTGCTGGGTGGCGAAATCTTCTGCAGGATGACCGGCTAGGGATTGGGCGTCGGCGGATTTCATGGCGTAGGGGACGCTGGACAGCAGGGCTCGGGCAGGTTCTTCGCTGCCGTCGATCGTGATGCCCAGCCAGCGCGCTGCACCGTTGGCGAAGACGGATTGGGGCAGGCCCGCGGCGGTGGCGGAGCCAAGGAGGACGGAGTAGGAGCCGTCTTCCGCGACGAGAACGGATTGGGTTTCTGTCCACAGGGGCTCGCCGCCTTCGGATGCGGCGTAGATGTGGAAGACAAGCTCGGCAGTGTCTCCGGAGCGGGTGGGGAGCTTGCCGGAGTAGCGAACCTGCTGGGGAATGATCGGGGACAGCGGGGCGGTTGCGGCCTCGGTGGAGGGTGGGGCTTCCGATGAGGACTGGGCAATGGCGGAGGGCATGATTGCGACGCAAAAGGGGATGCCAAGAATCGACAAGGCGGAGGCGAGGCGGAGATGCCTGCCACAGGACACAGAAGCCTTTTGTTTGGATAGCACGGTGCTCTCTTTTCTTAGCCTGCGGGTTGGATTGCACTGGCTGAACAGGTGGGGGGACGAATCAAGTTGGCGCGCTGATCTCCGGGGAAACCGGGTTGGAAGTGCCGCGGGTTGGATGAGACGGACGTGCCCACGAGGTCCGCCCGGGGGAACGGAGCTTTCCATTCATTGAATGCAAAGGTCAAGGCGTGTTGTCAACAGGAAATTGAGTGGGGATGGTTAGGATCTGGAGAGATGGGCAGGGAGCGCGAAGGCGGGCGACAGTCGCAACTGCATGAGGGATGGAAGGGGCTATGGGACGGCGAAGGGGCGGAAGCCGTCGGTGGGAAAGATGCCGGTGGGGGTGGTGGCGGTGGAGGGCTGGGCGCGGAACATGTAGTGGATGGAGAAGCCGGCGTTAATGGAGGTGTAGTTGCGCGAGTTGTTGGCGCTGAGGAACCCGCCGGCGAACCAGTGGGGGCCGATCTGGTATGCGGCATTGGTGCGGAAGTCATAGTTGGGGCCGACGCTGGTTTTGGCGGGGAGCATGGCGTTGTTCAGGGCGGTTTCGAGGGCCTTGTCGACTGCGAGGGGCCAGAGGGGGGTCTGGTTCTCCTGGAAGGCCTGGACGCCGAGGCTGCCGAGGACGGTGTAGTGCCAGCGGGTGTTGTAATGGCCGACCCAGGTGAAGGGGATGTTGGCGAGGAAGTAGGTCTGCGGGCTGAAGTAGCCGCCCATGCCGTGGGTGAAAGCGTCCTCGTTGTGGTTGTAGTGCATGCCGAAGAAGTTGGCGCCGATGCTGAGGTTGCCGTATTCGGGCATGGTTTTGAGACGCCAGTAAGCGCCGCCGGAGCCGTCGACGCGGGTGTTGGTCTGGACCGAGTAGCCGGTGAGGTACTGTCCGCCGCCGCCGACGTAGAAGCCGGACTGCTCGTCGCCGTGGGCGAATTGGACGTTGCCCTGGTTGGAGACGACTCCGCCCCAGATCTGGCCGAGGCTGCCGAGGTTGTCGCCACTGGGATCGCGCAGGCCGGAGTAGGAGAGCTGGGTGTCTTTGACGGGATCGCGGCTGAAGTTGAGGGTGATGGGGCCGTTGGCGGGCTTCCAAAAGGCGCGGCCGGTGAAGGTGGCGACGAGGAAGCCTTCCGGGGTGTAGCCACCGGCAACAGCGAAATGCGGGAAGGCTAACTGCAACTCACCGCCGATGCCGACGGCATTTTGCTGGGCGGGCGGGGTGGTGGCGGCGGCGGTGAGCGTGCCGATGGGCTGGGGAATGGTGACCAGCGAGGAGCCGGCGGTGGTGGACTCGAGGACGGTGATGACGCTGGTGCCGCCGGCTGCGCCGGAGTCGAGGAAGACGGGGCGGGCGACGAGAGTGAGGCGGCCGTTGTAGCCAAGGGTCGCGGAGGCCTCAAATGTGGCTTCGAGGGAGGCCAGGTGGTCATACCCGAGACTGCCGGTGCGGTAGTTGATGACGCCGCCGCCGCCTATCCAGGGGCTGTAGCCGGACTCGATGGAGCGAAGCTGCATTTCGGCTTCGTCGCGAGGGCTGACGGGGGTTGCTTCGCGCTGGATGCGCACCCAGGGACCGCGCAGAGGGGGCAGATTCCGCTGCTGAAGCTCCTGGTCGGTGAGGCCGGTGTCCGTGGTGGGCGCGGGTGCGGGGGCCGGTAGATCGGTGGAGGGCTGCTGGGCTTGCTGGGGATATTGATAGGGCTGCTGAACCGGCTGGGTGGGTTGCTGAACTGGAGCCTGGTCGAGCGTGGGCTGAGATGACTGTTCAAGCTTTGGGGTGCGCTTTTTCCGGTAGACCCTGGTGGAAGCGGATGGCTTGGCTGGCGGCGTGGTATTGTCCGGCTGCTGCACGGGCTGCTGGGGTTGCTGCTGGCGGGGAGCGGAATAGGCGCCGGTGGCGGCTTCCTGCGCGGAGGGGGTGTATTGGGCGATGTTCAACTGGTTGGGGTCTGCCAGGGGCGGTGTGCGGAGGCTGGGCAGAGGACCCGCCGCGGGAAGGGACGGATTGACTGGGGCGTTGGAGAGCGTGTGGATGGCCGATGCGGAGCCCTGGGTGAGCTGCCCGTCGGTCTGATCGGCAAAGAGCGCTTGCGCCTGAGCAGCGACGGGGCCCATGGGTTGGGCGGTGATGCGCAGAGAGGGCGCGGGATTGGGTGCACCGGTGGACGTGCCGGGGGTCCATACGGGCGGCTTGGACTGGGATTGCTGCGGGTTGGCTGCCGGGGCGACCGAGGCGACGGTCTCTTCGGCCGGGGGCACGTTCATTTTGCCGATGTATTTCGAGTTTTCGGGGCTGGCGGGCTGGGATTTTGTGCCGGTGTGGACCTTGTTTCCGGCTGAGGACGGATTGCTGGTGTGGGCCTGATTGGGAGCGGGAGCCTTGTTGGGAGCGGGGGCCAGGTTTCCGGTGTGGATGTAGGCTCCGGTGGGGATGGAGCTGGGCAGCGGAAGGGGATCGGACTTTTGAGTGGAGCTTTGCGCAACGAAGACGGGTCCGGTTTGAGACCGAGGCTGGGACCTGGGCTGGACGGAGCTCTGCGGAACACCGTAGACGGGTGAGTTGCCGGGGACGGTTCCCTGCCCGGCAGGCATGGTGTTGGGACCGACTTCAGCAGGCAATGATAGAGGATCGGCAGAGGCTGGTTGGCTCCAGCGATTGGTCTGGGGCTGGGCGGTCTGGGGCACCAAGGGGTTTTTTGGGGTTGCGGAGGTGTAGGAGGGCAGCGGCGTGGCAGCGGAGTTCTTGATGGCCGGGTCGTTGCGCGGATCGAGGAGGCGCTTCATGTCTCCGGGCTGGGGAGTGGTGTAAGAGCCGGGGGGAACGAGACCGCTGTCGAGACGCTGGGCGGCGGAAGCACCGGGGGGCATGGCGGCGAGCGAGGCGCGCCAGAAGTCGGCGGCACGGGCGGTGTTGCCGCGGGCCTGCTCGAAGCGGGCGGCTTCGGCGAGGATTTGGGGGTCGCTGGGGAAGCGGGCCAGGGCCAGACGGAGCCAAGCTTCGGCCTGAAGCATGTCCTGCGCGCCGAGGGCGGCACCGATGGCGCCGACGAAGTCGCCGGCGCTTGCCTGATCCATGGGGATGGTCTTGAAGAGGGCGAGTGCGTCAGCGGGGCGGCCAACCTTGGAATAGGCGCCGGCTACGGCGCTGCGCACGGTGATGTTGTTGGGGTAGTCCTCAGATGCGGCCTGGAGGATTTGAACCCCGCGGAGGAGGTAGCCATTGTTCAGGAACAGCTCGGCGCGGCGGACGGCGAAGTTGGCCCAGAGGGTGGTGAGCTGATCGCGCTGGCCAGCGGTGAGGTCGGTGCGACTATCGAGGGCCTGAAGGACGGGATAGAGCTCTTTGTCGTTGCCAAGGTTGTAGAGGAGCCAGCCGTGCTGAAGTTCAAGGCCTGCGGGAGCGGTGCCGCGGTGGAGGAGATAGAAGTTCTCCACGCGGTTGAGGTACTCGGTGGCCTGCGCGGTGTCTCCCAGGGAGAGATAGAGGCTGGCTTCGCCCTGCTCGAATTCGACGTCGGCCTCCAGCTGGGCGCGGACATCAGGGGGGATTTTGTTGATCTCGGCGAGGGCCTCGGCGTTGCGGTTGCTGGCCATGAGGGAGAAGACCAGGCCCTTCCAGGCGTCGGAGGCTTCGGAGTGGGGAGCGTTGGCGGAAAGCTGAGGGCTGGCGGATTGCAATTGGGCTTGCGGCCGCGGAACGGGAGCAGCGAGGGCTTTGGGGGCGGCATGGACTGCGGGCGGCGCGACGTGGACTACGAAGTCGGCTGGACGGAGGTAGGTGTACGCGGCGCGCATACGGTCGCGAGGGCTGATCTGGAGAGTGGCGTAGATCAAACGAGGCCGGGAGTAGGAAGCGCTGGCGTAGCGGGGAACGCTGCCTGAATGAGAGCTTTCGGGTGGGTGAGTCGGTTGGCTTGCGCTTTGGGCCCTGGGATGGATTGGAAATTGAAGGGTGTAGGACTGGGGGACGTAGACCGGCGCAGTCGACAGGCTCTGCGCGTTTGCCGGGGCAGTGGCGAGGGGGTCGGGCTGGTTGGTGACGTTTGGAGTCTGGAGGGCCTGCGGGGGTGTAACGAGAACGGGAGCGGAGTCGTTGTAGGGGTCTGGGCCGTAGGCGGGCAGAGCCGGGACTTTGGTGGTTTTGGAGAAGGGCTCGTAGTTGGGATCGAGCAGGTGCTGGAGGTCGGCGGCAGTGACGGCTTTGCGGGCGTGGGTGTCCTGGTCAGGGTTTACGAGGACGTGGGCCAGCTTTTGGGTGGGCGAAGCGGAGGGCATGGCGGCCAGGGAGGCGCGATAGTAGTCGGCGGCGCGCTGGTTGTCTCCACGGGCCTGCTCGTAGCGGGCGGCGAGTTCGAGAACGGAGGCATCACGGGGGAAACGCTGGAGAGCCTGGCGGAGCCAGATTTCGGCCTGGTTTTTGTCGTTGGCGGCGAGGGCTGCGCCGATGGCTCCCTGGAAGTCGCCGGCGGTGGCGTCCTGCAAAGGGACGGTTTTGTAGAGGGCGAGCGACTCTTTGGCGCGGCCGACCTGCACGAATCCACCTGCGACAGCCTTACGTACGGTGAGGTTGTCAGGGAAGGCCTGGGCGGCGGCCTCCAGAATATCGACGGAGCGCTGAAGGTTGCCGTTGTCCATGGCGGCGGCGGCGCGGCGAACGCTCCAGTTGGCCCAAATGTCCTGGACGGTTTCGCGTTGGGCGGCGGTCATGTCGGAACGGCCGCCGAGGCGCATGAGCGCGGGATAGAGGAGGCGGTCGTTGCGGGTATTGAAGAGCAGCCAGGCGTTCTGAATCTCGATGGCGGCGGGCGGATTGGCGTGCAGCTTGGCGTAATGCGCCTGCACACGGTTCATGTAGTCGATGGCATGGTTGACATCGCCGGTGGAAGCGTAAAGGCTGGCCTCAGTCTGGACGAACTCAACGTCTGTCTCGAGTTGCTTGCGGACGCTGGGGGGAATCTGGGCGATTTCCTGGAGGGCTTCGGAGTCTCGATGCGTGGTTTGGAGGGCACCGATCAGGCCTTTCCAGGCATCGGCGCGGTCAGGCGCAGCAACGAGAACCTGGTGGAAGAGGTCGTAGGCCTTCTGGGTGTCGTTGCGAAGGAGATAGATACCGGCCAGCTGGAGATTGAGCGCGATGGATGGCTGTCCGCCGGCGGCAGTCTGGAGCTTGGCGGCGCGTTCGAGCAGTGTCTGGGCGACCTCAAATTGATTGGCCTGCTGGTAGATGGCGCCGAGGAGGGTGAGGAAGCCGGGGTCGGCCAAAGCTATCTCGTAGGTGGCCGGCGGCATCTTCTGTACATCGTCGATGGCGAGGGTGTCCTGGCCGATCTCGTGATGCGCGGCGACGAGGCCCAACCAGGCGGAGAGATTGGTGCGGTCGGCGCTGATGAGCTGGTTGTAAAGGGTGATGGCCTGGTCGTAGCGCTTGGCCTCCATGAGGATGCCGGCGTATTCGAGACGGGTATCGGCCTTGAGGGTGGTTCCATTGTTGGGGAACGGCAGAGCGAGAGCCTGGGCGACGACGCGCTGGGCGTCGGCGTTGCGATTTTCGGCCTGATAGATGCCGGCGAGAGTGCGGAGATACTCCGGATCGCGGGAGAGAGCGGTTTTGACGGAGGCGGGGAAACGGGCCTGAACGGCAAGCGCCTTGTCATTCTGGTTGTCGCGGGCATAGGAAAGGAAGAGACCGCGCCAGCCGTCTGTCGAACTGGGTTCGACTTTGACGATCTGGTCGTAGATGAGGGCTGCGCCGGCATATTGCTGCTGCTTGGCAAGCAGGCCGGCGAGGCCATTGAGGGCCTCGGGAGAGCGGGGTTTCATGGCGAGCGCTTCACGGTATTTGGCGCTGGCGACGTCGAAGTCGTTTTGATCGAAGGCCTGGGAAGCCTGGCCCATGGTGAACCAGAACTGCGAAGTCGCGAGGGCGTCGGCGACGGTGCGATCCTTGTAGCCATTGGCTTCCGCCTGGGTGAAGTAGGAAATGGCTTCGCCGAAGTTTTTCTGCTGCATGCGCACGAAACCCATGCCGGCGGCCATGCGGCCGTTGGTGGGCTCCTCGTCGAGGATGGCTTTGAAGCGGGTTTCGGCTTCGTCGAGGTGCTTGGTATTGAGTGCGTCGAAGGCGGCACGCTCGGCGGGGGTGCGAGCTATGCCGGAGTTCATCTGGGCGAGCTTCGACTCGTCTTCCTTGAGGGCGTTGGTGAGCTGGGTGTCCTGGGGATGCTCTTTGAGGTAGCCGCGGAGTTCGGCAGCCGAAGTGGGGTTTGCCGAGTCCCAGATGAGGGCCTGACGAAGTGCGGTCTGGGCGTTCACGTCTTTGGGATGATCGTGAAGGATACGAATGCCTTCGGCGCGGGTCTTGGGATCGTAGGTGAGCATGACGCCCAGTTCGATGGTGAAGCGCGGGTCGCCGGGGTTGCGCTGGGCCAGGGCGCGCATGGCGGTAATGGCTTCTGTTTTGCCGTTGGCGGTGCCGTAAAGGGTCTGGTAATAGGCCAGGGCAATGTCGCCGTCCGGTGGGTGGTCCCCGTAGAGCTGCCTGTAAATGCGCATGGCCTCTTCGACCTTGCCCTGGCGGCCGAGTTCGCCGGCGTGACGAAGTTCGGCCTGCTCAGAGCGGTTGCTGGCGAGGGCTTCAATCTTGGCGATGTTGGGGTCGGTGGGACTGACAGAGCGGAGACGGTCAAGCGCGGCAGCGGCCTTGTCAGAACCGGTGAGCTTGAGGTCGCGGGCGAGGCCGGCGAGAGCGTCTGCATTTTTGGGGTCGGAAAGCAGGACCTGTTGCCAAACCTGGACGGCGAGGTCGGGGCGGCCGCGGGATTCGAGGGCATGGCCTTTCTCGACCATGAGAGTGCGAGTGGAGGTGGATGCGTCTGGGGATGGCTTGGCTGGGGCTTTTTGAGCGACGAGCGGCTGAAGCGCCATAAGCAGGCAGCCCACCGCCATCGAACCCTTGCGTAACACCCCGAAGCCAACCCTCATCAGCGCTTCCATTCTACGTTCAATTCCCCGCCTGAGCCAAACCTGAATCTGGCATCGAGAAAGCCGGTAGCAAACAGGGCAAGATTCTGATCGTAATATGCCAAGTCCTTTCCGTACAATCCCGTGGACGGATCGCGCATCCTGCTCATGCGCACGGTCTGCATGGCGCTGGTCCGGGAGGCATCCGGAAAAGCTCTCAGATAAGGCAACACAGCAGCCGAGAATCCTACAGGTCCATCTTGCGCCATCGGAATGCCCTGGTCACTTACCTTTTCAGGGGGGGCATCATGATCGGCAAGGTATCGGCTCATGGAGGGGATGGCGCTCAGAACCTGGGCGCGGAGGGTCCCGGTTCCGTCGATCATTCCGGCCCACAGATAGACGCGGATGGCGTCATAGCTGCCGCCGGGGATATTGCTGTTGGGATTTCCGGTAGCCATGGCGGGAGCGGGGTAAAAACCGTCGCCGGGAATGTAGTTGATCCAATCCATGACATAGCCGTGGCGAGCGCTTCCCTCGAGCATTCGGGGAATGCCGAGCGCAATCTGGCCCCAGGGCCCGGCGGGGTCGACCTTGGCAAAGCGCTGGAAGATAAACACAGGCACATAGCTGGGATTGAGCGTGTAGCTCTGATTGTGCTGGAAGCCAAGCGGGCCGGGAAGCAGCATGGGACCGAAGCCGGGAAGGTTTGCGACCTCTTTTTGCGCGATCAGATTCATGAGGCCGCGGCCGATTCTGGCGTAGGAAGGGACATTCCACAGGCGACCGGCCTCGATGAGGTCGTAGGCCATCCAGACGTCGGCGTCGGAGGCAGGGTTGGGATCGAGGGGCTTCCATTGTCCATTGGGCGCCTGGCCCCACAGCCACGAGGGCAGATGGGTGGAAAGGTCGTTGCTGCCCATGTTGGACTGGGTCCAGGCAAGGATGCGGTCGAAGGTGGGGCGGTCATTGTCAGCGAGGGCGAAGAACAGGGCGTAGGCCTGGCCTTCGGAGGTGGTGCGGTCGCCGCCGGTGTGGTCGATGACGCGGCCCTGGGCGTCAATGAAGCGGGCCTGGTAAGCGGACCAGAGGGTCCAGGAGCCTTCTTTGCACCCGCCAGTTGGGCAGAGCGCCAGAACGAGGACGAACAGAAATGAATGCTTTCTCAGTCGGTTTATCCAGTGGCTCATGCGGCAAATCTCCAAGCGTTTTCGATTCAGGAAGGGTTCCAATGTATTTAGACCCGGGTTGCTGAGCGATTGTGGTGATTCCACAAGGAAAAGGCGTGCGGGCGATTCCAATTCCGAAGTGCAAAAGCAGATCCTTCGACTCACCACCCCCAGGCTGAAGTGCGCCTGGGGCCCCTTTCGCTCAGGATGACAGTTCATATCTTTTGTAACTCTTTGAAAGAGAATCGGTTGCTCAGGTTGACAATGAGCTTTATAGAGTGTTACAGACTTAGCAAAAGTTGACTGAGCGCTCTTGTTAGTCGGGTTCCCGGAAAGGCGAATCGGCTCTCCACAGTTGGAAGAGCCGGTCGCAGTTGAAGAACCTCAGACATCGGCGATAGGACTGTTCTAATCTCCACTCATTTTGAGGCGCGCCCGGGCCTTGTTGCGCAGCCATTGCCTGGTCCAGATGGCAAGCAGCAGAGACATGACGATTGCCACGACGGGCACCAGCCAGGGGACTTCCATGAACCAGAGCGTCATACGCGTCCACCAGGGCAAAATGCCGACGTGGTAGACATCCGCGCCGATGCGGAAGGACTGAAAGAGGGTGCCGTGCAGTACGGAGACGGAACCGGAAATCTCGCTGGACTGCTGGACGTTGATGAAAGCAGCCATGAAGGGTTCAAACGAGGCTGCGTCTTTGAGGTGGATGGCAACAACGCTGCGATCGCCGCCGGGACCGTAGGGCGACTTGATGCCCTCGATCACGGAGTCCGGTGTGCCGCCAGCCGTGAGGTCTCCACTTTCAGAGTGCTCGTTGGCCTGCAGTTTCCACCAGGCTTTGTGCAGCGGAGCGAAGAAGCCCTGGGTGTCGCGGACCTGGACCTGACCGCTGTGCAGGGCGACGGGGAGGGCGGCCGCGAGTTTCTCGAAGCCGGGCTGGTCGTCTCCGGTGCCGATGATGAGGAAATCGGTGCGGGCGCCCTCCACCATGGCGTCTGGAGAGGCGACGGTGACGCGAAGGGTGGGGAAGCCGGTTTGGCGGCTGAAGTGGCCCATGAGGGTGACGAAGGTTTCAATCTCCTGCTCGGTGGGCACGGCGGGAAGGACTACCGTGGTCTCGGCGAGGTCGGCAAGGCGGGTGAAGGGGAAGCCGGCGTTGGCGAAGATTTCGAGATTGGGCATGGGCGCGTAGTGGGGATAGCCGCGCAGGTCGAGATAGGTGTCGCGCAGGATGGAGGCCTGCATGTTGATGGGCGTCGTGTCCTGGCAGCCGCCTTTTTTCAGCAACTGGAAAGTGAAATCGAAGGAAAGCGAGTTGGAGAAGGGGCGCAGATTGACGACGGGAACGGGGACGTCCACGGACATCTTGCGCGAGGCTTCCTGGCCGGGAACGAGGGGCACCGAGCCAAGGAATGCGTTGTTGATGCGCACCTGCATGCTGGAGATAGGGCCGATGGGAATGGAGTTGTAGCGATAGACGAGGCGGAGGAGCGCGTTGCGATTTTCCGAGTAGAAGATGTCGGGCGCGATGCGGAAGTAGACGTTCAGCGGGGCGGAGCCGTCGCCCTGAAGCTGATCGATGGTTGAGTAGTCCCAGAGGGCAATTCGCTGGTCGGTCTGTGCCCACCGGGGGGCATCGTCGGGACGGCGCAGATCGGGCAGGCGGAAGTTGTCGATGGGACTCTGCGCGCCGTTGAGCAGATCGCTATGGAGAGCGACGGCCTGGGCGGCGATGATGGCCTGGTCAGCATTGGCGCCGGCGATCACCAGAACCTTGCTGTAGGGGTCGTTGGGGTTGGTGCGCATGGCGACGGTGGGGGCATTCACATCGGCCAGGTTGAGCCCAGGGGGCAGATTGGCGGAGCCGTCGGAGATGACGATAGCGTTGCCCTGGGGAAGCTGGCCGATGTGAACCGGGTAGCGGACAGGGCGATTGATCGAGATGAGGCCGAAGTAACTGGAGACGATGCCGGCGGCCTGGATGGCCTTGAAGCTGGGAGCAGAGGCGAAGACGATGGGGATGCTGAGCGGCTGGATGACGGCCGGATCGAGAAACGGCATGGGCAGCTGCTTGAGATCGTCGGCCAGGGGCAGCTGATCGCCCTCGATATCAAGGAAGGTGTTGCGATGGACGCGGGCCCAGAGGGTGGTGTTGGCCGGGTCTTCGCAGACCATGGTGTAGTGGCCGATGAACTCGATGGTGAGGTTGTTGCTGTGGACCAAGAGCTCGGGCGGGATGGTGAATTCGGCCTCCGCATCGCGAGGGTCTGAGCCGCCGAGCTGCCCGGGGGTGGGCTGAATGGTGGCAAACAGGGTGCCATTCATCATCAGCTTGATGTGGCTCAGCTGGGGCAAAAGGCTTGGCGAAAACGCGTAGTAGATGTGGACTTTTGCGGTGCGAACGACGTGTGTCTGGGGGAGGGTGAAATAGATTTCGTGACGGCTGTCGATGCCGTGCATCTCGATCTGCGGCGAGCCGGCGTCATTGAGGGTAAAGGAGTCGCGATATTTGCCGGGAGGCACCGGAGGTCCCTTGTCGATGGGGCCGGTTTCGGGTCCGGGCAGCGGCGAATTGTCATTCACGGCGGGCGCAGTTTGCGCGGCGCCGGCGTCACCGGGCTGCTGGGAATTGAGGATCTGGGTGAAGCCGAAGAAGGCGGTAGCAAGCAGGAACAGGAGTGCGGACCGGGCAGCGGAGAGCAGGTTTGACTTCTTGCGCGATTTTCTGCCATCGCCGCCAGTGAGGCTTCTAAACGTCTGCGCCAGGCCGATGAAGGCGATCCTGAAGATGCGGCCCATGCTGCGCATGGGGTCATCCACCTCGCGGGACTCGCCCCAGCCGAGCCAGGAATCGGCGCGGGAGTAGAGCACCATGGTGAGGACTTCCTGTTCGGCGATGGTGAGTTCCTGAAAGCGGACGCGAAGGACGGAACCTTCCGCAGAGACGACGGTTGCGGGCAGCTCGGTGCTAACGCCAGGCATGGGGAAGGCAAGGCGGATAGGGCTGAGGGGACTGAGATCGACGGGGTCAGAGAAACGAATGCTTGAGCCGCCGGAAGACATGTCGATGGTCTCGCCGGCGAGCAGGCGGCCGTCAGCGGTGCGGGCCATGATGGGGGTGACGACGTTGATGCGAACGGTGGTGCGGAGCTGCTTCATCTCGCGTGCGACGGCGGTGCAGACGCCGAGGATGATGATGTTGAAGAAACACCAGATGGCGTTCATGATGACGGTGCCGGGGCGGTCGCGATCCCAGATGAAAAAGCGGGGAATGGCGATGAGCAATCCCAGGATATTGAACAGGAGCATGAGCAGGAAGGGCTGGGCGATGCGGGCATCAAAAAACGTTCGCTTGACGACGCCGCCCTTGGCTGTGACGTTGAACTTGCCCAGCTTGGGGTTGATGAGCGCCATCATGGTAGGCAGCAGGATGTAGGGCGAAAGGATGGTCTCGTAGATTTCATTCCAGAACGAGTGGCGGTGCTCTCCCTGGATGCGGGAGTTGGTGACGCTGGAGAGCGTCAAGTGGGGCATGGCGTAAGCCAGGATAGCCGCCCAGTAGCCGGGGACGTTGGTGTGGTTTAGAAGTAGATAAATGAGCGGCGCAGAAAGGAAGATGAGGCGCGGCACCGCGTAAAGAAAGTGACACATGGCGTTGAAGTAGCAGAGCCGCTGGGCGAACTTGAGGCCGGGCTGGAACAGGGGGTTGTCGGTGCGCAGGATCTGAATCATTCCGCGAGCCCAGCGGATACGCTGACCGACGTGGGCGGAGAGGCGCTCGGTGGCCAGACCGGCTGCCTGGGGAATGTTGATGTAGGCGGTGCCCCAGCCGTTCATCTGCATGCGGAGAGAGGTGTGCGCGTCTTCAGTAACTGTTTCCACCGCGATGCCGCCGATCTCGTCGAGAGCGGTGCGGCGCAGGACGGCGCAGGAGCCGCAGAAGAAGGTGGCATTCCAGAAGTCATTGCCATCCTGAACGATGCCGTAGAAGAGCTCGCCTTCGTTGGGGATGATGCGGAACTGGCCCAGGTTGCGCTCGAACGGATCAGGGGAATAAAAGTGGTGGGGCGTCTGAAGCATGGCCAGGTTGGAATCGCGGAGCATCCAGCCGATTGTCATCTGCAGGAAGCTGCGGGTGGGCACGTGGTCGCAGTCGAAGATGGCGACGAACGGCGAGCTCATGCTCTTGATGGCGGTGTTGATGTTGCCGGCCTTGGCATGGAAGTTGTCGGGGCGGATCTTGTAGCCGCAGCCGGCCTCGAAGGCGAACTGCTCAAACTCCTTGCGGCGGCCGTCATCGAGGATGTAGACGTGGAGTTTTTCGGCCGGCCAATCGAGATTGAGTGCGCCGAGGGTGGTGTATCGGACGACGTCGAGGGGCTCGTTGTAGGTGGGGATGAGGACATCGACGTGGGGCCATTCCTCTTCCGCCTCGGGTAGAGCAACGGGAGCGCGGCGCAAGGGCCAGATGGTCTGGAAATATCCGAGGAAGAGAATGAAGAAGGCGTAGGTTTCGGCAACCACCAGGCTCATGATGAAGAACGCGTCGAGGGCGCCCCAGTGGTTGGCGGGGTCCTGGAAGTAACGCACCGTTGTTGTCAGCCGCCAGTATCCATAGCGGAAGGTGCAGAACATGGACATCATCATCAAGGCGAGGGTGATCAGGTAGGAATCGGAAGTACGGCCGAGGGCGATGGCCATGAGCAAGGTAAGCAGCCCGCAGACGGCCTGCTGGGGCCAGGTAAGCGGCAACATGGCAAGGAAGATAAAAACTACGGCCGCGCCAACCAGGAAAGCCAGGCGAAGGAACTTGGTGACAATATTTTCTCCGGCACCAATTTCCTGCCAAAGACCCGATAAGGTCATCTTTCACTCCAGCGAACGCCGCGATAGCTGGTTGTCGCGGGCGCAGAAAGGCTCTTGACCCATCCTGCGAGGGTAGAGAAGTCCTCAGCGAGGGGGGAGTTGGGAGCGTAATCCATCACGGTCATGCCTTCAGCGAGCGCTTCGCTCATGGCGGGCGTGCGGCGGAGCGCAAACGGCAGGAGCCGTTCGCCCAACTGCTCGCGGAGCACCTCGCGGACATCGAGGTGGAGCGGCATGGATGCATCAAATTGATTGATCACATAGTAGGGCATCGCAGGCTTGCCGTTGGGGTTGCTGTTGTGCTCGAAGAAGGCATCAATGGAGCTGACGCTGACAACAGAGTTCATATCGGGAACGACAGGAACCAGCACGAGAGGCGCCATGCGCAGGATGCGGCGGGTAGTGGCACCGGAGGCGGTGGCGAGGTCGACGATAATGCGGCCGGCTCCGCGGGCGAACTTGAAAATCTCTCCGCTGAGGCTTTCCTGGCCCGGGACCTCGGCGTTAAGGCCTTCGGGGTCGATGGTGACCATCTGAACGGGGGCGTCATTGCTGGCTCCGGGAGGTGCAAAGGTGCGAAGAACGCCGGGACGCTGGTCAGTGGCGCCGAAGAAGAAGGGCAAAAGGCCGAAGGCTGCGGTATCGACGAGGAGTACTCGCTCGCCCCGCTCGGAAAGAGCGCGGCCGAGGGTGGCGACGAGACTGGTTTTGCCGACGCCGCCGGCCAGGGAGAAGACGGCTACGGAGGGCGCCCTGGACACGGTTGGGGCAGGAACGGCCTCGGCGGGCGGATAGTTTCCGTCAAATACCCCGCGCAGGGCAAACCAGCGGGAGGCGAGGCGATCGCGCGAACCCTGGAGGGTATCGTCGGGTGCGGAAGGCAAAGAGGGCTGCGGATCAGAGGTCGCCGGCGTTTCGACGTCATTGTTGAGCCAGGCGGGGCGACCGGCGTAGTCACGCTGTTCGGGTACTGCCCAGGGATTGCGGGGCGTCTTGTTCCCTTCCCGGGCCGGGGCGGGATGCGAGGGCTGAGCGGGGCGGGGGTCAAAAACAGGAGAGGTCGCAAGCGGCGGGGCCAATGGCGCCCGATAGGCCTGGGGCTGGGTAAATGCCGGGTAGCCGAAATTGGAAGGTTGAGGTTGAAAATAAGGCGCCGCGGGCGGAGGTGCAGGGGCGGTGTACGCCGGAGGGGCAGGGGGCTGTTGCCAGGCACGCTGCTGCGCGATTTGCTGCGCGGCATGTTGAGCGGCCTGCGAGGCAACTCGTTCAGCTTCAAAGTGCGCGGCCTGCTCAGCGGCAACTTGCGCAGCGCGCTCCCGTGCCTGCTGGGCGGCTTGCTGTTCGGCAAGTTCCGCAGCGAGTTGGGCGGCACGGAGGGCGGCAGCTTCGGCGGCCTGTTGTGCTGCTCTTTCGGCTTCCGTGCGGGCTTCCTGCTCCGCTGCTTGCTGGGCAGCTTTTTGGGCGGCCAGTTGCGCGGTCAGTTCTTGTTGATGGGCAAGTTCGGCCTGTGCGGCGGCTTCCGCCTGGGCCTGGGCGGCTTCAACAGCGCTGCGCGCTTCGGCAGCCTGAGCAGCTTGCTGGAGGTTGAGGGCTTCCTCGGCCTGATGTTTTTGCTCGGCTTGTTGCTCTTGGTCGGCTTGTTGCCCTTGCTCGGCTTGCTGCTTTTGCTCTTCGAGGGCCTGCTCGGCGCGCAGACGTGTTTTCTCGCGGGTTTGAGCGCGTGCCGCAGAGAAATCTCTGTACTTTGCTCCGTGCAGATTGGCCCAGGAATAGAGCGTTGCGACATCTTCGGGAGTTCCGGACTGGTCGCTTAGCGGATTGAGTTCTGTCATTTGGCCCTCTTCAACCTGTAGCCGCCAGAAGCGCTTCCCTAAGCACCGCTAACCCGGCCCGACGGCAGCTACGAAAACAGGTGCCAAGCGCGCTCAAATGGGAGGACTTCTCATCCCGAATCTTAGACGCACGCTATTGTCAGAACAATAACACCTGAAAGGTTACCTTCCTACCACTTTCTTGCCATTGGAGACGCGCAAATCACTGCAATTTGTTTGCTATGCGCGGTTTAAGCACGACGTTACCAAGTCCTGCAGCGCGCGCTTACTATCGTACCAGCAATCGAAATTACCTTCCTCAGAAAAGTTCGTTATCCCAGCATCTCGACGGGTTACTCTCTTGATACCACCCCAACGCAGGGAGTTGGTTATTTTGCCATTTGAAAAGGAGCTTGAGATTTCGCAATTGGGAAGCGGGCCCGGCTGGTCTCCAAAAGGGCAAGAATAGTTTGTTTGTGTTAGGTTTGATGGAGCGGCCTTTACGAGCTCGTAGCTCAGTTGGTAGAGCAACGCCCTTTTAAGGCGTGGGTCCTGGGTTCGAGCCCCAGCGAGCTCACCAAAGTGATTTAGAATGAATTACTTGTGAGATGGCCCAAAAATCTGGGGAGTGGTTTGGGGAGCAGATTTCGAAAAACCTCGTCGCTGAGCTACCCCGCAGCACCCGGTGTGATGGGGAGCGCTCAGAGCTCCCCATCATGGCTTAGGGGCCTTGGAACCGCAGCCGGACGCCTGAAGTTTGGCTGAAACAAGCCTACGTTCAGAGGCATGTAGGCTTGAGCCAAGCGGCGAGGGCTCAATTCCAGTCCGGAAGTCTCGATTGGGAACCTTCTTGGAATTTTCCCCGAATCTAAAACCCTTCAGTTAAGAGCCAGCTTCCTTGCCCTTCCTCCTGCTGCTAGCAATTGCTATAAGACCCTATACAAGATACGTTGACGCCCTGGGCGAAAACTGCGGATTGCTATCCATCCCGCCTGGATTGCGACTGATTTTGAATGAGCGTGGACACAAAAATGGGCACCGTCGTTTGGGGTGAACCCCTATGTTGAGACAATCGGGAGTTGGGACGTTTACACGCTGGACAGGATTTCCGGAAGCGGTGCAGCGCCCGTCTGCGCTGAGCATGGCCTTGGCACACCATCGCTTGGAGTTCTTGCTACCCCAGTCGGCGTGATACACAATCGTGCGTTTGTTCACGAATGGATTGTAAACGCCTTTTCCGTTCGGCAAGTCCTATTTCGCGAGTGACGCGAAGGCTGTGGAGCGACAATTGGCACACGAGCATTCGTCATGTTTACCGACAAGCCTCCCCAAGACAAAGACCGGGCAGATTATTTCGAAAGCGACCGCATCAATATTGGAATAGGCTCGCAACTGTTTCATCTGGACAACATGCTGGCCCACTTGCTGGAA
>Ga0302319_10006728_pt1 | contig 22745 bp, 17 predicted proteins | sample Bog_T0_2_FD_203319 | JGI IMG/M metagenome (GOLD analysis project Ga0302319, IMG submission 203319) | Peat permafrost microbial communities from Stordalen Mire near Abisko, Sweden - Bog_T0_2 | ecosystem: Environmental > Terrestrial > Soil > Wetlands > Peat | place: Sweden: Abisko, Stordalen Mire...
CCTTTCAGTTGCAGGCAAGTGGAAGCGAACAACAATGCGAACGGAATAGTAAGCGCCACGATGAAGGCTCCGCGCACGTTGCCGAGAAACAGAAACAGAATGACGACAACCAGGATGATGCCTTCCGTCAGGTTGTGCAAAACAGTATGCGTGGTGAAGTGAACGAGATCGCTGCGATCGAGAAATGGCACAACTTTGACGCCGGGAGGAAGAATGAGGTCGTTCAACTCCTTCACCTTTTCGTGAATGCCCTTGAGCGCGGAGTCGGCGTCGGCGCCTTTGCGCAGGAGTACGATACCGGAAACAACGTCGTCATTATCAATAATCTTGCCGTCTTTCTTAACGATGGCGCGTGCGAATTGGCCGAGCCTGATTTTCGGGCCTTGCGCCACCACGGCAATGTCTTTTACCCGCAGCGGAGTTCCGTTCTTAGTCATGAGAACCGTTTGCTCGATATCGTGTACCCGGTCCACCAAGCCAACTTCACTAACGTTGATCTGTTGCAGGCCGGCTTCAATAAAACTTCCGCCGCCGTTGGTGTTGTTATTCGTCAGTTGCTGTTCTACTTGGCCGATACTCAAGCCATAAGCAACCAATTTGTTCGGATCCACTCGCACTTGATATTCCCTAGTGGGTCCGCCAAAGCTAGCGACATCAACCACATTAGGAACCGCTTTGAAGTTTTTCTCGACTACCCAGTCTTCAAGCGACTTCAATTCCATCGGGTCGAATTGCGGGTTAGTACTGTGCAGGGTGAAAAAATAAATCTGGCCGACCGGGCTCCAGTCAGTACCCATTTGCGGCTGGACGCCGTTCGGAAGCGTCACTTGCGAAAGCCGCTCCAACGTCCGTTCGCGGTTCCAGTCGTTATCGGACTCGTCGTCAAAAATCAGCTTGAGATCCGACAAACCAAAGAGCGAGAAAGACCGCAAATGCACTAAATGGGGAATGCCGTTCATCCCATTTTCAAGCGGGATGGTTACCTGCCGCTCGATTTGTTCCGCTGAAATTCCCGGCCATTGCGTAATGACTTCGACGTAATTGTCGGCAACATCGGGATACGCTTCCACCGGAAGCTGATGAAACGATATGGCCCCCCAGATGAATAACAGCAGAGCAATGGCTACAATGAGCAGCCGGTTGTTGAGGGCAAAATCAACCGCTTTTCGAAGCATCTACTGCTCCACCGTATTCTGCAGTACAAGCGCGTTCGAAACAACTTTGGTGCCTGGATCAATACCGGAAAGAATCTCTTGCAGATCGCCCGGCAGCATGTTGCCGCCGCTCACTTCAATGCGTTTGAAGACGCCCGAGCCTTTAGGGCTGTAGACCCAATCGCGGTCATGGAGGTGCAAGACCGCCGTCGCCGGGACGGTAGCGTGCTCAATCTTCTTTTGGCCGTGAAAAGTGGCCGTGACAAACATCCCCAGGCGCATGATGCCTGGATTTTCCAATTCCAGCCGTACTTTAGCAGTGTGCAGGTTCGGATCCATAATCTGCGCGATGTTACCGATGCGTGCCTTAAGAACCTGGTTGGGGTAAGCGGCCAAATGGATATCCGTGAACTCCCCTAGATGCACCTCCGAGAGATCGTTCTCGTAAACGTCGCAAACGACCCACACATGTGACATGTCCGAGATTGTAAAAGGATTGGGCGCGGAAAGGGCTTGTACGCCGGCTGCGGCTGTAATCTGCTGATCGGTGATCACGCCTGTAACAGGAGCATAAATCGATACGATGCCGGTGGGGTGGTTCACATCCGAGCCCAAGGTGCGCAGATGCTCGGTAGTTGTCGTCAGGTCGACTTTGGCATTGTCCTCGGCGTTTTGTGCAACCTCAACGGAACTTTTCGGGATAGCGCCCTTCTCAAAAAGAATATTCGCCCGGTCGAGCTGGATTTTCGCCAATTCTTCATTCTTTACAGCTTTCTCATAATCCGAGAATGCTTGCGCGATGTCGGTGCTTCGCAGCCTGAAGAGGAGCTGTCCTTTCTTCACGGTATCGCCCAGCTTGGCGTCGATTTCAATGACGCGGCCCGACGCTAGCGAAATCACTGGCACCTGCCGGGAAACGTCGGGACTCACGACGCCGGTAACATTCAGTTCCGTGGAAGCAAAATATGAGCCGGCGGTGGCGAGCGGAAACTGTTCCGGATGGTCAACCTTGAAGTTATTCGCATCCATATCCGGTTCGACAGTCGCCTGACGCGGCCCAGTATCCGCAGCCGCATAAACGTCCGACTTCTTGCCGCAGCCGGCGAGCAGAAACCCCAGAGCCAGGCAAACGAGAGCGAACCACACGGCCGACACTTGGAATCTTATATTGCTCTTCATTGAATCACCTCACGTCCAACAGCTAGATTGAGTTGGCTGGCGGCAGCCAAGTAGGAGCCAACCAAGTTCACATAGTTCAATTTAATGTCGCGATATTCTTTCTGCGCATCCAAAAAATCGATAAGCGACGCCCCACCTCTTTGATAAGCAAACGTGACGATTTCTCTGACCTCAGTCGCTTGCGGAAGATATTCCTGCTTGTAGGGCTTCAGCAATTCGATGGTGCTGGCGACGGTGGCATGCGCGGTATCCACGTCGCTCAGCACTTGGGCTTCGGCGGCCATCCGCGACTTATCGGCGCGGTCGATATCCAGTTTGGTACGCAGTTTTTCGCCTTGATTTTTGTCGAAGATGCGCAATGGCAGTTCCACGCTAAAGCCGATGTAGCTAGGCAGCGGCGGGTTGCGGCCGATATCAAAGCCCCAAGTAGGATCCGACGTACCATTAGCAATCGCCAGCTTATTGTCGGTCTTAGCCTTGTCGACGGCTTCTACGGCTTCTTTGAGATCCGGCCGTGCGTCCATGGCTATTTGGCGGAAGTCCTCGAGCGCCGCCAACTGTGGTTGAAAATCGTATGGGCCCGCGATGTCAAACTTTTCGACCGGCGTGCGGTCGTTCAGCAACATCAGCAAAGCGATTTTGGCGGTCCGCAGATTCACTTGCGAGTTCACATAATCGGCTTGATACTGAGCGCGTTGCAGCACGATGCGGCTCAGGTCGACCTTGGCAAGATCACCAGCCCTAAAACGGTCGGTATTGATATCTATTTCCTTGTTCCAGTAATCCAAATTTTCCTTGGCGATTTCGAAGAAAGCCTTAGCCTGCAGGGCTTGCACAAAAGCGTTGCGCAACGTGAAAAGCAGATTCCGTTCCAAATCCGCGTGGGCGGACTGCGCGATCTTGGTCGCCTTTTGCGCGCTCAGCAGCCGCAGATCGCGTTTATGCTGGCGTTCATAAAGATAACTGATCGTACCTGACTCCAAAACTCCAGCGAGCGGGCGATAAGCTGTATTGGGCGTTTTGAAGACCGTGAATTGATCCAAGCCGAAGGACAGATCCGGGTTCGGACGGAGAAACGCCGTGATTTCCTGAGCCCGCGACTCATCTATATTCACCTGGTCGGCTAACAAGGTTGGATTCGTCTGCTTGAATTTATCGCGAAGCTCCTCCCAACTGAGTGCTTTTTGCGCGTACGCAATATGAGTCGCTAATGAAGCGAGCAAAAGCCAAAAGTATAGCTTGCGGGGAAGTAAACTTTCACGTTTCTGGGAAGAAATTATGTCGATGATCATTATGTACGTTCGGCAATGCAACCTGTTTTGCATTTCGGCGTGGAAAGCGCAATCGCTGGTTTAAGCTAACTTCAAACAGAGCGTGCGGTAAGGGCTGCGCTTGGTGATGGAACTAACGTGGGAACCGTATCAGACGGGGGCATGACCTTCTACTCTAAGTCTAAGAAGCATCACTGTCCATCTCAACCGTTCATTCCTCTATCCGTCGAAATCTTTTGGTTAGATCTTTTGGCTACTGCAACCGCTGGCATTCGACTTCTACTTGATGCTCAGTATCAACCGTAATGATGCGTGAATGCAACACAGGCGTGGGAGAAATATCGAGAACGGTCAAGCCATTTACGCAATCTTTACAAAAAACCAATGACTTCATTGTGCAGCGAAATACTTTTGTAAAGATTCCATAAACGAGTTCGTGATCAGGAAGTGGCAATTACGCGGAGTGCTTGGCGGTGTGATAATCTTTCGGCCATGAGAGTAGGCTGTTTCACCCCGTTGTTGTCACAATTTCCACTGGAAAAAGTTTTCGATAAGCTGAAGAAGCTCAACATCACAACGGTTGAGTTAGGCACCGGCAATTATCCCGGAGATCCGCATTGCAAGCTGTCAATGCTGGAAAATGCCGACGAACTGAAGGAATTCAAGAAGAAGCTCGACGATCATGGTTTCACAATTAGCGCGTTGAGCTCGCACGGCAATCCCCTTCATCCGGACGGGGCCGTTGCGAAAGCGTTCGCCGATACCAGCAAGCGCACGATTGAACTGGCGGCAAAGCTCGGCGTACCGGTGGTCATAGACTTTTCAGGTTGCCCCGGCGATAGCGATAGCGCGAAGTATCCAAACTGGGTCACCTGTCCGTGGCCGCCGGAATATTTGGATGTTCTCGATTGGCAGTGGGAGAAGAAGGTCACGCCGTATTGGCAGGCGCAAGGCAAGTTCGCTAAGGATCATGGCGTGAAAATCGCCATCGAAATGCATCCTGGCTTCGTGGTCTATAGCCCGGAGACGATGTTGCGGCTGCGCGCGATTGCGGGCGACAGCGTGGGATGCAATTACGATCCAAGCCACATGTTTTGGCAAGGCATCGACCCGATCAAGGCCGTTCGCGTGTTGGGCGATGCGATTTTCCACGTTCACGCGAAAGACACCGAAATCTACGACGCCAATCTGCCCAAGACGGGCGTGTTGGACACCAAGAAGTATACCGACGAACGCAATCGCGCCTGGATTTTCCGCGCGTGCGGCTATGGGCATCCATACGGGTGGTGGAAGGAATTCATTTCCACGCTGCGCATGTTCGGCTACGATTACGTGCTTTCGATTGAGCATGAAGACACTCTTATGTCGCCCGATGAAGGATTGACAAAAGCGGCCGACTTCCTCAATCAAATCGTGATTCGGGAACAGCCCGCCGCGCCTTGGTGGGTGTAATTCTTGCCCAATAAATGGCTCTCCTGAGCGCTGGAAGCTAAAATAAGATGGTTTTGTGAAATTTCAAAACTCAGGAGAGTCATGGGCGGTAAGAACATTGGCATACTGACCGGCGGCGGCGATGTCCCCGGTTTGAATGTCGTTATCAAAGGGGTCACCTATCGGGCAACCACCGACGGCCACAACGTAACGGGCATTCGTTTGGGGTGGAAGGGTTTGACGGATCTGAACTTCGACGATCCGAAAAGCGTGGAACGCTATGTTCTGCCGCTTACGCGCGAGAACACGCGCCGTATCGACCGCACTGGTGGCACGTTTTTGCACACCAGCCGCACGAATCCATCGAAAATGAAAAAGCTGCCGGACACCGTGAATCCGTCAGACTATCCGCCTGCGCCGCCGTTCGATATGACGCCGCAGGTGCTCAAGAACCTGGAAAAGCTAGGGCTCGATTCACTGGTAGCTATCGGCGGCGACGATACGCTGAGCTATGCCGCAGTCTTGAACAAGCAAGGCTTCAAGGTTGTTGGCATTCCGAAAACGATGGATAACGACGTGCGGAATACCGAGTATTGCATCGGGTTTTCGACAGCGATTTCGCGTGCGTTGGAATCGATTCAACGCCAGCGCACGACAGTGGGCTCGCACGAACGGATTGGGATCTTTCGCGTGTTTGGGCGCGACGCGGGCTATACGGCGCTGTATACGTCTTACGTAACATCGATCCGCTGCGGCATCCCGGAATATGAGTTCGACTTGGACAAGATGGTCGATCTCATCATGACCGATAAGAAGAACAACTCCAGCAATTATGCGCTGGTGATTCTCTCCGAAGGAGCGCGCTGGAAGGGATACGAGATTAAGGAGTACGGCGAGCCGGATGCCTTTGGGCACCGCAAAAAGTTCAGCGTGGCCGAGGCATTTAGCGACGAGATCATCGAACGCACCAAGTCGGAAACAGTGGTGAGCGATTTGACCTACGATCTGCGTTCGGGCGCACCCGACTTTCTCGACAACATGGTGGCGACGACGTTTGGCACCATGGCCTACGATGCCATTACCAGCAACAAGTTTGGCTTGATGACGGCGATTGCGGACGGGAAGTTCGCCATGGTGCCGATTCCTGATCCGAAGCTGGGGCCGCGCAAGGTGGATATCGCCAGCATGTATAACACCGAACGCTACCGGCCCACCTACACGAGCAAGGAAGGCTTGCCTGTGTTCCTGACTCACGCCTAAGCGTATGACCACGCCGGTGACGCAGGAGAGTTTGCCATTTTCAGAAACGGTTGAGGCGCAAGGCCACCTTATCGATTCGCACATCATGGAGCGCATCTTCGATACGGTGGTTGAATTCGGCGGACGCTTCGAGGTTGAGCATTTTTCGATCGGGCGCACGAACGGCGACGCCTCGCGCTTAAGGCTGCGGATTGAAGCGCCGAACGCCGACGAGCTAGAGAAGATGATGGCGCAACTGCTGGGCTTGGGTTGCGCGGCGGTGGACGCCGGCGAAGCGGAATTGCTGGCCGCCGAACGCGACCGCTGCGCACCCGAAGACTTTTATTCGACCACGAACCAGCGCACGCTGGTGAAGGTGGGTACGCAGTGGATAGAGGTGTCCAACCAGCGGATGGACGCGTTGATTGTTGTGGGGGACGGAAGGGCGGCTTGCCGCAAGCTGCGCGATGTGAAGGCGGGCGACAAAATCGTGGTAGGCATGAAGGGCATCCGCGTTGTTCCAGAGGCGAAGGAGCGCGACCGTTTGCAATTCGCCTTCATGAGCAACGACATTTCGTCGGAGCGGCAAGTTGAAACGGCCGTGGGGCAGACGGCGGCCATCATGCAGCAGATGCGGCGCGAAGGAAAGAAGATCATCGCGGTGGCCGGGCCAGTGGTCGTGCACACAGGTGGAGGCGAGCCGTTATCGCGCTTGATCCGCAGCGGTTGGATTGATACCGTGCTGGCGGGGAACGCGCTAGCGGTGCATGATGTGGAAGCCGCACTTTTAGGCACCTCGCTTGGGGTGCGTACTAGCGATGGGCGCTTGGCGCAGCATGGGCACCGCAATCACATGCAGGCTATCAACGCGATCAATCATGCGGGCAGTATCGAAGCGGCCGTGGAATCTGGACTTTTGACGAAGGGCGTGATGTACGAGTGCGTCAAAGCGAAAGTGCCCTATATTTTGGCGGGGAGTTTGCGGGACGATGGGCCGCTGCCGGGCGTGATCACGGACATGAACCAGGCGCAAGATGCCTATGCCGAGCGTTTGAAGGGCGCGGGCGTGGTGTTGTGCTTAAGTTCCATGCTGCATTCCATTGCGGCGGGAAACATGCTGCCTGCTTGGGTAAAGATTGTGTGTGTGGATATTAACCCCGCCGTGCCGACAAAGGTGAGCGACAGAGGTACCGGGCAGGCAACCGGAGTGGTGACGGATGTGGGGCTGTTTTTAGAGTTATTGGCAAATAGATTGGCGGCGAAGTGAAAAAGAAACCGGAGTATACCGACGAGCATGCGGGTGCAGGCGTGCATGCCGAATTGCCCGAGATTGAAACGTGGCCGAATCAGTTCGGTGAATACGAGATCGAGATTGTGATGCCGGAGTTTACGTCCGTGTGCCCGAAAACAGGATTGCCCGATAGCGGAACGCTGACGCTGGTTTACACGCCGCACAAGAGATGCCTGGAGTTGAAATCGCTGAAGATGTATACGCTGGCGTACAGGAATTTGGGTATTTTTCAGGAGAATGTGGTGAACCGGGTTTTGCAGGATGCCGTGAAGGCTGCCGATCCGCTTGAGGCGATCGTGCATGGGGATTTTGCGGCACGTGGCGGCATCACGACGCGAGTGACGGCGGAGTATAAGAGGAAGAAGAAGTAGTCTAATAGAAGTACGCATGCGCACCGCCTGCCTAGCACTAATTCTGGCCACGCTGGCTCACGCCGCCGACTTTCACAGCGGCCAAGCGGCGCGCGCAGTAATTGGGCAGAGTTCGTTTTCAGCGCGTGAGGCGGGGGTGGTGGCGCATGCGCTGTCGTTGACGCATGGCCGGTTGTACGCGGCGGAAGCCAACCGGCTGCTCACGTTCGATGTGACGAAGACATGCGCACTCTGCGGGTTTGCGCCCCTGGCGGTGGCGAACCAAGTGGTGACGCGCGGCGCGGCGACCGTAGCCGTTTGGGGCAAGTCGTTGGTGGCCGCCGATGCGGCCAATCATCGCGTGCTGATTTGGCGGTCGACAACGCCCAACCCAGGGGCGATTGGCGCTAAGCTGCCGGATGTGTTGCTCAACGTTGCTGATCCGGTTTCGGTTGCCTATGATGGGCACCGGCTATTTGTAGGGGATGCGGCGCAACACCATGTGTTGGTGTGGAACGGGTTGCCGAGCTCGGACGATCAAGCGGCGGACGCGGTACTCGGCAAGACCGATAGCAGCTTTGTAGACGCGGCGACAATTGGGACGCCGGCGGCACTCATTTCCGATGGAACGAATTTGTTCGTGGCGGATACCGACAACCGTCGCATTCTGGTGTTCGCGCCCGGCGATCTCGCATTGGCGGAAGATGCGATCGTGAACTCGGCCAGTCTGCTAGCTTCGCCGGTCGCGCCAGGCTCGCTCATTACGATTCGCGCGCCAGGCATGGCGAGTGAGAGCGAAACGGCCGATGCGGCGGGCAGCGATCCTTTGCCCACGCGGTTGGCGGATGCGGAAGTTTATTTGAATGGGACGCCGTTGCCGCTGTTATCGGTTTCGCCGGAAGAGATTCAGGCGCAGATACCGTTTGACTTCGGTGGTACGACCGCGGGCAGCCTCTATATCCAGACGTCAACGCTGACCACAACCGCCGCTGGTGTGCAAATTGCGGCGGCAGCGCCCGGCATTTTCGCGGTTGGTGCAACGGAGCCGCGAAGTGGACTGTTGCTGCACGGTGGCAATATGCAAGATGCAGAAGGCGGACCCGCGAGTGGTGTGCCGATCAGCGCGGAAAATCCGGCCAAACCCAGTGAAACGCTGACGGTTTGGGCGAGTGGGCTCGGCTCGGTCGGCGAAGGCGATGGGCGTTCGACGGATGGCGACACTTTGCTGCCGGTGAGTGCTTTGGTCAATGGCGAACCAGCGCAGGTGCTATCGGCGCGTCTGCCCAAGGGCGTGGTGGGCATCTATGAAGTGGCCGTCACATTGCCCGCCAATCTTGGAGACAGCGATGAGGTGCGGCTGCAACTGGTGGAGAACGCGGCGCTGTCGAATACGGTGACGATTCCCGTCAAAGCACTTCCCTAGGAACACATGCATCAGCTTCGTTGGCACGCAGTACTTCATCAGTGGATCGTCTTCTCGACAGACAGGCAGCATCGGCCGCAGATGCCGGCCAACTGGTGTCCCTTCGACCCGGGTTCCGGCAAAGTGCCGGACAATTACGACGTCTACCTTTATCCCAATGACTTCCCGGGATTCGCGCCCAATGCCGAGCCCTTCGCGCCCAACGACTTTCCGGATACCTTTGGCGTGAATGGTCCGCGCGGGGCGTGCGACGTGGTGCTCTACTCACCGGAACACACGCTGCCGCCATCGAAGCTGAGCTTGGCGAGTTGGCGCAAAGTCATTGACGTTTGGACGAAGCGCACGGGCGAGCATGCCGCCAATCCGGGCATTGCGTTGGTGGCGGTGTTCGAGAATTGCGGCGAAGCGGTCGGAGTGACGATGCCGCATCCGCATGGGCAGATCTATGCGATGCCGTTTGTGGGACCCACCGTCGAGAAGGAACTGGAAGCAACGATCAGGTTCGGCCAGGACAATAGCGGCAGTTGCTTGTTCTGCCACTTGCTCGAAGAGGAACTGAAGGCGCAGGAGCGGCTGGTCTCTAGCAACAAGCACTTTGTAGCCTTTGTACCGTTTGCGGCGCGGTTCCCTGCGGAAGTGGCGATCTATGCACGGCGGCACGTCCGCACGCTGTTGGACCTCACGGATGCGGAGCGCGATTCGCTGGCGCAGATCATCAGCGTGATCCGCCAGAAATATGACAATTTGTATGGGTTCCTGATGCCCTTGATGATGGCGGTGAAGCAAGCGCCGCTCAGGCGGACAGACGCGCCGTATCACTTGCATATTCAGTTCTTGCCGTTGCAGCGAAGTGCGACGAAGTTGAAGTATCTGGCAACCGTTGAGACGGGGTATGGCATCTTTCTGGCGGATACCGCGCCGGAGGAGATGGCGGAGCAGTTGAGGAAGAGCGAACCGCCAAGCTAACCCGGCTGCTCCCGTACCGTCTCGGCTTCGTAAGGCCGGTATTTGTGAGTGACGAGGACTTCGCGGGCGCGCGGCAGATCGGCGGGGAGCACGTAGAAGTAAGCGCCTGTGAGTTCGCGGCGGAACAGGAAGCCGCCCTCGTACGGACCCGGTTCCACGAAATACTCGATTTGAGCTTGACCCAGCACCATTTCTACCGCCAGGGCTTCGCGCAAGCGGCGCGCCATATAGAGGAGATGCAAGTCGGCACCCTTGAAGAAATCCAGCTCACAGCGCATGTTTTAGCCCGGCCACAGTGACAATATTACCGTGCAGATCAGCGCGCTCTACGGTCCAATGAACGACCCTCGATTCGCCCGCGGCGAGATGAACACGTGTGAAACCCTTCAGCCAGCCGCCAAGATACAACTGGGCCACTTCGTCCCCTGGAATTTGCGAAGTGTTGCGGACATGCACTGAAACAGCGATTGAGCCATTGACCGCTCTCTTAACGTTTAATTGCGAATATTCAAACGTTGAATAACTAAGGCCGTAGCCGAAGCGGTAGAGCGGCTTGCCGGTGAAAAAACGATACGTACGATTCTTCATCGAATAGTCGCTGAAGTTGGGCAATTGATTGGTGGATTGGTAGAAGGTAACGGGCAAACGGCCGCCGGGATTGTTGTCGCCGGAGAGTGTGTTGGCGATAGCCGCGCCGCCTTCCTGGCCGCCGTACCAGGCTTCTAGGATTGCCGCCGCGCGTTCTTGCGCGGTGGTGACAGCGAGTGCGCTGCCGTTGAGGAGAACTACGACAACGGGTTTGCCGGTATCGAGGATGGCTTTGAGAAGCTTCTCCTGCGGTTCGGGGAGATCGATGTTAGTGCGGTCGCCATGTTCAAAGCCGGGGATTTGAATGGGCGATTCCTCGCCTTCGAGACGCGAGTTGAGGCCAATGCAGACAATCGCAACATCGCTTCGTTTGGCTGTTTCGACAGCTTCGGCCAGCGCGGCTTCGGCCGGAGGCGTCCAAACCAATTCCACGCCGGCCCCGCCTTCATGCTGCACGTATTCAACGCACGCTTGATACGACTTCCCTGCCTCGAGATGAATATTCTTGGTGAGGGTGCGCTGGCCGCCGGCAGCGCGGAACGAGGCTTCGAGCAGCTTTTCGCTATCGAGCGTGAGACGCCAGCTGTTCGTTCCTTCGCAGCTATCGCATTCCTGACGCCCGAGGCCGAGATCGTAATCGCCGCTGACAGGAACGTGCAGAGAGAAGGTCCAGCGGACGGCGAAGGTGGGATTGGGCAGGGCTTTCATCACGGCAGGATCATGCATGGCCCACACAAAGTAACCGCGCGGTTCAAAACGCTTAAGAGCCGGTTCGCCGCTCAGATCTTCGTTGTTGAAATATTCGGCGGTGACGCCCTGTTCGAGAGCGCTTTGCGGAATCAGCGCGGTCGAGGCTTGGGCATAGACACTGCCGAGCGCCCAATGTATCTTCGCGCGGCCGGCGAATTTAGCTTCTATACCGGCAAGCGGCGTGATGAGATGGCGTGGCGTGCCGTAGTAGTTGCCGAGAAGGACATCGGGATCGTCGGATGCGGGGCCGATGACAGCGATATTTTCGGGCACGGCGCGCAAGGGCAGAATGTGTTTGTCATTCTTTAAAAGCACAATGGACTTTTCAGCGGCTTCGAGCGCCAGCTTCTGATGGGACTCGTTGGCGACTTGATCCATGCCGAGGTTCGAGTACGGGACTCTGGAGGCCGAATCGAACAGGCCGAGGCGAAAACGGGCGACGAAGAGGCGGCGCAGACCTCGGTTGATCTCTTCTTCGCTGATCAGGCCTTGGTGGACGGCCTCGACGAGCGACAGATATTCGTTGCCGCAAGTAAGGTCGGTTCCGGCTTTGACGGCTTTTGCGGAAGCTTCAGCCATGGAGGCGGCGTAGTGATGGCCTTCGTAAATATCGCTGACCGCGCCGCAATCGGAGACGACATAGCCGGGGAATTTCCAAGCCTCGCGCAGTTTGTCTTCCAACAGAAAATCGCTAGCGCAGGCGGGCGAGCCGGCGAGGCTGTTGTAGGCGCACATGACGGAGTATGCGCCGCCTGCGCTGAGCGCCTTGCGAAAGGCGTAGAGATAGGTTTGGTCGAGGTCTTCATTAGTGAAATGCGCGTCGAATTGGTGGCGCGAGACCTCGGGACCGCTGTGAACGGCGAAGTGCTTGGCCGTGGCGATGGTCTTGAAGTATTTAGCATCGTCGCCTTGCATGCCGTGGATGAAGGCGAGCGCCATTCGCGAAGTTAAGTAGGGATCTTCGCCAAAGGTCTCCTGGCCGCGGCCCCAGCGAGGATCGCGAAAGATGTTGATGTTGGGAGACCAGAAAGTCAGGCCGTAATAACGCCCGTGGTTATCATGCATGATGGCGTCGTTGAATTTGGCGCGGGCTTCGCTAGAGATGGCCTCGGCGATACGCTGTTCGAGATTGGCGTCCCAAGTGGCGGCTAGGCCGATCGCTTGCGGGAACACCGTGGCCAAGCCGGCGCGCGCCACGCCATGTAGACCTTCGTTCCACCATTCATAAGCAGGAATGTTGAGGCGCGCGATGGCCGGCGCGGCGTTTTGCATTTGCCGAACTTTCTCGTCAAGCGTGAGGCGCGAGACGAGGTCGGCGGCACGGTCTTCGGGCGTGAGCGTTTCATCGAGATATTTGGGCGGCGAGCCGGCGGGTGCGGCGGTGAGCCAGAAGGCCGCAAACCCAAAGATCATAAGGCTGGTTATCACTGCTTTCATTTCAGTAAGGACGCACTCCCATTTCATTCCCGGGCGGATCATAATCGCAGACCCAGATGTCACGCTGCGCGTCGCGGGCGGTAGCACAGCCGACGTATTTACTGGAACGCCAAACCACTTGCGTGTAGTGGTAGCACTTCAAGCTCGGATTGACGCACGCGTTCTTTTCGTAATCGAAATTCCGGACTTCCGCCGCCCACGACTCTACGATAAAGCCTCCCTTGAAGCGTCCGGGCGGACCGGCATAAGCAATGTTTTGCCCGTAAATGCCTTGGATGGCTTCCATTTTGTATTCACCCGTAGCCGCCAAGGTGTCAGCCCACTTCTGGGCAAGCAGCGCCAACTTGTTCGACCAAACGAGAGACGGCACGCCAGGCTTCGACCTTGCCAGGTTGTGCGCGACCAGCATTTCGCGCGCGAAGTCCGACAGCTCAGGCTCACGTTCCGGCGCTTGCGCCCGCGGCGAGTTGCTCTCCTTATGCTTCGGCTCAGACTTTGGTTGCATCAGCGGCGGGCTGACGGCAAGAGGTGGTAGAACCACTGCGGGTTGTGGCGGCGGAGACTGCAAGACCTTTATCTCAGCCCGCAGTTGCTCTATCGTCTGGTTCAATTTCCTGTTTGTGCCAAGGAGCTGCTGGTTCTCGGTTCTCTGCTGGAGCGCGTAGGTAGCCAGCGCCGCCAGAGCCAGAAAAACCAAGCCGGCGAGGGCGGCGAAGCGAAACGCTCTTCGCTTCTTCTCGGCGCGCGCGCTCTCTCTGAGGAAGCCGATCGCCTCACCGAATCCATGCCGATAGCGGTTGGCCCATTCAGCGTTGGGCGCGTTTACCGCAAGCCAGCGCAAGCCTAAAGCCAGCTCCGGGTTGCGCCACAAGCTCTGCTCGCCCAACCCATAGGCGCGCGCACTCTCGGACAAACGAAGGTAGGTGCGCGCTGCCTGCTGTTCTTCCGCTACCCAAGATTGAAGCCTCTTCCAAACGCGCATCAAACTTTCGTGCGAGAGGTCGATGACGGAAGAGGCCTGCAGCGGAACAGCAGCGGGAGGGCTAAGAAACGCGCGGCCCGGCTCACGAAAGCACTCGATCACCTCTTTTACTTCTTGCTCCGCGAAATTGCCGGCGGCACAAATCCATTCGAGGGTAGCGGGACGGCGCAGTCCCCGCCCTTGCTCGTCTGTCTCCGTAAGAGCTTTGAAAATCTTCTCGGCAATGATCCGCCGCCGCGGCGACTCGAGTCCGGCATACGCTTCGTCCGCATGTATGGAGAGCGCGTTGGCCATAGTGCCGGCCGCTTCATAGTGGCGAAAGTCGATAGGCTCCAGGCTGCCGTGTTCGCGCTTCCAGAACTCCCAGGTACGCATCAGCGCATGTTGCAACACGGGAAGCTGATCGGGGTCTTCACCCGCTTCATTCAGCAGCCGCACTACCAAGCGGGCAGCAATTTCACCCCCGCCCACGGCTACCGGTCCAGTAATGGCTTCGCGTAATTCGGCGCGGCTCATGCGCGGTACCAGATACTGACCTTCCGTGACAGCCGCCGGCAAATCCGCATAGTCCGCGCAGTTGCCGATAAAATCGGAACGCATGGTCAGCGCGACATAGATCGGAAATTCCGATTGTGCCGCCGCCAGCAGAAGCTTGACGAAGGCAAGCGCATCGTCCTGATAGTTGTTTTGGCCACTGGCGCGGTAACGGAACAACTCCTCGAATTGATCCACCATCACCAGCAAGTTGTCGCGTCTATCTAGATCCGCCAGACGATAGGCTTCGACCAGACCGAGAGAACCGGAACGCAGAGTCGCTTCGAGCGGGGCGTGGCCGCTGTGACTGAGTTCCGCGCCGGCCAGCAGCCCACACTGGCTGAGCGAGGCCGCCATGCGTCCCAAAGGATCTTCACCAGGGCGGAACAGCGCGACACGCCAATGCGAACCCGCTCCCACCATGGCTCCGCCGTGCAAGGCGGGAATCAAGCCGGCCCGGATTAGAGAAGACTTACCGCTGCCGGAACTTCCTACCACCGACAAAAAACGCGTCAGGCGAAGCTTCGATAGCAATTCATCCACCTGGCGTTCCCGCCCGAAAAAAAGATAATCTTCTTCGGCTTCGAAAGCGCGCAACCCGGGGAAAGGATTGGCCACTTGCACGGCGATCATGCCGACGCTCCTGCGGCGCGCAATTGCGCTAAGAGCGGCCGCCAGCTCGCGAACCCTTCGTCTTCTGAAACCACCAGCGCTTCCAGAGTTCGAAAGCACTTCTTTTCCGGCGTCATGGGCGGGGCGATGCAAACTGCCTGGGTGCGCAATCGTCCTTCGGCGGAAGCGGCGATCTTGCGCAGTTCGCGAACCTTCCGGCGCAGGAAGAGATCATGACTCAGCCCGTGATAAACAACCGCTGCATCGCAGGAACGCAAATTGTCCTCGTGATCAATACGGACCTCCGCCTCGTCGCCATCGAAGAGAGGCAGCACAACCTCTAAGCCCTGGTCAAAGAGAAAATCGCGCAATGGAAGGATGTTATCGCGATCATGTTCATCACAGATCAAATACACCCGCGTCGGTCGGCCGGTTCGAACGATAAGCGCCGGTTGCTTGGCCGCCGCCTCAATCGAGGAAAGACACTCGGCAATCTGCGTTTTTAGGGACTCAATCGACGTCTCGATCAAATCGGCCTTCTTGCTCCAGCCCGCATCGCTGCGCAGCCGGGCAATAAATTTGCTTTGTCGGTCATCCTGCGGCGCGACACCAGGCGTCACCCAAACGAGCCGCCGCGCACCGCTGCTTTGGGCGCACTCGGCTGCCAGATCGTTTTGAATCTCGACGATGGATTGCGCCGAACCGTCCGGCACAATGCCGTAATGCGCACCCACCAAGTGGACCGACAAAACACAATGTGCCAACTGCTCGCGGACACACTGTTGCAGCTCGACGGCTGTCAACGGCAAATTACCGCCGGGCAATACGCCGTATCCTTTTCGTTCCAGCTCGCGCCGCACGCTCAACTGCAGGTCTCTTACATCAACGGCCGTCTCGGCTAAGTATACCGAGGGCCGCGATGCGAGCGATGACGGCGGCGAGTCGCTCAGCATGCGCTCCAACAGCTGTGCGATATCTTGCGCCAAATCGTCCAGGCGCAGCCAATAATCCGCTTTTGCTTCCGGGCCGAAAGCCAGGTCGAGCTCGTGAAAGTGGCCAGATTGCGGATCCACTTTGAAAAACTCATAGCCGAGTAAGGGCTGGAGTAGGGGCTGTAAATCAGCGCTATCTTCAGTATGCCGAAGCGGTGTTTTAACAACCTTAAACACCCGGCACTTGTTACCAACGGAAATGCCGGCCGTTTGCGCGCAGTTATCCCAGAAGGAATGAAACTCGCGCCGGCACCATTCCGACTTCAGGTAGCGTGGCGACAAAATGCTCACCAGCACGGCAGTCTGCGGCAGCTGATCGCAAATCTCGTCCGTGAAGATATCGTTCCCCGTCAGCTTTGGATCGCGCCATACCGTGGGCTTGCGGCCCAACAGCTGTGCCACGCGCACCTCCAGCGCGCGGTGGAATTCACTTATCCAGCCGTTTTGCCCCCGAAAGGCACTCTCATTGTCGAGATGAGCGTAGCTTATGAAAATTTCGTTCTTAAACAGCATTGCCAAGCTTCAGCGCACACTAACTAATTACTGCTAAAGCTATCCTAGCTCCGCTGCTTGCAAGTTATGGAGCGTTCTCCGCCCTCTCGAGCCCTTGGCCGAATTACCGTCCGAACAATTCCGCGACGCTTTTGGCATCGAACAGACGCAGCGAAACAGCTTCAAGTTCAGCCCGCGAGAGCTTGCTAAGCCCCTTGTCAAGGCGGCCCGGCAATGTCCCAAAACGTTTATTGATCTGCAGCCGCAGGAGGTTGAGTTCGCCTTCTTGACGGCCTTCCTTGCGGCCTTTCTCCAACCTTTCTCCAAACCCTCTTTCCGGCCTTGGCGGAAGGTGGGCCCGAGGACTTCGTGGGTCAAAATGTCGTCTAAAATAGGCATTCGTTTCACCTCTTCGCGGACTGAATTGCCGAGCTTGCGCAGCCCAGCCAGAAAAACAGCTCTTGAAAAGCGGCCTTCCGCGCCCTACCTTGAGTTTAGGCAATTTCTTCAAAATGCGCCTGATACTTTTTGCGCGATCCGGGTGTTTGGCCAGCATCGCCAGTATGTGATCCCCTCTGTGAGGACTTCGCAGCAAAGTCTCTTCGCTAATGTCCCGAATATCGATAATCCGGTAACGGCACCGGAAGTCCGGACCGATCAGCTGTGGCGCCATGCTCAACTTTGCATTGCCCACATAGAGCACATATTGCTCTGGAAATCGACCGTGTGGTTTATAACGAGCGTTTCACCCCGCTCTACTTCTTCCAAATAATGCGACAGTCGAGCTTTTGCCTGTGAGGATCCAATTTTCCGCATAGCTTCAGCTCTACACCCTCAAATACGTGTTGTATCTCTCATCGCCGATCTCCGCAAACGGCCGCAGCACAAGATCTCCCGCTTTCCACGCATTCTGCTGTGGCACTCGGACTGCCGAGAGAAGCTGCCCGCGGCTCACCTTGGGCACGTTCTCACCAATGCCAAACAGCACCAGCGGCCCGCGCACCACAGCAACCGTATCCGGATGCTTCTCATTGATTGCCTCCAACCGCATCGGTAAAGAAAGCGCCAGTTCAACTTTGTCGCCATCCTTCCAAATACGTTCGACAGTGGCAAAGCCCGCGTCCATCCGCACCTTCATCGGCTCCTCATTCACTCGCAGCTGAGGCGTCGACCACGCCGGAATGCGCAGGCGCAGCGCAAAGTTCGCTGGGCGCGATGTCTTCAACCGCATGGCGACGTTTTCCCCGAAAGGATAATCGCCCGACTGACTCAACGCCACCTGCGCCCCATCCGCGCTGGTCCAACGCAGTGTCGACGGCAAATACATATTCACAAACAGCCCCCGCCGATCGCGAAAATAAACAAGCTTCCGGTAATCCGCCGTCACTTGCGGCAGCGTGCCCGAACAGCAAGGCCAAGCGTCCGGAAAGTAGGTTTTATTGCCTCCGAAATGATAATCGGAGTAATAGAAGGCGCGGCCGTCGCGCTGCAAAGCCTTGGCGCCCAGCACGGTGTTATAAAAAACGCGCTCCATGCTATCGCCGTAGCGCCCGTCTTTCTTGACGCGCAGCAGATAGCGCGTCAGCTTAAAGTGCGCATAACTCCCGCACGGCGTTTCAAATCCCCGATGCGTCCCGCTAAGGCTCAAGAAAAGGTCGTCACTTTGCGCCGGCACAAAACCCTCGTTCGGTCCCCACCCGCCAGTGGCGAAACTTTGCGTGTTCGTGATCATGTCAAAGGCATTGCTGGCGGCGCGCAGGTGTTTCTCGCTGCCGTCCGCCAGATAAGCCTGCATGGCTGAACTGAGAGCATTGCAAAAGCTATAAGCGTGATGGTCGCCCAGGATATTTTTGTTTTCCGCCAGCGGATCGAAATACGTCTTATCCAGCAAAAACCGCCGCGCCAGCGTCCTGTAGCGTTCGCCGTAGCCGCGCTCCCAGGCAATGTAGAGGTTCTCCGCCGAGGTATATGACTCGTCGGAATCCCCGGAAGGGTCCTCGCCTATGGAGATGCGCCAGCGGCGCTGCGGTTCGCCTCTATCCAGAGCGTGGAGCGGCAAATGAGGCTCGGCGGCGTCGGTCGTCTGGTCAAGAAGCCGGCGAGCTTGCGTGAGGCCCGCCAGATGATCCGCATCGATCAAACCGATCACCAGCTTGTCGTAGTTATAAGCGGGAAAACGGAAATTAGTATAAAATTTGCCTGAGATCGTGGGCTCGTAAAGCACCAGCAGACGTTCAAGCTTGGCGCGCGTGACCGCATCGTGATTGATGGCATAGCCGCGAGCCAAAGCCGATAACCACTGCCCAAAGCAGTGCCCGGGCGCAAAGCCATGGCCGCCGCTTTCCGTCTTTTCGGGCGGCACTTCGTCATACCATCCGCCCAGGTCTGGACCTGGCGCAGGCAGACCCGCGCGCAATCGCCACGGCTTCAGCAGACTGTCTTCATTCAAAGAGAGGAGGATGCCTTGCGCCTGCTCGAATTGCGTCTGCGCGCGCCCAGGCGTCAAATCCACCTCGCCATACCCAAACTCTTCGAGCGGCGCAGCGTTGGTCTCCGCGGAGGCCAACGACGATAGGGCCCCTCCGCCGGTAGCTGCGAGAAAAGAACGGCGCGACGTCAAGATATCCACAACCAAACTTTATCCCATCTGACCGATCCTCGCAGCCGCGCTGAGCGGCGCAATGCTAAACTCACCCCGGCGGTGAAAATCTTGGCGCGTATCGTTCCACTCGTAATAACGGCCTCCTTTGCCATCGCCGCCTGCTTCGCCGCCACGCCCGTCATTCTCATTTCCATCGATACCTTGCGCGCCGATCATCTGGGCTCGTACGGCTACCGCAAGATCGCCACCCCCAATATCGATTCCTTTGCCGAAGGTGGCACCCTCTTTTCCAACATCGCCTGTCAGACGCCGCTCACCCTGCCATCACACACCACGCTTTTCACCTCGACTTATCCTTTTGAAAACGGCATTCAAGAAAATGCCGAGCCCGTTCCTCCCAACACCGCCACTTTGGCAGCCGTGTTGAAATCGCATGGCTACAAGACGGCGGCGTTTGTCAGCAGCGTCTTTCTCGAAAAGGAAATGGGTCTCGATCAGGGTTTCGATACCTACGACAGCCCCTTCAACTTCGCCGCCTTCTCGCCTATTTCAGGTGAGATGTTTTTCGGTGGCGCACAGAATTCCTACGCCGTGCGCGATCGTCGCGAAGGTGCGCTCACGCTTTACGCCGCCCTGCGCTGGCTGCATGCCAATCAAGGCCAAAACGTTTTTGTCTTCATTCATTTCTTCGATTTACACACGCCTTACAGCATTCCGGAAGCCGCGGCGCGCGGCAAGGGCATTTCCCGCTACGATGCGCAACTCGCATACGAAGACGAAATCATCGGCCGGTTGAAGAAAGCCTTGATACAAGGTGGCTGGTGGGATAAGGCCCTCACGATTCTATTGTCCGATCACGGTGAAGGCTTGGGCGAGCACGGTGAAATGAGCCACGGCTATTTCATTTACCAGAGCGCGCTGCATGTGCCGCTGCTTGTTCACTGGCCCGCCGGCTACAGCCCGCAGCCGCCGCGCATCGAACAGCCCGGCGGCCTGATCGATGTCGCCCCCACTGTTCTGGATTTCTTGCGCTTGCCGGCCGCGCCCACATTCGAAGGCGTCAGTTTGCTTTCAGCCGCACCCCGCGAGGTTTATTCTGAAAGCTTTCACACGCACGATTCCTTTGGCTGGTCGCCGCTGCGAAGCCTGCGCGCGGGAGATTTCAAATACATCCTAGCGCCGCACCCCGAGCTTTACAATTTGCGTACCGACCCCGCTGAACAAACAAACCTTGTCACCGTAAATACCTCGCAAGCCCGCGATTTGCGCTCGGAACTCGCAAAAGTGGTCGCGCAATGGACCCGCACAAGGGTCGCACCCGCTGCGTCTTCTCCGCAAACGGAAAGACTGCTCGCGTCGCTGGGATATTTGGCTTCCGGTCCGCGCGCCAAAGCGGCAAGCCCCGCGCCGGATCCCAAAGACCGCCTGGCGGAATTTCACTTGTATGAAAAAGCTGAAGCGATGCTCGTAGAAAAGCGTCTGACAGAGGCCGTTGTATTGCTCCAGCAGGTACTGGCGCAAGATACCGGCAATCTTTTAGCGCGTCGCGATTTGGCCGGCTGCTATCTCGATCTGCACGATTACCCCAAGGCGCGCGCCAATTTTCAAATGGTAGTAACGGCCGCGTCCGGCGATTATCCATCGCAATTCGGTTTGGGCGTGGTAGCAAAGCACCTCGGCCTAACAGACGAAGCGCGCGTACATCTGGAAGCCGCCTGCCGTTTGGCCCCACACGCCTCGCAATGCAGCCAAGAACTGGATGATTTGAATAAACCGTCAGCAAGATAGTATTGTTTTGTGGCAAACGAAAACCAAGATAATTTGAAATATCCGATCGGCCGTTATCAGGCGCCGGCGGTGATTTCGCCGGACATTCGTGCCGGCTGGATTGAGCAGATGGCAGTACTGCCGGCGAATTTTTCCAAAGCCGTGGCCGGCTTGAACGATGCTCAATTGGATACCCCCTATCGTCCCGGCGGCTGGACCGTTCGGCAAGTGGTCCATCATGTGCCCGATAGCCACATGAACAGTTACATGCGCTTTCGCTTGGCGCTGACCGAGGATGTGCCGCTCATCAAGCCTTATGAAGAAGCCGCTTGGGCAAAGTTGAGCGATGCCCACAGCGGACCGGTCGCGGCGTCATTGATGCTGTTAGATGGCTTGCATCAGCGCTTCGTTTTATTGCTGCGTTCGCTTTCCGACGCCGATTTCGCACGCACGTTTCGCCATCCCGAACTCGGCGAAAAACGTCTGGATTGGACGCTGGGCCTCTATGCCTGGCATTCGCTGCACCATACCGCGCACATTACCAATCTCCGAGCGCGCGAAGCTTGGCAATTGCCATAATTCGGCAATTTCGGGGCCGTGCACCCGTTACACTTACTTCAAGAACGTCGCGCGCAGCGCGCCAGAGTGCTTTTTCGTCGCTTCATCTCGAGCAGTCGGTTCGTCCGGACGGCCCGTCGACGCGGTACTCCCCTGCAACGCCAGCAAAACATGACGCTGGAACAGATGCTGGCCGAACTTCCGCGACAGTGCAGCTTAGGCGTTAAGAAAACAGCTAACGATAACGGCAATATTGGCGTGGCTTCATGTTTCATCGGGATGTAGTCGACAGTGGCCGGGTCCCCATCAGTTGCATCTCACCGTCGCCAGCGTGCACTACTCCCAAGTAGCGATTTCCCTCATAACGCGTGAGTGCCGAGCGCGTGCACTGGTCCTGTCACGCACCGTCGTGGAGCAACTCAACGCGCGGCTGAAGGGCGATTTCGCCGGACGCCTCATCTATGTGCGCGGGGCCACCGGAATCATGGCGCATCTGATGTTCGGCGCGGTGGTGCTCACCGTCGATCAGTTGCTGCGCCTGAGCTGCTGACGTCGTCGCGCCGCTTCCTCTCCTGTCACTGCGAACCGCCCCGCTTAGCCTTAGCGGTGCGTCTGTCGGGGCATGTGCGAACGTCGCAGCAACCTCCGTCCCTCGCCGGCTGCCGCTCAAAATCGCCAAAAACACCAATAAAAACAGCACTTTTCGGAAGAGACTGGCTAGCGTCGAGACCCTTTTCGCCGAGTTCTGCAAGTCGGTCACAAACAAGTTTTGAAAATTTTTTCCACCCTTCCATACACTTACAGCCTTTCACCCCTGCCAAAAGCGATCACTTTTATCTTGTCCGATCCGTCGCTCATGCGAAATTGAAGTTGGGCTACAGTATGGCTAACCAAACGATCTGCGAAGCCCAACTCGCCGCCAACCGAGTCAACGGTCGCGGTGGGGATGCCAGGTATCCAAGACCCTCCGCACAGATCCGGGCATGCTCCAATCCGCCACCTGTCGGAGGCGGTGAAAAAATGTACCACTATGGCGGGCAGCGTCGCGCCGCGTGAGTGGTTACGGCATGGCGGGCCGCAGAAGCAGTGAGGCGTTCCTCAGGAAAACTAATCTTGGGAAGGCTTGG
>Ga0302319_10006729_pt1 | contig 22743 bp, 8 predicted proteins | sample Bog_T0_2_FD_203319 | JGI IMG/M metagenome (GOLD analysis project Ga0302319, IMG submission 203319) | Peat permafrost microbial communities from Stordalen Mire near Abisko, Sweden - Bog_T0_2 | ecosystem: Environmental > Terrestrial > Soil > Wetlands > Peat | place: Sweden: Abisko, Stordalen Mire...
TGATACCACCGCGGCGTCCCCCACCCCAGCGCGTCATAGATCAGAATTTGCCTGGCCGTCGATAGCAGAAGGTCAGCGCCGCGCACCACCTCGGTGATCTCCATGGCATGGTCATCCGCCACCACAGCCAGCTGGTAAGCCGGAACGTCGTCGCGCCGCCAGATGGGAAAATCGCCAAAGTCCTCGCCGGCAACGAATCTCTGCGAACCGGAGTGCCCATCCTCAAACGCGACCGCTGCGCCATCCGGAACGCGAAAGCGCCAGTTCACTCCCGCAGGCCTCTCGTACTGCGATAAGGAGTACTCCCTGGCGCGGCACGTTCCCGGATACATCGGACCCTCGTCGCCTTCGACCGTTGGAGTGCGGTGCCCTCCCGGCAGCTCGTGTGGCGCCTGCGCGATCCCGCTCAATTCCCGGCGCGAACAAGTGCATGGGTAAATGCATCCCCGATCGCGGAGCGCTTTCCAGACGTTGAAGTAGAGTTCGCGTCGTTCGCTTTGAGAATAAGGGCCGAACGTCCCACCAACATCCGGCCCCTCATGCCAATGGATGCCAAGCCACTGCAAATCCTCGAGCATCGCACCGGCGAAATCCGCCTTCGAACGTTGCGGATCAAGATCTTCGTTGCGCAGAACCAGCGCGCCATTTGCATCCATGGCCCGCGAGTACGCGGTCCAGAAAGTCCTCGCGTGACCCACGTGCAGCCATCCCGTCGGCGAAGGCGCAATGCGCCCGCGATACTGTGTCACGCCGACAGTCTATCGCCCGCAATCCGACTTAAGCCCGCTCAGGCCACGCGATCCGCTTCGCCCGCGATCTCCATCGACGGCGAAACCGTGATGACGGGTGCCGCATGCTTTTTGCTTCCCGCTCCGGCCGGAAATGCGTATTCATACAGCAGGCCGATTCCCTGCCCCAGATAAATCGCCGCAAAAACCCACGGCGCCCGCCATCCCGCGCGAAGGCCGTAACGTGAGCCGATCTGCATGGACGTGAGCACGACCGCGATCGGAAACATCGCAGCCGGCAGTGTCAAAATGGCCGCCAGGAACGTGGGCAACTGCGACCACGCAAACAGCGTCAGCAACAATGCCAGCAGAACGCCCAGTGGGGCAATGTCCGCTACGGAAGCGCGCTCTGGATGCTTCCGCATGTACCGGCTCATTCCCTGCCCGAAGCGGAATCTCTCCGCGAGCAGCTCAGGCAATTCCTGCGGAGGCTTCTCGTACACCGTGAGGCGCGGATCGCTGTATGCAAGAATGCCCGCCTTCCTGACCCTTTCGTTAAATTCGAAGTCCGCGCACTCCTCGAAGCTGTCGTCGAAAAATCCAACCTCCTCGAAGATCGTGCGCAGGTAGGTCGCGCCGGAGCTTGGCGGGTCAACGTACCCGGTAATCTCCTCCGTGTTCAGCGCCAGCCCCATCCACGAGGCGCGCGCCCGCGCAATCGCGTCGCCCATGCGCGTCTCGTTCAGCGCCAGCAGCGGTTGAGGACGGCACAGACATCCGGCTCCCGTGATCTCTAGGATCTCCGCCGTGTCCGCCAAAAATTTGAGCGACGGAATCGTGCAGTGCCCGGAGAGAAAGATCATGGCATCGCCGGCCGCCACGCGGATGCCAGCATTGCGGCTCGCTGAGACGCGCCCGCTTGGGTTGTCGACCACCCTCACCCGCACATGGCGATTGCTGTAACGCCGCCGCACCAGGTCGGCTGTTCCGTCGCTGGATCGCCCATCGACGACGATAATTTCGAAGAGTTCCGCCGGATAATCCTGCTCCAGGAGCCTGTCAATCAGCCCAGGAACGGTCTTCCGGTCATTCCGCACGGCGAGAATTAGACTTAGGTAAGGCAGCATCGGGACGGCCTCTTTCGCGTCGTACTGCTTTGCTTTGATGCACGTTTATAGCACTGAAAATTAACAACTAAGGAAGATAACCGCCGACTCTTTGGTGAGGCGAGCCCGTGGTTACGAGTAACTCAAAAGCCGCGGTGTAGACATCGCTGTCGGCATCGCTCCATCCGGGCGCCAAGCCTGGAAATGCGGTTCCAGGCCCTGCGGCACACGAGGAAACGCATGCCCCGATGGTTTCGGAGGCCAGTTCTGTCTGGGTTCAGGGCAGTTTATGTCTCAATTCGATACAGGAAAAACCAGGCGCCGGGCCGGTGACTGTCGGTACCCCTGTTCCCCCCGATTGGGGGATGACCACCTCCCACACCCCTAGTCAGCGTGCAAAACCCCGTCTATTCTGATCTTCGCGCACCAGCGGCAGAACCAAACATCCCTGCCCGGCGCCACCTTACGAAGGTCGAGTTGCGCCCATTGGTGCAGGCGCATTGCGCAGCAGACGTTCTTCAGCCAGCTGGACTCATGCTCGCGGTGCGGCCACAGCTTCGCCAGCGCTCGAGCCAGCTCTGCGTCGGAATTTTGACCCGCTGCGTCTCCGACCGCCACCTCGCACCTCCCCGCAATTCGGTACCTCCGTACCGCCCAGCCCGCCGATTCTCCTTGCCTCTCGTCCCACCGCCATCCAAACTGGAAGAAGGAAAGCTCTGTCCTCCAACGAGACGGGGCTTTTCTCTTGTGCGTTAACCGGTGGTACCCCGGCCCAGGCCGCCTGTCGAAGCTCTTTGAAATTCTCACCCCTTCGTACGATCCAGGGTCGCGTAGCTCTTGCACCACTTGGGATCGGCCGATCGCAAATGACCTTGCTCTGTCGCAAATACTTTGTTTCCCACACTTGCAGCACATTGAGCCGCAAGTGTCCTGTTTCCCACACTTGCAAAGAGGGGTTCCGCTAAGTCCTGTATTTTCCACACTTGCATTTTTGCGAAATAAAAACTTCGCGGGCCGTCCCGACCCTCACTGCTGAACGCTGTACGCGCTGTTCGGCTGTTTCGCCCCGGCCTGCGCAGGCGTCGGCAGCTGCGACGCATCCCATCCGCCGCCCAGAGCCTGCACCAGCAGAACCGACTGCATCATCGCGGAAACATGCAGCGAATTCAGCGTCTGCTGATCTCCCAGCAGCGTCGTCTGCGCGCTCACCACGTCCACATAAGGATCGACGCCCATGTTGTACCGCTGCATCTCCAGGTCGAGAAACTCCTGCGCGGCTCTCACCGCTTCCTGCTCGTGAAGAATTTGCTGCGAGTAAATCCGCGTTCCGGCCAGCGCGTCTTCCACCTGCTGGAACGCGACCAGCGAGGTCTCGCGGTAAGCCGCCACGTCGGCGTTATAGGTCGCCTGGTACTGGTGCAACGCAGCTCGATACAGTCCGCCGTTGAAGAGAATCTGCGATGTGCTCGGTCCGATGGACCAGAAGCGGCTCGGCCAGTCGAACAGGTGTGTCAGCGTGGAGCTCTCAAAGCCGCCCCCGGCGGAGAGAGTGATCTGCGGGAAAAACGCTCCGTAGCCAATGCCGATCGTTGCATTCGCCTCGGCCAATGTCCTCTCCGCCGCTGCGACATCCGGCCGCCGCTCCAGCAGTTGCGACGGTACGCCGGTCGGAATCGGCGGCGGCGCGTAAGTCATCGGCTTCACCGGAATGGAAAAGTCGGTCGCCGGCTTGCCCAGCAAAACCGCGATCGCGTGCTCATATTGCGCGCGCGCCAGCCCCACATTGGTCGCTGCCGATCGCGCCGCTTCGAGCGTCGCCCGCGACTCCACAACCGAAATATAGTCACCGGTGCCCACATCGTACGCGCCCTGGTTGGCGTCGAGCGCCTTCTGATCCGCCTCCACCGTCTGGTTCAGAATTTGTTGCAGCATGTCCTGCCCGCGAATCTCGAAGTAGTACTCGGCCAGCGATGCCTGCTCGGTCAGCTTCTCGTTCTGCAGATCGGCCGCGCTCACCTGCGCCGCGTATTGCGCCTGATGCACCTCGTTGCGAATCTTCCCCCACAGGTCCGGAACCCAGGAAACTTCGATGGGCGCCGCCCAGAGCGTGCTGGTCCGTCCCACATTCGCCTGGGTCGAATTCTGGAGATTGCCGGAAGATTTCGATCGGTTCCACGACGGGTTCGCCGTGATCGTCGGCCAAAACTGCGCACGCGCCTCGGCCACCAGCGCCCGCGCTTCCATGTACTGCTCGAAGTACTGCTTGATGTTCTGGTTGTCGATGTTCAGCTGGTCTTCGAGCGTATTCAGTTCCGGCTCGTGGAAAATCTCCCACCAGTTGCCGCGCAGCATCGCGTCCTGCGGACTCGCGACCTTCCATCCCTGCTGATCCTGGAAGTTCACCGTGGATTCCTTGTAATTCGGCGCCGTGACCTGGGGAGGCGCGGGACGATGGTACTTTGGCCCAAGCGTGCAGCCCGTCATCGTAGCCAGAAGCGCCAGAAAAGGCGCGAGGGCGCAGCGCCGATGCTTTCTGGCGATCGAGCTATTGTTCATTGAGCTCATGACGTCGCTCCTTCGATCTCCTGCCGGAACGTGTCGTGTGTCTTGCCCATCACCCACAGCCGTAGCCGGTCCAGCGCCAGATAAACAACCGGCGTCGTGTACAGCGTGATCAGCTGGCTCAGCAGCAGCCCTCCCACGATCGTAATTCCCAGCGGCCGCCGCAGCTCGGAGCCAGTGCCGTTCCCAAATGCCAGTGGCAGAGCTCCGCAAATCGCGGCCATCGTCGTCATCAGAATCGGGCGGAAGCGCAGCATGCAAGCCTCAAAAATAGAATCGTAGGTCGACTTCTGCTCTTCGCGCTCCGCCATCAGCGCAAAGTCGATCATCATGATGGCGTTCTTCTTGACGATGCCGATCAGCAGAATGATCCCGATGATGGAGATGACGTTCAGATCCATGTTGAACAGCATCAGCGCCAGCATCGCGCCAATGCTCGCAGACGGCAGTGTAGAAATAATGGTGAGCGGATGCACCAGGCTCTCATAAAGGATTCCCAGCACGATATAGACGGCCAGAACCGCGGTGATGACGAGATACTTCTCCGATGCCAGAGAGGACTGGTAAGCCTGCGCCGTTCCCGCGAAGAATCCATGGACGGTGGACGGCATGCCCAGTTGCGTCTCCATCTCGCTCACTTCCCTCGTCGCATCGCTGAGCGACATCCCACTGACCAGGTTGAACGAGACCGTCACCGATGGAAACAATCCGGTATGGTTCACCTGCAGCGGCGTCGTGGTGGTCTCGGTTGTGGTGACCGTCGCCAGCGGCGAAATGGAGTTGATTCCGGCGCGCCCCGAGGTCCCGGGCGGCGTGAACCAGATGTCCTTCAACCCCTCCGGCGATTCCCAATATTGCGGCGCCACCTCAAGCACCACGTAGTACTGGTTCAGTTGCGTGTAGATCACGGATACTTCCGACTGGCCGAAGGCGCTGTAGAGCGACGAATCCAGCGTCTGCGGAGTCTGTCCGAGCCGCGCCGCCGTCACGCGATCGTAGCTCAGCATCTCCTCCAGCCCACCATTTTGCTGATCGCTGTTCACATCCTGCAGGCCCGGCAGCTTTCTCATATTGGTCAGCAGGAGCGGCCCCCATTTCGCGAGATCCGGAATGTTGTCGGATTGAATCGTGTACTGATAGAGCGCATTGCTGCCGCGGCCTCCGATGCGCAGATCCTGCACCGGCTGCAAAAAGGCCGAGGCGATCGGCAGCCGATTCATCTTTGGCCGTAGCTCGTTGATCACCTGCATGGCGCTGTCTCTTCGCTGGCCTGGACCGTTCCCCAGCGGCTTGAGCGCAACGTAGACGAAACCGCCGTTGCTGGCCCCATTACCTCCGGTGTACGCATTGGCATGCGCAACCGCCGGATTCGCCTTGATGATCTTCATCAACTGCTGAACCGAAAAGTTCATGAACGGAAACGACGCGTCCTGCGGACCCTGCACACCGCCCACGACCGCACCCGTGTCCTGCTGCGGGAAGAACCCCTTCGGGATGCGCACAATCACGACGACGTTCAGCACAATGGTGAGTCCCAGCACGATCAGGATCAGCACCGGATTGTCCAGCGCCCAGCGCAGCGAGACGCGATAAATCGAGAGCAAGCCGTTGAAGAACTTCTCGCTCGCCCGATAAAACAGATTGTGCTTTTCGTCCTTGTCCTGATGCTTCAGCAGGGTTGCGCACATCATCGGCGTCGTGGTCAGCGAAACCACCATAGAGACGAGGATCGCCACCGAAAGCGTGATCGCGAATTCGCGGAACAGCCGCCCGATGATACCGCCCATCATCAGAATCGGGATGAACACCGCGATCAGCGACATACTGATCGAGAAAACCGTGAACCCAATCTCGCGGGCTCCAACCAGCGCCGCATTGAACGGAGGCATTCCGCTCTCGAGATGCCGCGTGATGTTCTCCATCACAACAATCGCATCGTCAACCACAAACCCCGTGGCGATCGTCAGCGCCATCAGCGAAAGGTTGTCGATGCTGAAATCGAGCAGGTACATCACCGAAAACGTTCCGATGAGGGATACCGGAACCGCGACGCTGGGGATGAGTGTGGCGCGCGGGCTGCGCAGAAAGAAAAAAACAACCAGCACCACCAGCACGACGGACCCGACCAATGTCCGTTCAACCGTATCCACCGATGCCCGAATGGTGGTGGTTCTGTCCAGAACGATCGTGGTCTTGATGCCCTGAGGCAACACCGCCTCAAGGAAGGGCAGTTGTGCGTTGATGTTGTCGACGGTCTGGATGATGTTCGCGCCCGGCTGCCGGAAGATGATGATGAAAACGGCGCGCGTCCCGTCCATGTATCCCGCGGTCCGGATGTTCTGCGTCGAGTCGTACACGCCCGCCACGTCGGAAAGACGAACGGCGGCTCCATTGTGCGTGCCCACAATCAGCTGCTTGTAGTCATCCGCATGGGATATCTGATCGTTGGTAATAATGTCAGCCGTCACCGCGCCATTCGACAGCTGGCCCCGCGGCGAATGCGAGTTCTGCAGGCTCAGCAGCGACTGCACGCTGCCCAGCGTTTGCCCAAAACTTTCCAGCTTGGTCGGATCGACCTCCACGCGCACCGACGGCGTAGCGCCCCCTCCCACGCCGACCTGTCCCACGCCATCGATCTGCGAAAGTTTCTGCTCGAGGATGGTCGACGCCAGATCGTAAACCTTCGTTACGTCGTACTTATCCGACGTCAGCCCGAGTATCATGATCGGCGCGTCGGAGGGATTCACTTTGCGGTACGAAGGGTTCGACGGCAGGTTGGCAGGCAGATAGGTCCGCGCCGCATTGATCGCCGCCTGCACATCGCGCGCCGCGCCATCGATGTTCCGGCTCAGATCGAACTGCATGGTGATGTTGGTTCCGCCCAGCGAGCTCGACGAGGTCATCTCCGTAATGCCGGCGACGTGCCCCAGTTGCCGCTCCAGCGGCGTCGCCACCGACGCGGCCATGATGGCCGCGCTGGCGCCGGGCAGGCTGGCGTTCACGCTGATGGTTGGAAAATCGACCTGCGGCAGCGGCGACACCGGCAGCACCATGAATGCGATCGCTCCCGCAATCGCCACAGCGATGGTCAGCAGCGTGGTGCCGACCGGACGCCGGATAAATGCCCAGGAAAAGCTCACAGGGTGCTTTCCTCCGGGTGGGGTGTCCCCGCGTGCTGCGCCGCCTGCGATGAAGGACGCTTTCCCGAGATTCTCTGAGCGATGCGGTCGAAGAAAATGTAGATCACCGGCGTGGTATAGAGCGTCAGAACCTGGCTCAGCAGCAGGCCGCCAACCATGGCGATGCCCAACGGACGTCGCAGCTCCGACCCGAGCCCCGTGCCCAGCGCCAGCGGCAGCCCGCCCAGCAACGCCGCCATCGTCGTCATCATGATGGGACGGAATCGCAGCATGCTGGCTTCGAAGATCGCTTCCGTCGATTCCTTGCCGTGCTCGCGCTCCGCCTCCAGCGCGAAGTCCACGATCATAATGCCGTTCTTCTTCACGATGCCGATCAGCAGGATGATCCCGATAATGGCGACCACGCTCAGGTCCTGACGAAACAGCATGAGCGCCAGCAGCGCGCCCACACCCGCGGAGGGCAGCGTCGACAGAATCGTAATCGGGTGGATGAAGCTCTCATAAAGAACACCGAGGACGATGTAAACCGTCACCAGCGCCGCGAGGATCAGCAGAGCCTCATTCGACAAAGAATTCTTGAACGCGGCCGCCGTACCCTGGAACGACGCCTGCAGGCTCGCGGGAAAGTGCAGCTGATCCGCCGTCTTGTCGATATCGTCGATCGCCGTGCCCAGCGAAGAATTGTTCGCCAAGTTGAACGATACTGTGACAGAAGGAAACTGCCCCTGGTGGTTGATGGATAGCGCCTCGGTTGTGGTCGATGCATGCGTAAACGCGCTCAGAGGGATCGCGTTGGCTCCAACCGCCGAGGTGCTCGCATTGGGCGTCGTGCCCGCAACGCTTCCCCCGCTCGCCGATGAGGTCCCCTGGGTGCTCGAGGCCGGGGCCAGCACGCGCGCCGGCGCTGCAAGCACGCCGGCGGAGGGCGTGTATTTCACGGAGCTGGTCAGCGCATTCGATCCCGCCGAGGCCGACGCCGACGATGAGAACGAGGTCACCGCGCCTGCGCCACTCGCCCCCGACGACGCATTGCCCTGGATATACAAGTCGCTCAGATTGCCCGGCCCCTTGCCCCATTGCGGGGCCGTCTCCAGCACAACGTGGTACTGGTTCAGCTGCGTATAAAGGGTGCTGATCAGCCGCTGGCCGTAGGCGTCGTACAGGGTGTTGTCGATGGTGGTCGGGGCAATCCCCAGGCGCGAAGCCGTGACGCGGTCGATCATCAGCGAGACCGCGCGTCCGCCCGTTTGTTGATCCGTCGCCACGTCTTCCAGTTCCGGCAGTTTCTTCAGCTGGGCCACGAACTTATTCGTCCACTCGTTCAGTTCATTCGTGTCCGGATCTTCGAGGGTGTACTGGTATTGGGTGCGGCTTACGCGATCGTCGACAGTGATGTCCTGCACCGGCTGCATATAAAGGTGCATGCCCGAGACGCTGGAGAGATTGTTCGTCAGCCTCCGGATCACATCGGACGCGTTGAGGTCGCGCTGGTTCAGCGGCTTCAGGTTGATCGAGATGCGCCCGCTGTTCAGCGTGGTGTTAATTCCATCCGCTCCAATGAACGATGAAACGCTCTCGACCGCCGGGTCCTGGAGAATGATGTTCGCCAGTTGTTGCTGCTTCTCGGTCATGGCGCTGAACGAAATGTCCTGCGGCGCCTGAGAAATGCCCTGGATCACACCCGTGTCCTGCACGGGAAAGAAGCCCTTGGGGATGAAGATGTACAGGAAGATGGTCAGAACCAGCGTCCCCAATGCAACCAGCAGCGTAATCCCCTGGTAGCGCAGAACCACCCGCAGCGTCCGCCCGTAAAAATCGATCATGCGGTTGAACACTTGCTCCGACCCGCGATAGAACCGCGTCTGCTGCTCCTCTGGATTGTGGCGCAGGATGCGGGCGCACATCATTGGCGTCAGGGTCAGCGAGACCACGGCGGAAATCACAATGGTCACCGCCAGGGTCACGGCAAATTCCCTGAACAGCCGTCCCACCACGTCGCCCATGAACAGCAGCGGGATCAGCACCGCGATCAGCGACACGGACAGCGAAATGATGGTGAACCCGATCTGCTCCGCGCCGGTCAATGCCGCCTCCATCGGCGACATGCCTTCCTCCAGGTAGCGCGAGATGTTCTCGATCATCACGATCGCGTCGTCCACCACGAATCCCGTCGAAATAGTCAGCGCCATCAGCGAAAGATTGTCGAGGCTGTAGCCCAGCATGTACATCGCCGCAAATGTCCCGATCAGCGACAGCGGCACCGCCGCGAAGGGGATGAGGGTCGCGTACAGGCTGCGCAGGAAGAGGAAGATCACCAGCATCACCAGGCCAATGGTCAGGATCAGCTCGAATTCGACGTCGTCGACCGACGACTGAATGCTGGTCGTCAAATCGGTCAGCGTCGAGACGCGGATCGACGCCGGCAGATTCGTTTCCAGCTGCGGCAGGATCTTCTGGATGCTCCGCACGACGGTGATGGTGTTGGCTCCCGGCTGCCGCTGGATATTCAGAATGATGGCCGGCGTTTTGTTCATCCACGCCGCCTGTTTGGTGTTCTCCACTCCATTGATGACGTTGGCTACGTCGCGCACGAATACCGGCGCGCCATTCCGGTAAGCAACGACCACATCCTTATATTGGCTGGCATCGGTGATCTGGTCGTTGGAGTCGATCTGGTAATCCTGGCGCGGTCCGTCGAAGTTCCCCTTCGCGGAATTCACGCTGGCGCTCACCAGCGCCGTCCGCAGGTCCTCCATGTTCAGTCCGTACGACGACAGCTTCACCGGATTCGCCTGGATACGCACCGCCGGCTTTTGGCCGCCGCTGATGCTCACCAGCCCCACGCCGGCAAGCTGCGAAATCTTCGGCGCCAGCCGCGTATCCACCAGGTCTTCCACCTGCGACAGCGGCATTGAGTCCGACGTGATCGCCATCGTGAGCACCGGCGCATCGGCGGGATTCGTCTTGTTGTAGACCGGCGGCGCCGGCAGGTCCGATGGCAGGAACGACTGTCCGCCGTTAATGGCGGACTGCACTTCTTCCTCGGCCACGTCGATCGATAGCGACAAATTGAATTGCAACACGATGACCGAGACACCCCCCGCGCTCGTCGAGGTCATCTGGCTCAGCCCCTGCATCTGCCCGAACTGCCGCTCCAGCGGAGCCGTGATCGTGGTGGCCGTCACATCCGGGCTTGCGCCTGGGTAGAACGTCAGCACCTGGATGGTCGGATAGTCGACTTCAGGCAGCGCCGATACCGGCAGCTGAAAGTACGAAACAATGCCCACGAGGAGGATCGCCGCCATCAGCAGCGACGTCGCCACGGGCCGCAGAATGAATGGGCGCGACGGACTCACGGGGCGTTGCTCTCACCAGAAATAGAGGTTTGCGTATCCGGTATGCCGGTCTTCGAGAGCGTGATGTCGGACTGATCCTGCAGCTTGTCGAAGCTGCTGTTGGCCACCATCACCCCGGACTTGATTCCCTGCACCGCAGTCCATCCGTTGTCGGTGGCGCCGGTCTTCACGAGTTGCATCACGACGTGGTACGGCTTGCCGCCGCCTCCGTTCCCTCCACCATTGGGATTCCCGCCACCCTGGCCAGACCCGCCATTGGAGCCCGAACCACCTCCACCTTTCCGGCTTCCCCCACCCTGCCCTGCGCCACCGCTCGGATTCGCACCACCGGTCGGACTCGAACCCGAACCGCCCTCGGCAGGTCCCGCGGGTTTTCCCGCACCCGGCTCAATGAGATAGACAAACGCCGTATCGCCGTTGTGCTGGATGGCGGAAGACGGAACCAGAATCTGGTTCTCCAGGGTGTTCACCAGCAGCCGCGTGTTCACAAATTCGTTGGGGAACAGCACGCCATTGCCGTTCTGAAATTGAGAACGCAGCTTCACGGTGCCCGTGGTCGTATCGATCTGGTTATCGACCGTGATCAGCTTGCCCGTGGCGATCTGCGTCGAGTTGGAGCGATCCCAGGCCTCGACGGTCAGTTGTGCGCCCTTGCGCATTTGCGCCTGCACCTGGCCGATATTGTCCTCCGCCAGCGTGAAGATCACCGTGATGGGCTGCATTTGCGTGACCACCACCAGCGTCGTCGTGGAGTTGGCTGTCACCAGGTTGCCGGGGTCCATTAGCCGCAAGCCCACGCGGCCCGAAATCGGCGAGGTGATATGGCAATAGGCCACCTGCACCTCGTCGTACTGCACAATACCCTCGTCGTTCTTCACAGTCCCCTGGTCCTGCAGAACCAGCTTTTCCTGATCTTCGAGAGTCTGCCGCGGAATGGCATTCTTCGCCCACGCCTGTTGATAGCGGGTCAGGTCCATCTGGGCTTCGGCCAGCAGGTTCTGGTCGCGCTCCAGGGTTCCCTGCGCCTCCGCCAGTTGCGCCGCATAGGGCCGCGAATCGATATCCACCAGCGGATCGCCTTTTTTGACGTACTGGCCCTCGCGATAATGCACGTTTGTGATGACGCCCGTCACCTGCGCCGTGATCGAATCCGTGTAGACCGGCGTCACCGTTCCGATCGCGTCGAGATAGACTCCCAGGCTGCCGGTCTTCGATGTCGCCGGAACCACTGGCACGGGTCCGGTGACCATCCCGCGCCGCCCGCCTGCTCCCATCGCGGCCTGCTGGCTTTTTTGGTGCTGGGTAATCACCCAGTAAAAAAGCAGGCCGAACGCGATCAGGACCACCGCCCAGATCCAGCGGTGCCGCCGCTTCCGGGGAGGAGGGCTGGTGGACTCCGGCAGCTGATGATCCGGCGGGGCGATCGAAGCGGAAGATTGAGAGTTCATTTTCTGTTGTGTCGGTCTGATTTCATTGACAGAGAATTCGGCGAGGGATACTCAATGTGAAGGCCTGCAAGCGGGCACCATGGAACTGGCGTCAAATCGGGAGTTTATCACTGCAACGAAGTACTTTGTCTCGTATCCGGAAACGCGGTGGCGGGAGCTCCGCAAAGGCTCCCTGCTGCTGTCCCGATGCGGAAAACCTCCCGGTCCGCGTCGATGACATTAAGGACGGACGAACCGCAAAAATGGTCGCAAACGCATGCCACTCGCCGCGCCGGGCGGCCCCGTTACTGGATGTGCTCCGCCCATCGCCCGGCCCCGCCTGCCAGGATACTATCGAACTAATTGGTAACAACTTACGCGTGATGCCACCGCATCCAACCCACTACCCTGGCGTGGTTCTGCCGTGATCGTTTTTCCTCCGGCTTTGGCCGACACAATTCCCACTGTGACTTCATGAGCGGCAACGGAAACTCGGGCTCCCAAAGTGCCTGGGGGGATCGGATACGAGCCCTCCGCAATGTGCCGCCCGTTCTCCAGATTCTCTGGGAATCCGGACCCGCGGTTGTTACATGGGGATTAATCCTCCGCCTGATCGTCGCCTTCACTCCCTGGGCCATTGGGTTCGCTGCTTCGCGCATCATCGGCGGTGTCAAGCAGGCCATCGATCACCAGCCACTACCGCCGCATTTCTGGTGGATCGTCGCGGCTGAAGTCGCCTTTGCGCTGCTCAATGGCGCCCTTTCCCGCGCCATCGATTACACCGATTCGCTGCTCTCCGATCGCTATACGTACTACGTCAGCGTGCGCGTGATGCGCCAGGCCGCGCGCCTCGACCTCACCACCTACGAGGATCCGGACTTCTACGACCGCCTCGAGCGCGCCCGCGTCCAGGCTACCGATCGACTCGCCATGATCCAGCAGATGGGACGGCTCTTCCAGCAGGTCATCACCACCATCGTGTGGTCCATCCAGCTGGTCTGGTACTCCCCCTGGCTGCTGCTGCTGCTAATCGTGGGAGTTGCACCGTCGTTCGTCGCGGAAACCCACTTTGCCTTCCTCGGCTACGCCAAGAATTTCCGCCAGACCCCGGTCAAGCGGATTATGGACTACCTGCGCATGATCGGCGGCAGCAAGGAAGCGGCCAAAGAGCTCAAGCTTTTCAACCTCAGCGACTACATCACGCGCCGCTTCAGCAGCCTATCCGAGCAGATTTACAAGGAGAATGTCGAGCTCTCCCGCAAAAAACTTCTCGTTGGCGGACTGCTCTCGCTGATCGGCACCTGCGGCTATTACGGCGGCTACCTCTACGCCATTTTCGAGGCCGTCCAGGGCCGGTACTCCATCGCCTCCTTTTCGCTGATCACCATCGCGATCCAGCAATCCAGCGCCAACCTGCAACAGGTCTTTTCCATTGCTTCCGGCATCGCGGATCAGGCGCTCTTTCTCACCGACCTGATTGCTTTCTTTGACATCCAGCCAACCGTGCAGTCGAAACCCAACGCTTTGCCAACCCCCAGGCCCATCCGCCGCGGCTTTGAATTCCACAACGTCTCCTTTGCTTATCCGGGAACCGAGCGTCGGGTGCTGAAAAACTTCAACTTCAGCATCGAGCCTGGCGAGCGTATTGCGCTGATCGGCGAAAACGGCCAGGGCAAGACGACCGTCGTCAAGCTGATCACGCGCCTCTACGATCCCACCGAGGGCGAAATTCTCCTCGACGGCGTCGACCTGCGCGACTACGCGCTCGACGACCTGCACCGCGAAATGGGCGTCATCTTCCAGGACTTCATGCGCTACGAAATGACCGTCCGCGAAAACATCGGCGTCGGCCACGTGGAAGTTCCCCACAATGACGAAGACATCGCGCTCGCGGCGCAGAAGAGTTTGGCCGCCGAGGTAGTGAAGAAGCTTCCCGGTGGTTATGACCAGATGCTCGGCCGCCGCTTTGTCAGCGGGCTCGATCTCTCCGGCGGCGAGTGGCAACGAATCGCTCTCGCCCGGGCCTATCTGCGCGACGCACAACTGCTCATCCTCGACGAGCCCACCGCCGCGCTCGACGCCAGGAGCGAGCTCGAGGTTTTCCAACGCTTTGCCGAGCTGACCGCGGGCAAGATGGCTCTGCTCATTTCCCATCGATTCTCGACGGTGCGCATGGCCGACCGCATCGTCGTCCTGGCGGGCGGTCGTCTGGTCGAAGAAGGAACCCACCAGCAGCTGATGGCGCTGGGGGGACAGTACGCGGAAATGTTCGAAATTCAGGCGGCAAGTTATCGCTGACGGAGCTGTGTTATGACGGGACAGGCGACCATGATCAACGAACAGCGTTTGCGGGATGCGGGTCTGGTTCCCGATCAGCTTCGCGCTGCAGCCCGCGAGGATGCGCACCGCTGGGGAACCGTCCACGGCTCGAGAGACCTCGACTTATTTGACGCCCGCGTTGAGTCGGCCCGCCAGCAGATGGAAACGCTGTTTGAGGACCTGGATCGCCTGCCCACCGAAGGCTGGCCCGGGCCCGAGCCGCTGCTTGAAATTCGCGAAAATCCCCGCATGATGCGCTCCGTCATCGCCGAGCTGCGCACCGTGCGCCGCAAGCTGCGCCGTCTTCCCCACGCCGTCACCGGCGATCACCAGGATGAACCGCGCGTCATGACCGTCGCCGCCGCTTACCTGGCCGCCAGCCATTCTGTCTGGAATGCGGATGCGCTGCGCATCTATCTCGACGAGCTACAGCGTTCGGAGCCTCTGCTGCTCGAGGAGCTTTGGGTTTTGCCCGTCGCGCTGCGCTTCATCCTGCTGGAGCAGATTCTCAATCAGGCTTCGGCACGGCTCGAGGCTCTCTCTTTCGATGGCGACGCGCCGCAATTCCACGGACCCGCCGCAGAGCCCGGGGCCCCCGGCGAGCCTGCTCGACGGGGTGGAGACCCTGGCTTTGCCACACTCCTCACTGCCCGCATTCAGTCACTGCGCGAAATTGCCTACGTCGACTGGTTCTTTGTTATGGAGCCCCTCGTGGTCTTCGACGCGATTCTCCGCGAAGACCCGTCGGAGGCCTATGCCCGCATGGATTTCGACAGCCGCGAGGTCTACCGCAAACAGGTTTCCCGCATCGCTCGTTTCTCCGACTGCACGGAGACCGAAGTCGCCCGCCATGCCATCAAACTCGCGGCGGCTGCGAAGCAGCAGCCGGTCGGGGATGCACGCGTCTATCTGCGCCGCGCCCATGTCGGCTACTACCTCATTGATCGCGGGTTCGACGAACTGAAGGCTCGTATCGGCTACCACCCGCGCTTCATCGATCGCGTCCGCTCCGCCCTGCATCGCAACGCCGACGACTTCTTCATCGGCAGCATTGAGGTCCTGACCGTCATCCTGATCGGCGCCGTGCTTCTGCCGCTCATCCCGAACCATTCCATCCTCGGTGGGCTCACACTGGCTTTTATTCTGCTGCTGATACCGGCAACCCAGGGCGCCGTGGACCTCGTCAACAACACCATCTCCTCGGTCTTCCGTCCCCTGCCGCTGCCGAAGATTGACCTTACCGACGGCATCCCCTCGGACTACACGACCATGGTCGCCGTTCCCACTCTGCTCCTGAGCGAGACCCAGGTCCGCGAGCTGGTGCAGGACCTCGAAGTCCGCTTTCTCGCCAACCCCGATCCGAATCTCCACTTCGCGCTGCTGACCGATCTGCCCGACTCCGTCAGCCGCCCGCGCGAAAATGACAGCGATCTGCTGGTCGACCTCGCAATCCGCCTCATTAACGAGCTGAATGTCCGCTACCATGGCCCACACCAGAAGGGCCCACGGAAGTACGGCCGTTTTCTCCTGCTCCATCGCCACCGCATCTTCAATGCGCGTCAGGGTGTGTGGATGGGATGGGAACGCAAACGCGGCAAGCTCCTCGATCTCAACAAACTTCTCAAGGGCGAGTTCGACGCGTTCCCGGTGAAGGCCGGCGATACCAGCGTGCTGCGGCGCGTGCGTTACATCATCACGCTTGACTCCGACACGCAGCTGCCGCGCGGCACGGCCCACGCTCTGGTCGGCGCCATGATCCATCCCCTCAACCGCGCCGTCATCGATCCCGACCGCCGTATCGTCACGCAGGGCTACGGCATCCTCCAGCCCCGCGTCGGCGTTAGCGTCCATTCCGCCGCGCAGTCGCGCATGGCGAACATTTATTCGGGTCAGACCGGCTTCGACATCTATACCCGCGCCATCTCCGACGTCTATCAGGACCTCTATGCCGAAGGCAGCTTCACCGGCAAGGGCATCTACGAGGTCGCCACGCTCCATGCCGTGCTGGAGAAGCGCTTCCCCCGTAATTCCCTTCTGAGCCACGACCTCATTGAAGGTGCGTATGCCCGCGCCGGCCTGGCCACAGACGTCGAGGTTATCGACGACTACCCCTCCCACTACAACGCCTACACACGCCGCAAGCATCGCTGGGTGCGGGGCGACTGGCAGATCGCTCAATGGCTCTTCTCGCGCGTTCCCGATGAGTCCGGGAAATTCGTTCGCAATCCAATCTCGACCATCTCGCGCTGGAAGATTCTCGATAACCTCCGCCGCTCCCTGGTCGAACCGGCGACGATGGTCCTCCTCGTAGCGGGATGGCTCGGATTGCCCGGGGGCGCTCTCTACTGGACCCTGGTCACGGTTTTCCTGCTCTTCGTACCGGTTTTCATCCAGCTTGTCTTCGGCCTTGGCCGCTCTTTGTTCATCGAGCAGGAAGGCGCGGCCAACGATGTTCTCGGAGGATTTCAGCAGGCGATGTTCACCACCTTGCTGACGCTGACATTTCTGCCCCACCAGACCATGATGGCCATCGACGCCATCGTTCGCGCGATGGTGCGCCGCTTTGTCACTGGGCAGCGCCTGCTCGAATGGGAAACAGCCGCCGAAGCCGAATCATCCCAGCGCCGCACCACCGCAGTCGATCGTTATCTGGCGTTCACACCCATCATCACCGCGATTGTGGCGTTCGTCGTCGGCATCACCCACCCGTTCTCTCTGCTCGCCGCGGCGCCCATCCTCGTCCTTTGGGGATTCGAGCGCGACGTTACCGCCTGGCTCAACAAGCCGCCGCGCGAGCCGCGCCAGCAACTTAACCGCGAAGACGATCTCTTCCTCCGCGAGCACGCTTTGCGCGTTTGGCGCTTCTTCTGCGAGTTCGGAGGGGCGCGCCACAATTACCTCATCCCCGATAACGTCGAAGAAGACGGCCTCTTTGAGGCCGCCCGCGTCTCTCCCACCAACCTGGGACTGCTCTTCAACGCCCGCCAGGCCGCCTGCGAATTCGGCTTCCTTACCGCGCCGGAGTATGCGGAGCTCATGAAGAGCAGCTACGCCACCATAGCGAAACTGCCCCTGTTCAAAGGCCATCTTTACAACTGGTACACCACCGACACGCTGGAGCCGCTGCTGCCCATCACCGTCTCATCCGTCGACAGCGGCAACTTCGTCGCCTCGCTCTACACGCTGAAGACGGGAACCGTCTCGCTGCTGAAGCGCCCGCTGCTCGAAACGCGTCTCTTCGCCGGCCTCGATACTCACCTGCGCCTGCTGCAGTCGCTCAAAGATTTGCCGGAGAGACTCACGGCCCTGCGTCCTCCCGCCGACGATGTCAATGACCCGGCCTGGCTCGCGTGGGTATTCGCGCCCGAGACCCAGGCGCCCCTCGCCGATCAGCCTCGCTATACCGCGCCTTCGCTCGACGAAGCCCTATGGTGGTCCAACGAGACACGCAGACGCATCCACGCGATCGCCACGCTGGTCAACGATTACCTGCCGTGGCTCAGACCGGAATACGCCTCCTTGCATCGGATTCTGTTCGATCAGCCGACCGTCGACGCGGCGCTTCGTCCTGTAGACGCGACAACCATCCCACATTCTCCACCTCTGCCCAATCTTGAAGACACGGCTGACTACGCGGCCACCCTTGAGCGTCGTCTCGCCCGCCCCCATCCGATGCCTGAACTAGCCGAAACCGCGGCACTCAGGGAGCAACTGCGCGTTGATCTTGGGTCTGCGCGTAAGCGGCTCGGCGCGCTCGTCGAAAGCCTGCGCCAGGTTTCTGCTGAAGCCGGCCGTCTCGCTGACGAAACCGATTTTGCCTTCCTCGTCAACAAGGACCGTTTGCTGCTCTCCATCGGCTACGAGTTCGCGACCAGCAAGATCCATTGGGCCTGCTACGACATGCTCGCTTCGGAGGCGCGCATCGCCACCTATATCGCCGTCGCCCGCGGCGAGCTTTCGCAGCAGGGCTGGTTTAAGATGTCGCGCGTCCACACCCAGGCATACGGGTGCTCGGTTCTTCTCTCCTGGACAGGCACCATGTTCGAGTACCTCATGCCCGCCCTGTGGATGCGCAGCTACCCCGACACTCTCCTGTCGAAATCACTGCACAGCGCCGTCGAAATTCAGCGCGCCTTTGCCCGCGAAAACAACCTGCCCGTCTGGGGCATTTCCGAATCCGGCCTCGCCGCCAGGAACGACGCCGGCCACTACCACTACCAGGCCTACGGCATCCCGCCCATCGCTCTCAAGTGGGACGCGACCGCCGGCCCCGTGGTCTCGCCCTACTCGACCTTCCTCGCTCTCAACGTCGAGCCGACGTCCTCCATCCGCAACCTCCGCTACATGGCGAGTGGGGGCTGGACCGGGGCGTACGGCTTTTATGAAGCCATCGATTTCATGGGTAAGCAGCCGGAGGTCGTGCGCGAGTGGATGGCGCACCACCAGGGCATGTGCATTTTGGGGCTGCTGAATCTGCTCGAAGACAACGCCGTCCAGCGTTGGTTCTACGATAACCCGCAGATGCGCTCGGTCGAGCTGCTTCTCCACGAGAAGCCGATGCGCGAAACCGGCCAGAAATCCGACTCCGCCCCACCCGCAGCAAAGAAAACGAAGAAACCAGCCGCGCTGAAAAAAGCCGGCTGATCGCCTCGACCTCGGAATCGCCGGCCGCCTCTTCTGCGACTGGTTCTCAGCTGCCCGGTTCTTAGCTGCCCGCCTTTTAGCTGCCCGCCTCTTAGCTGACCGTAACTTCGCTGGCCGCTGCTGCCGGTTCGTAGTTCAGATTCGGCCCCAGCCATCGCTCCACCTCGGCCAGAGGCATGCCCTTGCGCTCGTGATAATCGACCACCTGGTCGCGATCGATCTTGCCAACGTTGAAGTAGCGCGACTCTGGATGCGCGAAATACAAACCGCTCACGCTGGAGCCCGGCCACATGGCAAACGACTCTGTCAGCCGCATACCCGTATTTGCCTCGACGTCCAGCAGGCGCCAGATCGTCCCCTTTTCCGTGTGGTCCGGACACGCCGGGTAGCCGGGCGCAGGCCGTATCCCGCGGTATTTTTCGGCGATCAACTCGGCGTGGCTCAAATGCTCCGCGCACCCGTAGCCCCATTCCTTCCGCGCGCGCTGGTGGAGACACTCCGCCAACGCTTCCGCCAGCCGATCGGCCAGCGCCTCGGCCATGATCGCGCTGTAGTCGTCGTTCTGCGCTTTGAATCCGTCAACCAGATCCTTAAGTCCAATGCCGCTCGTCACCGCAAAGGCGCCGATCGTATCGTGCAGCCCCGTTTCCTTCGGCGCAATAAAGTCCGCCAGCGACCGGCAGGGCTCGTTGCCTTCCTTGTTGGCCTGTTGGCGCAGGAAATAGAGCCGCTCGGTAACTGCGGCGCGTGACGCGTCCGCGTAAAGCTCGACATCGTCCCCCGCTGCGTTCGCCGGAAAGAATCCGTACACACCGCGCGCCGTCAAAAGCTTTTCCTCAACGATGCGATCGAGGAGGGCCTGCGCGTCGGCAAAGAGTTTCAGCGCCTCCGTGCCCTGCCGTTGGTCCTCGAGAATGCGCGGGTACGTGCCCTTCAGCTCCCAGGTGTGGAAGAAAGGGCTCCAGTCGATCAATTCGCGGAGCTCGGCAAGCGGAAAGTGGTCGAGGACGCGGACACCGGTAAACGATGGAGAGGCGATGTCCTCAGCGCGCCATTGAATCGGCGTTCGCCGTGAACGAGCTTCGGCCAGCGAAACCATCGGCTGTTTCGGCGCAGAGTGTGCCTTGCGGACCGCCGCGTACTCAAGCCGCAGCTGCGTCACGAATTGCGCCTTGTTCTCCTCGCTCAGCAGGCTCGTCGTCACCGGCACCGCGCGGCTGGCATCGAGCACATGCACCACCGGCTCGCTGTAGTGCGGCGCTATGCGGATCGCCGTGTGGGCGCGGCTGGTCGTCGCCCCGCCAATCAGCAGCGGCACCTTGAATGCGAGGCGCTCCATCTCCCGCGCCACATGAACCATCTCGTCGAGCGAGGGCGTGATCAGACCGCTGAGACCGATCACATCGGCTTTTTCCGCGCGCGCCCGTTCGAGGATCTTTTCGGCCGGAACCATCACGCCCATATCGATGACTTCGTAGTTATTGCAGGCAAGAACCACGCCGACGATGTTCTTCCCGATGTCATGCACGTCGCCCTTCACCGTAGCCAGGATAATCTTCCCCTGCGCCTTTACTTCCTGGCCCGCAGCGACCATGGCCAGCTTCTCCGCTTCCATAAACGGAGTCAGATGCGCCACCGCTTTTTTCATCACCCGAGCCGACTTCACCACCTGGGGCAAAAACATCTTGCCGGCGCCGAACAGATCGCCCACCACGCTCATCCCCGCCATCAACGGACCTTCGATCACCGCCAGCGGACGCCCCAGTTTGAGCCGCGCCTCCTCGGTATCGGCATCGATATAGGCGTCGATACCCCGAACCAGCGCGTGCGTCAGCCGCTCCTCGACCGTTCCGCTGCGCCATTCTTCCGCCTGCTTTTCGGTGACAACCGAACCGTCGCCGGAGGCCTTCAACTGCTCACCGTACGTGACCAGACGCTCCGTTGCGTCCGGCCGGCGATTGAGCAGAACGTCTTCGACCAGTGTCTTCAGCTCCGGCTCGATTTCCTCGTAAATCTCCAGCTGTCCGGCATTGACGATGCCCATATCGAGCCCTGCGGCAATCGCGTGATACAGAAAGGCCGAGTGCATCGCCTCGCGTACCTTATTGTTGCCGCGGAAGCTGAACGAAATATTCGAGACGCCGCCGCTGACTTTGGCATGCGGCAGGTTTTGTTTAATCCAGCGCGTCGCGTTGACAAAGTCCACCGCGTAGTTGTTGTGCTCCTCCATGCCCGTCGCCACGGTGAGGATGTTGGGATCGAAGATGATGTCCTCTGGCGGAAAGCCGACTTCGTCCACAAGAATGCGGTACGCGCGTTCGCACACGCGAATCTTGTCTTCGTAGGTCGCGGCCTGGCCCTGCTCGTCGAAGGCCATCACCACCACCGCTGCACCGTATTTCAGCACCGCAGAGGCGTTCTGCCGGAATTTCTCTTCGCCCTCCTTCATCGAAATCGAGTTCACGATGCCTTTGCCCTGGATGCACTTCAGACCGGCCTCGATCACCTCCCATTTCGATGAATCGATCATGAAGGGAACTGCGGCAACTTCCGGCTCGCTGCCCAGCAGTTGCAGAAACCGCGTCATCGCCACGACGCCGTCGATCATCCCCTCGTCCATGCAGATGTCGATAACGTTGGCGCCGTTCTCCACCTGCTGCCGCGCGATCGAGACCGCGTCCTCGTACTTACCCTCCTTGACCAGCTTCGCGAACTTCGGAGAACCGGCGACGTTGGTCCGCTCGCCGATCATGATGAATACGCCGGGTTGCTGCCGGAACGGCCGCGATCCCGACAGCCGCAGCGGCTTCGGTTCTGAGGCGGCCCCTGCTTTCGAAGATCCGCTCATCGAGCGCTCCCAGCGGCGACCGGCAGCAGGCGCGGCGGCAGGCCTTCCAGCGCTTTGGCAATCGCCGCAATATGTTCGGGCGTGTTGCCGCAGCACCCGCCGGCAATATTGATCAGCCCTCCTCGCGCAAATTCGCTCAGGTAGCGGGCCATGTCGCCGGGTCCGAGATCGAATCCCGTCGGAGAAAGCGGGTTCGGCAAGCCCGCATTGGGGTAGCACGAAATCGCCACGTCCGCCTTCTCGGAAAGCTCCTCGAGAAATGGGTACATCAGGTCGGGGCCCAGCGAGCAGTTGAGTCCCACGGAAAAAGGACGCGCGTGCTCCACCGCGTTCCAGAATGCCTCAACCGTTTGCGCGGAGATCATCGTTTCGCCGCCGCGTCCCACCGCCGCGGAAATCATGATCGGCAGTTCCCTGCCGCTCGCTGTCAGACCGTCCTCATCGAACACTTCGCGAATGGCGACCAGGGCCGCCTTCGCATTCAGCGAATCGAAAATCGTTTCGACCAGCAGCAAATCCACCTCGCCCGAAAGCAGTGCCCGGACCTCTTGCTTGTATGCCGCCGTTACCTGATCGAAGGTCACCACGCGGAACCCCGGGTCATCAGCATCGG
>Ga0302319_10006730_pt1 | contig 22742 bp, 19 predicted proteins | sample Bog_T0_2_FD_203319 | JGI IMG/M metagenome (GOLD analysis project Ga0302319, IMG submission 203319) | Peat permafrost microbial communities from Stordalen Mire near Abisko, Sweden - Bog_T0_2 | ecosystem: Environmental > Terrestrial > Soil > Wetlands > Peat | place: Sweden: Abisko, Stordalen Mire...
CGCGCCCGACCCTCGATGAAGATCTGCTCCATGACGCCGGCGATGCGCAGCGGGACCCCGAAGCGGCGGCCGAACTCCAGCGCAAAGCCGGCGTCCTTGCAGGCGAGATCCATCGTGAAGCCGATGTCGTAGCTGCCGTTCAGGATCACCTGGCTCTCGGTCTCGTGGACGAAACTGTTGCCGGAACTGGCCCTGATCGCCTCGAAGGCCGCGCGCAGGTCTACGCCGGCCTTGGCGCACAGCATCATCGCTTCGCCGGCGGCGACGAGGTGGATGAACGCGAGCATGTTGGTGACGACCTTGGTCACGGCCGCCTGTTCGATACCGCCGAGGTGGATGACCCTGCCGCCCATCGCCTGGAGCGCCGCTTCATGCCGGCTGAACACCGCCGCATCGCCGCCGACCAGCACAGTGATCGCGCCGGCCTCGGCCTTGTGGACCCCGCCGGTGACCGGGCAGGCGAGGGTGTCGATGCCGCGCACGGCGGCTTTCGCGGCGAGCGCCTCGACCTCGGCAAAGTCATTGGTGCTCATCTCGATCCAGGTGCTGCCGGAGCGCATCGCCGGCAGCGCCTCATCGAGAACGATCTGCGTGGCCTTCGGCGAGGGCAGGCAGGTGATCAGGCCGTCGCTTTCGCGGGCGAGGGCGGCGACCGATGCAGCCCACTTGCCGCCCGCCTGCAGGACGATGTCGGCACTGGAGCGGTCGAGGTCGAACACCGTGACGTCAAAGCCCTTGCGGGCGAGGTTGGCCGCCAGATGCTTGCCCAGATTGCCGAGACCTATGAATCCATATCTCACAGTAACTCCATATTTTTCAATTAACAAGAACACATTTCCATAAACGATAGTTAATGTGGTTTCTAGTCTATCCGAGTGGCCGGTTGATCATCTCCAGATGCAACAGGTCGCCCTCGTAAGGGTGGGCGAGCGCCACCTCCTCGTTCAGCTCCACCCCCAGACCGGGGCCCGTCGGCGGGATGACGTAGCCGTCCTCCCAGGTGATCGGCTTTTTCAGCAGCGTGGCGTGGAAGCCATCCCAGCGCTGGATGCTTTCGAGGATCAGGAAGTTCGGGATGCAGGTGGCGATCTGGATGTTCGCCGCGCCGACGATCGGTCCGCAGTACAGGTGCGGGGCTATCTGCGCGTAATGCACCTCGGCCAGCGCGGCGACCTTCTTCGCCTCGAGGATGCCACCGACCCGGCCGAGGTTCATCTGCAGGATGTTGGCGGCGCCGGTCGCGAGCACGCGCGCAAACTCGTACTTGGTGCACAGCCGCTCGCCGGTCGCAATCGGAATGGTCGTTGCGCGGGCGACGAGCGCCATCTGTTCGGGCATCTCCGGTGGCACTGGCTCCTCGAACCACAGCGGATCGAAAGGCTCGAGGAAGCGGGCGAGGCGGATGGCACCGGAGGTCGAAAACTGACCATGCGTGCCCATCAGCAGGTCTGCCTTGTGGCCGACGGCCTCGCGCACCAGTCGCACCAGCCGCACCGTGCGCTCCAGGGCCTCCTGCGTCGGCTGGCGCGGATCGTAGGCGGAGAAGCCACCGAGGGGGTCGAACTTGAGGCCCGTGAACCCCTGTTTCACGTACTCGGCGGCACGCTCCGCCGAGCGTTCCGCGTCATGGTAGAACTCGTCGCCTTCGCCGGCCGCGGTGTCCGGATACAGGTAGGTATAGGACCGCAGCCGCTCGTTGAGCCTGCCGCCGAGCAGGTTGTAGACCGGCTGATCGACAGCCTTGCCGATGATGTCCCAGCACGCCATTTCCAGCGCGCTGAGTGCGCCCATCATCGAGGCATCCGGTCGCAGGGTGAAGCCCGAGCCGTAGGCTTCGCGCCAGATCGCTTCGATCTGGAACGGGTCACGGCCGGCAAAGCGGCGCGCGAACACGTCCTAGATCATCGCGCCGATGACCTTCGGGCCGAAGGTCGCCGCGTAAGCCTCGCCGACGCCCTCGATGCCGCAGGCGGTGCGCAGCTTGACGAACACGTAATAACGGCCGCCGAAGCCGGGCGGCGGGTTGCCGACGATGAATACCCTGCAACTGTCGAGCTTCATGTTTCCCCCTAAGCGATCAGGACGTGCCGAGAATCAGGTCCGCGGCGCGACGCGCGACCATCAGCGTCGGCGCATTGGTATTGCCCGACGTAACCGTCGGAAAGACCGACGCATCGACGACGCGCAGCCGTTCGATGCCATGGACGCGCAGCTGCGGATCGACGACGGAACTGTCCGGGTCCGGCCCCATGCGGCAGGTGCTGACCGGATGGTAGACGGTCGCCGCCCGCGCGCGGAAGTCCGCGACGATTGCGGCATCGTCCATCGTGCGTACATCCGGACCCACCGGCCTCGCGATCAGCGCCTGCAGCGCGTGCGTCGCCGCGATGCGCTGGATCAGGCGTCCGCCGTGGATCACATCGGCGATATCCTCATCGGTACCCAGGTAATTGGGCGCGATCGCAGGCGGCGCGCGGAAATCCGCAGCCGCGATGTCGATGCGGCCGCGGCTCGTCGGCCGCGACGGCTGGAAACACAGCAGGCAGCCCGGGAACGGGTCGACGTTGATGCGTCTGCGGGTCGCATCGCCCGCCCCGTAGGTCACGGGGCTGAAATACAGCTGCTGGTCCGGGCGTGTGCCCTCCGGCCGCGAGCGCACGAAACCGCCGAACTGGTTCACCGACAGACCGAGGGGACCGCCGCGCGTCAGCAGGTAACGTACGCCGGCCCGGAACTTGGCCCAGGACGAATGCAGTTCGTTGTTCAGCGTCGGCTGGGTCGCCTCGTAGTAGTAGCTCACCGCGAGATGGTCCTGCAGGTTCGCGCCCACCGCCGGATTGTCGAGGACGACCGGAATGCCGAACCCGGACAGTAGCGCCCCGGGGCCTATTCCGGAGAGCTGCAGGAGCTGCGGCGAATTGACCGCGCCGCCGCACAGGATGACCTCGCGGCTGGCCGCAGCGCTGCGTCTCTGGCCATCGCTGACGTACTCGACGCCCGCCGCGCGCCGACCCTCGAGGCGGATGCGGCTGACCCAGGCGCCCGTCTCGAGGCGCAGGTTCGGCCGGGCGAGCGCGGGGCGCAGGAACGCGTCCGCAGCGGACCAGCGCCGGCCATTGCGCACCGTGATACGGTAACAGCCGAAGCCCTCCGGCTCTGCGCCATTGAAATCGTCGCTGAACGGCAGTCCGAGTTCGCGTGCAGCAGCCTGCCAGGTGGCCTGTGTCGGGTGCAGGAAAGGGCGCACGTCCTTGACGTCGAGCGGCCCTTCGCTCGTGGCGTGGCCAGCGGGGTCGACGCGCCGCTCGTTGCGCTCGAAAACCGGTCGCACGTCGTCCCAGCCCCAGCCGACATTGCCCAGCGCACGCCAGTCGTCGAAATCCACCGGCATGCCGCGGCAATAGACCAGCGCGTTGATCGAACTCGAACCGCCGACGACCTTGCCGCGCGGCCAGTACATCGTGCGGCCGCCGAGCGCCGGATTCGGCAGCGTCTGGTACTTCCAGTTGACGGCGGGGTCGGCGAACGTGCGGCCGTAGCCGATCGGCGTCCTGATCCAGAAGCTGCGGTCAGGCCCGCCCGCCTCGAGGACCAGTACGCGGTCGCGGCCGCTCGCGGAAAGGCAGTCGGCGAGCACGCAGCCCGCGGAACCGGCGCCGATGATGATGAAATCGAAATTTTCCACGGGGGCGCAGCTTAGCCTGATCGCGCCGGCCATGCCTATAATATGCACGCTGCGCGGGTGGGGGCAGTTTGTCGAAACTCCGGGTTGTCATATTAGATGAAGAATCATGCCAGGGTAGTCGTCATCGGCGGCGGCGTGGTCGGGGTCAGCGTGCTCTATCACCTGACCAAGGCAGGCTGGAAGGATGTGCTGCTGATCGAACGCGCCGAACTGACTTCGGGATCGACCTGGCATGCCGCGGGCGGCATGCACACGGTGAACGGCGACCCGAACGTGGCCAAGCTGCAACAATACACGATCAATCTCTACAAGGAGATCGAACAGATCTCCGGCCAGTCCTGCGGCGTGCACATCACCGGCGGCGTGATGCTCGCCGGCACCCGCGAACGCGTCGACTGGCTGAAGATGGCGGTCGCGCGCGGCCGCTATCTCGGCATGGACCTGGAGCTGATCTCGGTCGACGAGGCGGCGCGGCTGTTCCCGCTGATGGACAAGAAGCACTTTCTCGGCGCGATCTACGATCCGATCGAGGGCCATGTCGATCCCTATGGCGTGACGCATGCCTATGCGAAGTCGGCGCAGATCGGCGGCGCCGGGATCGTGCGCCAGACGCGCGTCGTGGACATGAAGCAGCGTCCCGACGGGACCTGGGATGTGATCACGAACCATGGCAACGTGCACGCCGAACATGTCGTCAATGCCGCGGGCCTGTGGGCGCGCGAACTGGGGCGCATGGTCGGACTCGAGCTGCCGATCCTCGCGATGGAACACCAGTACCTGATCACGGGCGACATGCCGCAGCTGGCCGGGCAGAAGGAACAGATGCACTGCATCGACTTCGAGGGCGAGATCTACCTGCGCCAGGAGCGCGCCGGCATGTTGATGGGCACCTATGAACGCGCTGGAGTGCCGTGGTCGGAGAAGACCACTCCCTGGGACTTTGGCCAGGACCTGCTGCCAAACGACCTGGAGCGCATCGCGCCGTCGCTGGAAGTCGGCTTTGAACACTTTCCCGCGCTCGGCGAGGCCGGCATCCGCAAGGTCGTAAACGGCCCGTTCACCTTCGCCCCCGACGGCAACCCGCTGGTGGGCCCGGTCCGGGGGCTGCGCAACTACTGGGTCGCCTGCGGCGTCATGGCCGGCTTCAGCCAGGGCGGTGGCGTCGGCCTCGCGCTGTCGCACTGGATGGTCGACGGCGACCCGGGTGCGGACATCTGGGGCATGGACGTCGCGCGCTTCGGCGACTGGGCGACCCTGCGCTACACCAACGCGAAGGTGCGCGAGAACTATTCGCGGCGTTTCCGCATCCGCTTCCCGAACGAGGAACTCACGGCGGCACGCCCGCTGCGCACGACGCCGATCTACGAACGACTGTATGCGGAGCACGCCGTGTTTGGCGATTATTGCGGGCTCGAGCATGCGCTGTGGTTTGCGCCGACCGCGGCTGAGGCGCATGACGACTTCAGCTTCCGGCGCTCGAACGCGCACCCGCACGTCGCGGCGGAATGCCGCGCCGTCGCCGAGGCCGTGGGGCTGCTCGAAATCTCCAACTACGGCAAGTTCGAGGTCACCGGGACCGGCGCGGAGCGCTGGCTGTCGCGGCTCATGGCGAACCGCGTGCCGAAGATCGGGCGCATGACCCTCACACCGATGCTGAACGAACGCGGCAGGCTGATCGGCGACTTCACCGTCTGCCGCAGTGCCGCCGAGCATTTTTTGCTGATCGGCACCTATGCCGCGGAAATCTATTACCAGCGCTGGTTCGAACGGCAGCTCCCGGCTGCAGGCGTCCACATCCGCTCCTGCGCGGTCGAGTACGTCGGCCTCGCGCTTGCAGGCCCGCGCTCGCAGCAACTGCTCCAGGGCCTGGTCGACGAGGACCTGTCGACGGCCGCGTTCCCGTTCATGTCGTTTCGCCGCATGAACGTCGGCATGATTCCGGGCTACGTCGGCCGGGTATCCTTCACCGGCGAGCTTGGCTACGAGATCTGGATCACCAGCGATTACCAGCGCGCGCTCTATGACCTGCTGCAGGGCGCCGGCCGCAGCTTCGGCCTGAAGCCTTTCGGCGGCCGGGCGCTGAACAGCCTGCGCATCGAGAAGAGCTTCGGCTCCTGGGCGCGGGAATTCCGCCCGATCTACGGGCCCTACGAGGCCGGCCTTGGCCGCTTCATCGATCTGCAGAAGGGCGACTTCATCGGCCGCGATGCGGCGCTCGAGGAACAGTCGACCGGCGGCAGGCTGCGGCTGCTGACCTTCAGCGTCGATGCGGCCGATGCCGATGCGAGCGGCGATGAGCCGATCTTTCACGACGGTCACGCCGTCGGCTGGGTCACCTCGGGCGCCTACGGCCATCGCAGCGCGTCCTCGATCGCGCTCGGCTACGTACCTGCGGCACTGGCTGCCGCGGATTCCGGATTCGAGATCGAGATCATCGGCGAGCGGCGCCGCGCTACGCGACTGGCGGTGCCGCCCTACGACCCATCAGGCGCGCACATGAGGAGCTGAAGCCATGACAACGATGACTCCCGCACAAGGCTATCTCGGCCTGATCGAGAACACACCCGGGCTTCCCGCCGCGGCGTATTACGATGCGGATCGCTTCCAGCTGGAGCTTGCGCGCATCTGGTACCGCAACTGGATCTACGTGGGCCGCTCGACCGAACTGCCGACGGCGCGCAGCTTCCGTACCTTCGAGGTCGGCGACCAGCGCCTGATCCTGGTGCGCGACGAGGACGGCGCGGTGCGCGCGTTCCACAACACCTGTCGCCACCGAGGTGCGGCGCTGTGCCTCGAGACCCAGGGCGTGCTGCGCAGCGCCAGCCTCGTCTGCCCGTATCATGCGTGGACCTACAATCTGCAGGGAGAGTTGCTGCGCACCAGCTCGAAGCGCAACCCGCAGGACTTCGATGCGCGCGATCACGGCCTGTACGCGGTACAGGTGCGGGACTGGCAGGGGTTCCTGTTCGTCTCCCTGAGCGCCAATCCGCCCGATTTTGCCTCGCAGTTCGACACGCCACTCGACCGTCTCGACGCCTGGCACATGGCCGGCTGCGTGACCGGCCATGTCACCCACAAGACGATACAGGCCAACTGGAAGATCTTCTGGGAGAACTACAACGAGTGCCTGCATTGTCCGGCGGTGCATCCGAAGCTGTCCCAGCTCGTGCCGATCTACGGCCGCGGACTGCTCGAGGAGCGCGACGATCCGCAGTGGAATGCGCACCAGGACAGCGAGGACCCGAAATACAAGGGCGGCCTGCGCCTGGATGCCGCAAGCTGGTCGATGGACGGGCGCGCCACCGCCGTGCCGTTCCCCGACGTCACCCCCGAGGACCGACGGCTCGGCGCGATCTACATGACCGGACTGCCGTCGATGTTCATCGTCGGTCACGTCGACTACGTGCGTGTCGTCAGCCTGATCCCGCTGACGCCCGAAACCACCGGCATGCGCATCGAATACCTGTTCCGCCCGGAGACGCTCACCAGCCCGGACTTTGACCTGAAGAATCTCGTGGACTTCACCGAAACGGTGCTGACCGAGGATGCGGACATCTGCGCGGTCAACCAGCGCGGACTGCATGCGCTGCCGCATGAACGCGGCGTGGTGATGCCGGAGGAATACGTCATCAAGCAGTTCCACGACTGGCTGAACCGGGAACTGATGCGTGCCTGAGCGGGCCGCCGGGTGAAGGCGGCGGGGCCGGTTGCGGTCATCACCGGCACGACCCATGGCATCGGGCGGGTCACGGCACGCGAGCTCGCGCGCGCCGGCTTCCGGGTCCTGATGCTGTGCCGTAACGTCGCGCTGGCCGCCGCGGTGCGGGGCGAGCTGCGTGGCGCGATCCCGGGCGCCGAGATGAGCGTCGTCGGCTGCGACCTCGGTTCTCTCGCCTCGGTGCGCAGCGCCGCCGCCGCGGTGCTGGGCGAGACGCAGGGACTGGACCTGCTGGTCAATAATGCAGGCATCGTCAGCGCCCGCCACCGGATGTCGGTCGACGGCTATGAGCTGACCTTCGCGACCAATCACCTCGGCCCCTTCCTGCTCACAGAGCTGCTGCGCGGCGCCATGCGCGAGGGAGGCCGGATCGTCAATGTCGCGTCCTGCGCACACCTGCGCGGCAGGATGGACCTGGCGACAGTCGCCGTTGCAAGGTCCCGCTACCGCCCGGTCGCCGCCTACGACCGCTCGAAGCTCGCGAACGTCATGCACACGCTGGCCCTGGCGCGCCGGCTCGCCGGCGGCAGCGTGACGGCAAACTGCCTGCATCCCGGGGTGGTCGCGACGCACCTGCTGCCGCGCTGGCTGCAGCTGCTCAAACCCCTGTTCAGTCGCCAGATGCTGGGCGAGGAGCGGGGCGCACGGACCTCGCTGTATCTCGCACTGTCGCCGGACGTCGCTGGCATCAGCGGGCGCTATTTCGACGAACACTGCCAGGTCGCGGCGCCGCTGCCGGCTGCGACCGACACGGCTGCGCAGGACCAGCTGTGGGCACAGAGCGAGCGCTGGGTTGGACTTGCCTGAGCTCGCCGCGCTAGTCTCGACCCGGCCGGACGCAACACGCACCATAACCGAGGACCTCTACGATGCTGACCGCAATGGCACTGACAGCGACCCTGGGCGCTGCCTTCGTACACGTCGAGCCGACTCCGCCGGCCGATCTTCCCGTCGCCGTCTACCAGGAGCGCCGCGCACGGCTGATGAGCGCACTCGGCGGCTGCATCGCCGTGATTTCTGCCCAGGGTGAGGCATCCGGCATTACCGAGGACTATCGCCAGGATGCGGATTTCTACTGGCTGACCGGGATCAACGAACCTCAGGCGCACCTCGTGCTGCAGCCGCGGTCCGTTTACCGCAAGGTCGTGCTGTATCTGAAACCCCGCGACCCGGAGGCGGAGCGCTGGACGGGCCCGCGTGCGCCGATCTCGCCGGAGCTGAACGCCAGATACGGCGTCGACCACGTACTGCGCGGCACGCCGGAGGGAGCACTGCAGAGCGGCGGCCTGCACCACGACTGCGTCGCGATCATCTCGCCGCCCAGCATGGCGAAGACAGAGCGCAGCGACGATGAGCTTGCACTGCGACTGGCCAACCGCTTTGGCCTGAAGGTCCTCTACAAGCGCGGACTGCTGGCGGCGCTGCGCTCCGCGCACAGCGCGGAGGAACTCGCGCGCATGGAACGAGCCATCGCCATCACGGCGGAGGGCCACAACGTGATCGCGCGGGCAACCGTCGCGGGCGTCTCCGAGCGCGACGTACAGACCCAGCTCGAATACTCGTTCTTCGCCAATGGGGGCACCGGTCTTGCCTATTCGTCGATCGTCGGCAGCGGCCCGAATGGTGCGGTCCTGCACTGGGACCAGAACACGCGGATCCTGCAGGACGGCGACCTCGTCGTCGTCGACGCCGCAGCCGAATACGGCCGTTACGCAGCGGATGTCACCCGGACTTACCCGGTATCGGGGCATTTCACCGCGGACCAGGCCCGCGTCTATCGTGCGGTCTGTCAGGCACAGGACGATATCCTTGCCGCGATCCGGCCAGGCGTGTCGATGGCCGACCTGCAGCGCGTCGCCGAGGACTCCCTGCGCAGGTCAGGCTACCTCGAGAACTTCATCCATGGGTTCGGCCATTTCGTCGGCCTCGATGTCCACGATGCCGGCGACTACGACGCGCCGCTCCCCGTTGGCGCCGTCTTCACGGTGGAGCCGGGCGTCTACCTGCCGGCAGCGGGCTTTGGTGTGCGCATCGAGGACGAAGTCGTGACGACCGACCACGGCTATCGGCTGCTGACCGCGGCGATTCCGCGCAGGCTCGAGGAAGTCGAGGCCTGGGTCGCGCGCGAGCGCGCCGCCGCGATCCACTGAAACTCCGATCGCCCGGTCAGGGCTCCCCGGGGACAGCGGTTGCGAGCGCCTGCAGGTCCTTAACCGTATCGACGTCGATGGCGGCATTGGCCAGCGGTACGCCAATCCGCCGGCCGGCAGGGCGGCGCAATAATGCCCGGGCTCCCTGATCACCGCGCAGGGCCAGGAGCGCCGGGAAGCTGGTGCGCGGAAATATCGCGGGAACGCCCCAGCCGCCAGCGTACTGCGCCGCCACGATGGCCAGCGGATCCTGATTCCAGACGATGACCAGTCGCTGCAGGTCGGCCGCCGTGACGGCGCATTGGTCGGCCAGCAGCAGCAATGCGCCCTCGCAATGGCCGGGCAGATGTTCGACACCGGCGCGGATTGAAGAGGCCAGACCTTCAGCCCAGCCGCGATTGATCACCACCGCCGCATCCGTGCGCGCGAGACTGGGCGCGATCTGTGCGGCATTCGCGCCCAGCACGACGCTGACGGCCCGGCCGGCGACCGCCTGGGCACGACTGATCATCAGCGACAGCATCGGCACCTGCTGGACGCGGGCGAGTTGCTTCGGCGAGCCGAACCGCGAGCTCGCTCCGGCCGCGAGCAGGATTGCGTGCAGACTCGATGTTGCCATATCACCGTGCTCCGCTGGCTGTCATGGATCGTCAGCGGGCGCGGATGCGCTCGCCCTTCGGGTCATACAGCGGCTGCAGCGCCACCGTTGCCGGCACGCGCCGCTCCGCCACCTCGATTTCGTAGCTGCCCGCGCGCAGGTACTCGTCGGTAACACCCTCGCGATGCGCGACATACCCCAAGCCGATTGCGCTGCCGAGGGTATGGCCGTACATGCCCGATGTGACCAGCCCGACGCGTTCGCCGTCGCGCAGGATCGGTTCGTTGTGGTACAGCAACGGCTCCGGATCCTGCAGCGCGAACTGCACCAGGCGGCGCCGCAACACTCCGCCATGGCGCTCGCGCACGGCCAGCAGCGCGTCGCGGCCGATGAAGCCGCCGGGCTTGTCCCAGGCGCAGGTGAACGCGAGGCCTGCATCCAGCGGCGTATCGTCCGGGCCGATGTCGTGCGACCAGTCGCGATAGGCCTTCTCGATGCGCAGCGAATTCAGGGTGTGATAGCCGCAGTGGCGCAGCCCCTGCGCGTGTCCGGCCTCGATCAGCGCATCGTAGACCGGCAGCGCGAAAGGCGTCGGGATGTACAGCTCCCAGCCGAGCTCGCCGACGTACGTCAGACGCAGCGCCAGCAGCGTCTGGTAGCCGATCGAGACCTCGCGGCAGCTGCCGAACGCAAAGCCACCGTCCGAGAAATCATCCGGCGACAATGACTGCAGCAGGGCGCGCGACCCGGGTCCCTGCACGTTCAGCATCGCGTAGGCAGCGGAGACGTCGGTGATCACGCAGTGCGCGTCGGCCGCAATCCGGTTGCGGATCCAGGCCTCGACGTGGGTCTGCGTGAAGGCGGCCGTGACGACGAGGTATCGGTCCGCAGCCAGGCGCGTGACGGTCAGGTCCGCCTCGATGCCGCCGGCTTCATTCAGGAACTGGGTATAGACGCAGCGCCCGGGAGCGACATCGAGGTTCGCAGTGGCGATCCGGTTCAGTATCCGGCAGGCGTCCCGCCCCTGAACCAGCAGCTTCGCAAAGGAGGACTGTTCGAAGATCCCGACCTGCTCGCGCACGGCCCTGTGCTCGGCCGCGTTGTACGCAAACCAGTTCTGTCGTCCCCAGCTGTACTCGTACGCCGGGGTCTGACCGGGCGGCGCATACCAGTTCGGCCGCTCCCAGCCGGCGGACTCGCCGAAACAGGCACCGGCTGCGGCGAGCCGGTCGTGAAGTATGCTTTTCTTGACGCCGCGCGCCGTGCTCCACTGGCGGAAGGGCCAGTGGTCCTGGTAGCCGATCCCCAGGGATTCGCGGGTACGGTCGGCGAGATAGCGACGGTTGTGCTGCCAGGGGTGCATGCGCCGCAGATTCACCGACCATACGTCGAGCGGCGGCCGGCCATTCACGATCCACTCGGCCATCACGTACCCGACACCGCCGCCGGACAGAATGCCAAGCGAGTTGAACCCGGCGGCAACGAAGAAATTGCGCAGGTCCGGCGCCTCGCCCATCAGGTAGTTATGATCGGGAGTGAAGGACTCGGGGCCGCAGAACAGCAGCTTGATGCCGGTCTCCAGCAGGCAGGGCACGCGCTGCATTGCCTGCTCGATGACCGGCGTCATCCGCTCCCAGTCGGGCGCAATCTCGCCGAAACAGAAATCCTCCGGGATCCGCTCGAGCGACCACGGCGCGGCCACGGCCTCGAACAGCCCCACCATGATCTTGCCGGCCTCCTCGCGGATGTAGGCGGAGTTGCCTGGATCGCGCAGGATCGGCAGCAGCGGATGTACCCCCGCGACGGGCTCAGAGATCAGGTAGTAGTGCTCCGCTGCCTGCAGCGGCACGTTGACGCCTGCGAGCAGGCCCACCTCGCGTGCCCACATGCCGGCGCAATTGACGACCGTTTCGGCGCGGATCGCACCGGCGTCGGTGATGACCCCGGTCACGGCACCCTCGGCGCTGAGGATGCCGGTGACCTTGAGATTCTCGATGATGCGCACACCCCCCGCGCGCGCGCCCTTTGCGAGCGCCTGGGTGACGTCGGTGGGGTTCGCCCTCGCGTCGTGCGGAAAATGGAACGCAGCGACGAGATCCGTGACGTCAGCCAGCGGCCACAGCGCCCTGACTTCGGCCGGGCTGATCTCCTGCGCCTCGACCCCAAAGCCCTTCGCAAGGTTCACGCCGCGGCGCATCTCGTGCGCCTTGGCGGCGGTCTTCGCCAGCTGGATGGAGCCGCAGCCGATCAGCCCGGTGGCCTGGCCGGTCTCGGCCTCGAGCCGGCGATACAGGTCCTGGGTATATTTCGCGAGCCGGGTCTGGGTCTCGGTATCGCGCAGGGTCGTCAGGAGGCCTGCCGCATGCCAGGTCGTGCCCGACGTCAGCTGCCTGCGCTCCAGCAGCACGACATCCCGGACACCGAGCTTCGCGAGGTGGTACGCGATCGAGCAACCGATCACGCCGCCGCCGATGATCACGACCCGGGCGTGGGAGGGCAGGGGGCTCGTCGTCATGTCAGGGCGCTCCTTCGCGCAAAAGGGCGGCATAGCCGCCACGTCCGGCGGGAATCACCAGCCAGCGGGTCACCAGTACATACAGGAGGCCGGCGCCGAATGCCGCCGGCAGGGATGCGGTGACAAAGCGGTAGGGACCGTGCGAGGCATAGGTCAGCGGATTCAGCAGCCAGACATAGATCGCGCAGCCGGCGGCGAGCGCGGTGAGCGCAGCGGGATTGAAGCCGGCCCAGTAGGCGTAGGCACCGCTGCTGCCGCGTTCGTAGACCGCACGGATGTCGATTCGTCGGCGCCGCAGCAGGAAATAATCGGCGATCTGGATGCCGCACAGCGGCGCGAAGCCGACGCCGATGAACGCAAGGAACGCGCCGAACCGGGCGAAGAACAGCTCCGGTATCGCAATGCCGACGAGCGCGACGGGCAGGATCGTGACCAGCAACAGTACCCACCACGGCAGACGCTCCAGGATGCGGAAATTGCGCAGACCCGTGGCCGAGGCGTAGATGCCGGCGATGGCGGTGCCGAGATTTGCGGCGGCGACGAAGCTCAGGGCGATGACCGCATACAGCGGTCCGCCGACGGTGCGCAGCCACTCGGATGGATCGGAGGACTTCAGCACGAGGATGCCGGCAATGCCGATCAGCGACAGCAGCGGCACCGGCGCGCCCATGCCGAGCATCACCGGCAACGCCACGGTGCGCCCGTGGGGTGCCATGCGGATCATCGCGCCGATATACGCCCACCACGACAACAGCGAGGAAATGCCGATCTCGACGCCGGTCGTGTAGTTCCACAGCCGGTCCGGACTCGCGAGCGTCGGGCGCGCGGCAGCCAGTTCCGGCCAGCGGTGCGAGACCAGCAGGTACAGCATCCACAGCCCGATCAGCACGTGCAGCACGAGGATGTTCGCGATCCGGCTGACGCCGCTGGCGCCGCGCAGCAGCACGCAGAACACGAGCGTGCAGGCGAGGGCGGTCGCGACCGGCACGATGCGCACCATGGCGATGCCCGGTGGGACCCAGCCGAGTACGGCCAGCAGCTGCGACAGGGACTTCGCGAAAAAGATCAGCAGCAGGGAGTTCCAGCCGACGATGGACACCAGCTGCATCAGCAGCGGCACGATCCAGCCTCGCGTGCCGAACTGCGGCAGGGTCGATGCGACCGATTCGATGCCGTAGCGGATGCACGGCGGTCCCGCCGCGAGCAGTACGAGCAGCATGCCGATCATGCTGCCGGCAGCGAGCGCAAGGCTGCCCTGGAAGAAATCCAGGTACAGACCCACGTACTCGCCGATCAGGTAACACCACGTGGCCGCCGCAGCAGTGGCCAGCGCAATGCCGAGCTTCCACGGGCCCCAGGTCCGCTCGGCGAGCAACATCGGCCAGGCGTCCTTGTCGCTCATCCGGCCCACCAGCCGGCAAGCAGCAACAGGACCGGAACCGCGACGCCGAGCAGCCACAGCCAGATCCAGCTCGCCCGATCGAAGTCCTCGCCGCAGGCCGTTCCCGATTCGAGCGCCGCGAGCCGCTCGGGCAGATCCGCGGGCGCGACCGGCGCTGCCGGCGCGGGGCTTACTTCGGGGCGCCCGGAAAGCACTCGGCATCCGTGTAGGGAAACCACCAGAAGTCGTGCGGCTGGGCTTCCCGGTCGATGATCGAGAACTTGGTGTGCCGGAAGGTATCGAGCCCCTCGGCGCCGAGCTGGCGACCCATGCCGGACTGCTTGCGGCCGCCGAACGGACCCGCGTCGTTGTCGAGCAGCGGCGCATTGACCCAGACCATGCCGGCCTCGATCTCCTCGACTGCCCGCATCGACTCGTTCAGGTCGCTGGTATAGATCGTCGAGCCGAGCGCATAGATCGAGCGGTTGGCGAGCTCGATCGCTTCATCGAAGCTCTGCACCCGGCACACTGGCGCCACCGGGCCGAAGGTCTCGGTGTTGAGGATCCCGGCCTCCGGCGGAACATCCACGAGCACGGTGGCATCGACGAACCAGCCCCTGTCGAGCTGCGCCGGCCGGCCGCCGCCCTGCGCCACGCGGATCCCTTCCCGGCGTGCACCGTCCAGCAGCGCAAGGTAGCGATTGCGTTCGCGCTCGCTCGCGAGCGGCCCCATGTCGACCTTGCCGAGGCCATTGCCGATGCGCAGCTGGCGGGTGTAGCCGACCAGCTTCGCAACGAATTCGTCATAGACATCGGTGTGGACATAGAAGCGCTCCGCAGCCGCGCAGACCTGGCCGCAGTTCAGGTATGCGCCGAAGGCGGCGCCGCGCGCCGCCACGTCGAGCGGCGCCGACGGCATCACGATGAAAGGGTCGTTGCCGGAGGTCTCGATCAGCGCGCGCTTGTAAAGACGGGCGCAGGCCTCGGCGACGATCCGCCCCGTCGCGATGCCCCCCGTGAAGGCAACCATGTGCGTCTGCGGGTGCCCGACCAGCGCCCGGGCCACGTCGGCGCCGCCGCCGAGGACCTGGACCAGCCCCGGCGGCATTCCGCGGAACGCCTCGATGAACTGCAGCGTCGTCAGCGTCGTCAGTTCCGACGGCTTGATGATCACTGCGTTGCCGGCGACCAGGGCGGCAGCGGCCTGCCAGCAGAGCAGGCACAGCGGGTAGTTGAACGGCAGGATGATCACGACGACGCCGAGCGGATCCTTGGTCGTGAAATGGAACTGGCCGTCGACCACCGGTCCCAGCACCCGGCCGGCCTCGTGCCGGCCGACCTCGGCGTAGTAGTCGGTGGCGCTTGCCGACCAGGTCGCCTCATCGAAGGATTCCTTGTAGGGCTTGCCCATCTCGCGCGTCAGCATCTCGGCTACAAGCGGGCGTGCGTCGCGCATGGCCTGCGCGGCCGCATGCAGCAGGTCGCAGCGCCGGTGCGCATTGACCCGGCGCCATTGCCGCTGCGCCGCGTTGGCGACCGCCACCGCCTGATCGACCTGGGCGGCGGATGCATCGACCACCTCGCCGATGCGCTGCTCGGTCGCGGGGTCGATCACCGGGTGCACACCGGTTCCCTCGCCAGCGACCCGCTGGCCATCAATCAGCTGTCGTCCGCTCAATGCTGCAAAGGCCGTCAGCGCATCCACGATGATCCCCATAGGTGTTCTGTTATCCGGACGGGAAGCTTACGACATCGATGTGCTGTACGGATACGTCGGGCAGGCGGCATAATCCCGCTCACAACATGGCGACCACCAGCATCCGGCCGGAACTGTATCGGGGAATCGGCCTCTGGGCGGCGATCGCGGTCAACGTCGCGAACATGATCGGCACCGGCGTCTTCCTGAAGACACGCGTCATGACCTGCAACGTCGGAACGCCGGGCGCAGTCTTTGCCGTATGGCTGGCCGCGGGACTCCTCGCGCTTGCCGGCACCTTCTCCTACTCGGAAATTGCCGCAATGATGCCGGAGGCGGGCGGTGATTATGTCTACCTGCGTACCGCCTATGGTCGGCTGGTCGGCTTCATGTACGGCTGGATCATGTTCGCCGTGGCACGCAGCGGCTCGCAGGCCGCGCTTGCCGTCGGACTCGCGATCTTCATGAACGTCGCGCTTGGCGGTGCACTCGAACACTGGCACGTTGTCGGGTCGATCACCGGACTGCCGCTGGTCGCGCTCGCGACGATCTGGAGCGTCGCGCTGATCAACTGCGCGTCAGTGACTGCCGGCGGCCGCTGGGCGCTGGTCGTGACGATCGCCAAGGTGGGCCTGGTGGCCGCAGTCGGCCTCGCCGCGCTGCTGTTCGCGCCAGGCTCCTGGGATCACCTGACCGAATCGGTCACGAACGGCAGCTGCGAGAATGTCGCGCCGGGCGCACGCGGCGGGATCGTCGGCTTCGGCGCCGCGATGCTCGGCGCGCTGTGGGCATACGACGGCTGGAACAATGTCGCGCCGCTGGCTGGCGAGATCCGCGACCCGCAGAAAAACCTGCCGCGCGCTTTCATCGGCGGCACGCTGGTCGTGATGGCGCTGTACCTGTTCGCGAACCTGGCCTACTTCCATACGCTGACCCCGAACGAGATCGCGAGCGTGAGCATCCATTCATCGGTCGCAACCGAGGTGCTGCAGCGCTTTCTGGGACCGGCCGCGGTGTCGCTGATGGCGATCGCGCTGATGGTGTCCTCGTTCGGCTCCCTGCATGCCAGTGCGCTGGCCAACTCCCGCATCCCGTTCGCAATGGCGCGGGACGGCCTGTTCTTCCGTGCGCTGGGCGACCTGTCGCCGCAATCGCGGGTGCCGGTCAAGGCGATTCTTGCCCAGGCGGCGGTCGGAAGCCTGTTGGCGATGTCTGGCTCCTATGACGCGCTGACCGATTCGGTGATCTTCGCCTCATGGCTGTTCTTCGGACTGTCGACGGGATCGCTGTTCATCTTCCGGCGCACGATGCCGGACCGGTTCCGGCCCTACCGTGCCCTCGGCTACCCCTGGGTGCCGGTCCTGTTCCTGCTGTCGACCGGCGCGCTGCTGTTCAACACTTTTTTTGCTGCGCCGCGCGAGGCGCTGCAGGGCGTGGCTGTGCTGGTAGCTGGCCTGCCTTTATATTGGTACTGGAGCCGCAAGAACGGCGCACGGGGAGAGTAGGGGATGGATTACAAGATTGGGGGCTTCCTGTTGGCGCTGATCGGCGTGTTTTTCGCCGTTTTCGGCGGTACCCGCTTCGGCCCCCGGGAAGAGGCCCCGCAGGGCGGATTCGTGATGCCCCACTGGCTCGATCAACTCATTAAATGGGGCATAGCGCTGGTCTGCATCTGGTTTGGGATTTTCCTGATGTTCAGCCACCACGTGCTGTGATTGTGGAATGTCCGTATGTCAGGAAATCTTGACATCAGGGACTGTATGCGTAAACTTACATGAAGTGTTGGGGTTTGACGTAATAGGTTCATCCTGACTATAAGAAAACATGCGGAAGCGGATCGCATTGAGGCATAAGGCGCCGAAAGTGTTGATGACCCAGCAAAGCAGTCGCTCATTCCTACATGGACGCTCGCGTTCATGCGCCCAGCTGTTTGATTCCCGTTCGTCGGTGAGCGTTCGCCGAGGACAAACCCGCGTGCGGGTAAAGCACGATGACAGTCCGGTTCAATAAGAGAAAGGAGAATAGTAATGGCTGAGGATAGAAACAGAGTATGGCCAACGGGCCTGACCGTGGCGGAAGCCGAAGAACTGCACAAGCACGTCATCGATGGCACGCGAGTTTTCTTCGCTATCGCCGTGATTGCGCATCTGCTGGCGTACGCCTACACCCCCTGGCTCCACTAAGGGAAGTCTGAAAAATGAATCAAGCAAAAATCTGGCTCGTGGTGAAACCCACTGTCGGCCTGCCGATTTTTCTCGGCACGGCTGCACTGATGGCGGTCATCGTCCACTTTGCGATCCTGAACCATACGACGTGGTTCTCGGCGTACTGGCAGGGCGGCGCGAAGGCGCACGTTATGGCGCCTGCCGCGCAGTAACGCAGTCTTTTCTTAAGATCGACTGCCCATCGGGGACTGGGATCATGGGATCCCAGCCCCCGGTTTGAACGCGTACTAGCCGCAAGCGGCGATTGGTTTGAGCGGCTAGTCTATGAATCGTTTCACGCAGAAAATGATCCGCACCTGGGTCGGCCTGGGTACGAATTTCCTTCCATTTGCAGATGCGGCCACACCGGATCTGCCGCTCCCGCGGTTGTTGCGTCTCTCGCTGTTCCAGGTCTCGGTCGGCATGGCCATCACGCTGCTGATCGGCACGCTGAACCGCGTGATGATCGTCGAACTCGATGTGCCGGCCTCGCTGGTCGCCATCATGATTTCCCTGCCGCTGCTGTTCGCGCCGTTCCGCGCGATCATCGGCTTCCGCTCCGATACGCATCACTCGGCCCTCGGCTGGAAACGCGTGCCCTTCATCTGGCAGGGCAGCATGGTGCAGTTCGGCGGCCTTGCGATCATGCCGTTCGCACTGATCGTGCTGGCCGGGCTCGGCAACTCCGCCCATCTGCCGGTCGCCGTCGGCCGCCTCGGCGCGGGACTGGCCTTCCTGCTGGTCGGCGCAGGACTGCACACGACGCAGACCGTCGGCCTCGCGCTGGCGACGGATCTCGCGCCGGTCGATTCGCAGCCGAAGGTCGTCGGGCTGATGTACGTGATGCTGCTGGTGGGCATGATCGCCAGCGCGCTACTGTTCGGCCATCTGCTGGCGGACTTCACGCCGGGCCGCCTGATCCAGGTCGTGCAGGGCGCTGCGGTGGCGACCCTGATCCTGAACACGATTGCGCTGTGGAAACAGGAATCGCGCAGTCCGCTGCGCGGCGCTGCGGCGCCGGTACAGAAGGACCCGACCTTCCAGGAGTCCTGGGAGCGTTTCACGTCCGGGGGCAACGCGGTGCGCCGGCTGCTCGCCGTGGGACTCGGCACGATGGCCTTCAGCATGGAAGATGTGCTCCTCGAGCCCTACGGTGGCCAGGTATTGCACCTGACGGTCGGCTCGACGACCAAGCTCACCGCGACGCTGGCGGCGGGCGGCCTGTTCGGCTTCGCACTGGCCTCGAAGATCCTGAGCCGCGGCTTCGACCCGTTCCGCATGGCGATCTATGGCGCGATGGTCGGCGCGCCGGGCTTCATCCTGGTGATCACTGCCGCGCCGACCGCGACGCCGGCGTTGTTCGCCGCGGGTACGCTGCTGATCGGCTTCGGTGGCGGCCTGTTCGGCCACGGTACGCTGACGGCGACGATGAACCAGGCCCCGGCGAGCCAGCGCGGCCTGGCGCTGGGCGCCTGGGGAGCCGTTCAGGCCTCCGCGGCCGGAATTGCGGTTGCGGCAGGCGGCATCATCCGCGACGTGGTGGCCTCGCGCTCGCCCGGCAGCCCGGCGGCCGGCTACAACACGGTATACCTGATCGAGATCGTATTCCTGATCGCAACGATGCTGTCGATGGCGCCGCTGCTCGGCCAGCAGACCGTGGGCGCCGTCGCGCTCGCTCCGCCGCGCGACGGCTGACGCCAGAGATCTTAAGGCGGCGGCGAAGCGGGCGTCATTGCCAGCTGCGTGAGCTGCGCCAGCCGGTGCTCGTCCCAGATCACGTACACCCCGCTGCCGATCACGATGGCCGCTCCCGCGACGAGAGCCGCCGTAGGCCGCGCCGACCAGAAGATCCAGTCGATCGCAAACGCCCACAGGATCGAGGTGTATTCAAAGGGACCGACGACCGAGGGCGGTGCATGCCGGAACGCGTCGGTGACCCAGTACTGGCCGAGAGCGCCGCTGGCACCGACCAGCGCGAGCCAGCCCCAGTCGCCCGCAGGGATCGGATGCCAGTCGCCGACCGAGAGCAGCGCGGTCGTGACGCCGACCAGCACCAGGAACCAGAACACCATGCCGGTGCTGGTATTGTTGCGGCTCATCGTGCGCACTGTCAGCGCCCCCACCGCGTAGAACAGCGCGCACAACGCAGCGGCGCAGAGCGCCGCGACCGAGCGAAAGCCGCCCGGTGAGGGCTTCAGGATCAGCAGCACGCCCGCAAGCCCCACTGCAATCGCGATCCAGCGCCGCAGCGGCACCCGCTCGCCGTGCACGGGCACCGACAGGGCCGTCATCAGCAAAGGCGCACACAGGCACACAGCATAGGTTTCGCCGAGACTCAGGCGGCGCACGGCAAAGATGAAGGTCACGAGCATCCCGAATCCCACCGCCGCACGCAGGGCGTGCAGCAGCGGCGAGCGCATGCGCAGCAGGGACCAGGAGCCCCGTACGCTGACCGAGACCATCAGGAACGCCAGCGACGAGAAGCAGCGCATGCACGACACCTGATACATGCTGTACTCGGTGGAGAGGCGCTTCAGCGCGGCATCCATGATCGCGAACACGAAAACCGCGGCGATCATCAAGAGGATGCCCCGGAGGCGCTCGCGGGAATGCGGGGCTGACGCGGACGGCATGCGCTGCATTGTAGCCCTGATATGATTGTGCGACTGTATCAACCGCGACGTGTTCCGATCCAATAAGGCCTCTGCATGACTGCGACTCCACGCCCCGTCTTTCCGTTTTCAGCCATCGTCGCCCAGGAGGAAATGAAACTCGCGCTCGTCTGCGCCGCCGTGGACGCGGCGATCGGCGGCGTGCTCGTCTTTGGCGATCGCGGCACGGGAAAGTCGACAGCGGTACGCGCGCTAGCCGCGCTGTTGCCGCAGATGCATGCGGTCGCCGACTGCCGTTATCACTGCGATCCGGCCAATGCCGACGGGTTGTGCGCCGAGTGCCAGGAACGCGCGCGTCATGGCGCCCTGAAGTCCCGCCTGGTGGCAGTCCCGGTCGTAGACATGCCGCTCGGCGTGACCGAGGATCGCGTCGTCGGCGCGCTCGATCTCGAGCGCGCGCTGTCCAAGGGCATCAAGGCCTTCGAGCCCGGATTGCTGGCGCGGGCGAACCGTGGGTTCCTGTACATCGACGAGGTGAACCTCCTCGAGGACCATCTCGTCGACCTGCTGATTGACGTGGCCGCCTCGGGCGAGAACCTGGTCGAACGCGAGGGCCTCAGCGTACGCCATCCGTCACGCTTCGTGCTGATCGGCAGCGGCAACCCGGAGGAGGGCGAACTGCGCCCGCAGCTGCTGGACCGCTTCGGGCTGTCGGTCGAGGTGACGACACCGACCGACCTGAAGGAGCGAATGGAGGTGATCAGGCGCCGCGATGAGTTCGAGCGCGACCGGGGAGCCTTCGTCACGAAATGGAAAAAGCAGGACGACTCGCTGCGCAGGAAGATCCTGGCAGGGCGCAAGCGGCTCGCCGATATCAAGGTACCGGATGAAGTCCTGGAACTGGCGACGCGGCTGTGCATGCAGCTCGGCACCGACGGGCTGCGCGCCGAACTCACGCTGATCCGTGCCGCGCGTGCGCTGGGCAGCTTCGAACAGGCTCACGTGGTCGATGCGGGCCACCTGCGTCGCATCGCGGCGCCGGCGCTGCGTCATCGGCTGAGGCGCGATCCGCTGGACGAGTCCGGATCCTCGGTGCGCGTCGAGCGGGCAGTGGGCGAGGTTCTCGGTAAGCCCGGCGGCGGCCTGCAGGCTCCCGCGGCATGAGTGCCGAAGGCGATGCGGCTCTGGTCGTATCGCTGTTCGCCGTCGACCCGGCCGGCACCGGCGGCATCTGCGTCCGATCGCCGGCCCACCCGCCGCGCGACATCTGGCTGCAGATGCTGCGCGAAACCCTCCCCGCGGGTACGCCGCTGCGCCGCGTGCCGTTCAACCTGCCGGACGGCAGGCTGCTCGGCGGACTGGACCTGGTCGCCACGATGCAGGCAAACCGGCCGGTTGCCGAGCGGGGCGTACTTGCGGATACCGACGGCGGCGTCATCATCCTGACCATGGCCGAGCGACTCAGCACCGGGACCGCGGCGCGGCTGAACCAGGTGCTGGACCGCGGCGAAGTCGACCTGCCGCGCGAGGGTCTCCTGATCCGGCATGCCGCGAGCGTCGGCATCATTGCGCTGGACGAAGGCATCGCCGAGGACGAACGTCTGCCGGTCTCGCTCCTCGACCGGCTGGCGTTCATGGTGGACCTCGGCGCGTTCGACCTGCGCACCGCGCTGATCCCCGCCTACGAACGGGAGGACATCGAGGCTGCCCGCACGCTGCTGCCCGGGGTGACGATCGAGGAATCCGTTCTGCAGGCCCTGTGCGCTACGGCCATCGCGCTCGGCGCAGGATCGCCCCGCGTCACCCTGCTTGCGGCACGCGTGGCGCGCATTGCCGCGGCGCTGGATGGCCGGCGCAGCGCCGGCGAAGAGGACGCAGTCGTCGCGGGAAGGCTTGTACTCGCGCCGCGCGCGACCCGCCTGCCGCCGGCTGAACCACGCGACCAGGAGGAGCCGCCGGAGCCGCCCGCCGAGCAGCCTCCCGAGCCGCCCCCGGAATCGCCGCCGGAGCCGCCTCCCGACCAGCCCCTGGAGGTCAACGCACAGATGCTCGAGGAGATCATCCTCGAGGCGACGCGCGCCGCGATACCCGCCGGGCTGCTCGCGCAGCTCCGGAGTGCCTCGCGCGAACGCGCAACGCGGGCCCAGAGCGCGGGACGGGCAGGGGCCATGCGCAAGTCCGGT
>Ga0302319_10006733_pt1 | contig 22739 bp, 23 predicted proteins | sample Bog_T0_2_FD_203319 | JGI IMG/M metagenome (GOLD analysis project Ga0302319, IMG submission 203319) | Peat permafrost microbial communities from Stordalen Mire near Abisko, Sweden - Bog_T0_2 | ecosystem: Environmental > Terrestrial > Soil > Wetlands > Peat | place: Sweden: Abisko, Stordalen Mire...
TCCTTGAGAATGCGAACGGCTTTTATTTTGGGCCCAACTCCATGATCAAAGTGGGCGGCAGTTTCATTGCCACCACGGCGCAGGTCACGCCGGATTTTGGGTCCGGTGCGGGCTGGCAATTCAACGGGCCCCCGCCGCTCGCGAGCATTGTCAACTACGGACAGATTGAGGCCGGCGCGGGAAGGTCGGTTTTTCTCATCGCCGAAAATATTGAGAACCACGGCAGCCTCAACGCCGCCGGCGGCAGCGTGGATCTGACCGCCGGCCAGAGTGTGCTGGTTAGCGAGAGTCCGGATGGACGCGGCTTGAGCGCGGCGGTGACGCTGCCGCAGGGCTCGGTGGATAATTTTGGCCGCATTACCGCCGATGGCGGCAGCATCATGATGCAGGCCAAAGTGGTCAACCAGGACGGGCTGTTGCAGGCCGATTCGGTGCAAAATAAAAATGGCGTCATCGAGCTGGTGGCCTCCGACCAGTTGAATCTCGGCGCGGCTTCGCAGATTGAGGCGCGCGGTGATGATTCCGCCACCGGCAGCGCCGGCGGCAATGTCACCTTGAAATCGCAAAACAGCTTCGCCGACGTCACCGGCAGCGAGATTGTTACGACCGGCGGCGCGGATGGCGGCAACGGCGGCAATGTCGAGATCAGTGCGCCCGATGTTCAATCGCTGAACTCAGCCGTTGACGCCCGGGCGCAGGCGGGCGGCACGGCGGGCCAATTGTTGCTGGATCCGGATTACATTGTTCTGGGCACTTCCGGGAGCGGAAGCGCGAGCGGCGGCACGGTCCTAGCCGGAGCCAATCCGGGCACTACGTTGGATTTGAATGTAAATACCGCGTTCGCCAACCTGGCGGTCTCCCAAATCATTTTGCAAGCCGCGGACAACATCACGCTGGCCCCCGGTACGACTTGGAATTTAAGCCAGACGATTGGTTCAAATTTGGGAGGCGTGAACAGCGGCAACGTTACGCTACAGGCAGGCGGCGACATCATTTTCGGCAACAAAGCCAAAATCACCGACGGCAACGACTGGGGCGTTTCGCTGTATGCCGGCTATAATTTCAACAGCGGCGAGGTGCAGTCCGGGGTGGGCAACATCTATTTAAACGGGGGCAGTGGCCAGACCGGTATCGGCACCATCCAGTTGTCTGCCGGCGACATCAACCTATATGCCGGGGAAAGCATCTTGGTGGCGCCTTTGAACAGCTCGCAGGTTTCCGGCTCGATTTTCACAACCGGCGGCGGAAACATCTTCGCGTATGCGATGGCTGGTGACATCGTCGCCGGCACCTCCAATGGCAGCGCCAATGGCAACAAACAGACCACGGATTACAATTTTAACGGCTCTGGCGCGACGCCCAATCCGTATCTGGGTGGCATCTCCACGGCGGCGGGCGGCAATATCACGTTGATCGCCGGCAACGACATTGACAGCACGCCAATCGTTCCCTCGCGCCAAGCCCCCGGCGCCTCCGGCACCTATGGGGCCGGCGATGTCACAATCATTGCGGGCAATCAGATCACCGGTAATTTTACCCTGGCCGACGGCAACGGCACCCTGCTCGCGGGCGCGCCTGTCTCTACCGCACAGGCAGCTATCCTGCAGAATCCCGCAGCAACTGCTTACCTGTCCACCGTGGGCAATTTAGTATCCGCGGTCGAGCAGTCGCAAAACGTGAGTGGCAACATCGGTGCCCCGCCCGCTTCGGCAGGTTCCTCAGGTTCGCCCGTCACCTTGAGCGTGATTAATGGCACATGGAACGCCTATGCGGCGAATAATATTTTGCTCAAGGAAGTCAATAACCCCAACGGCGCTTTCAACCCCAGTGATTCCTATCTGTACAACTATGCGCCCAATGCCGCCGCCAATTTTTGGGCGGGTAACGCCATTGAATTGACGGGCACCGGTCTCGATCGGGTGGTGGCAGGACAAAACACGACGCCGATTTATGCGCCGATTCTCTCGCTCAATGCCGGCGCGGGCGGCATCCTGATTGATAATTCAATCATCCTCGCACCTTCGAGCCAGGGTGCTTTGAGCATCATCACCCGCGACGGCGGAGATGTGAGTGGTGCGGTAAGCAGCACGGCAACCGGCAGTACGCCGGAACTGAACAGCATTACCATGTCAGACAGTGGTTCGACCGCCTATGGGACCTTCCTCGACGGTCACGCCGCCACGCCGTTGCATTTGAACGATCCGAACCCGGTCATGGTGGATGTTTCCGGCAGCATTGACAGCCTCAGCCTGGTCGTCCCGACTTTTGCCCAGATCAACGTGGTGGACAATACCTACAATTTCGGTTTCCAAGGGCAAAACCTCAGCTCCAGCGAGGCGACCACCATTAACGTCGGCCAGACAGCCAAGGTAAACATGCAAAACAGCGGCCTGCTGAATTCCGCCACGGATTCAAGCCTGCCGGTGGGCGGGGAAATCAGTTATCAAGCGTTTTCAGTGGACAACGCAGACGTGACCCTTGGCAATCAAGGTCTCTCAGTGTCCGGCCCCGGCTATTTCACCATCACGGCGAACGTCATTGACCTCGGGGTTTCGGGTGGTATTAACGTGCTGGCGCCGGATGCTCCGCTGGCGGCCATTTCTCCGTATGGCGCGGCCCTCGACGTCACCACGCTTGGTGATCTGAGCATGACTGCCACCAAGATTTCGAACGAAGGCCTGCTGGGCAGTATAACGCTGAATGTGGGCGGCGGGCTGAACGTGGGCGGTTCAGACACCGCCCTGGGTGATCCGACCATCCCAAAAGGAATTTTCACCACCAGCGGCGGCGACATTTCCATTGTCGCCCAAGGCGATATCAACGTGGCCAGTTCCCGCATCGCCGCTTATGACGGCGGCGACGTCAGCGTCACCTCTCAAACCGGCGATGTGAACGCCGGCAGCGGTGGCGCCGGTTACATTTCCTTCACCGCGCTGGAACTCGACCCAAACACGCAGCAATTGGTGGAGATTCCCGGCGACATTCCGGGGAGTGGCATTCTGGCCACCACCGATCCCTATGGCGACGCCAAACTCGGCAACATCACCATCAATGCGCTGGACGGCAACGTCAATGCCAGCTCCGGCGGCGTTCTGCAAATCGCTTTCAATAATGCCGACACGGCGGCGAATTTCATAGACGTCACCGCTGGGAAGGACATCAACGCCACCGGTTCCGGCGTCATCGGTTACAATGTCACGTTAAAGGCAGGCGGCAACATCAACGGTCTCGTTGTGGGCATCACGAGTGTTGCGGTCAACTCGCAGCAAAGCGTGGATGTTACCGCTGTCAGCGGCGGCAATGTGGACATCAGCGCGGTGGGCACGGTCTCGGGCACGGTGATTGGGGGCGGAGATGTGAGCGTCAGCGGCAGTTCCATTGACGCCGCCGTTCGCGGCGGTTCGGTTTCCACCTCGGGCGACACGAGCGGCGCCAGCCTGGGTGTGCCGTCGGCCGGCCCCGCGCAAAATGTCCAGGTGGCCGACAACGCCGACACCGTTGGTTCGAAAACCGATGCCAACGATGACGAATTGAAAAAGAAAAAAGGCATCACGCTGGCGCAAAAGGTCAGCCGCGTGACCGTGTTGCTGCCCGAAAAAAATTCCAAGAATTGACCGGATCTTGACCATTAATATCCGATTGCAAGTAATGCTATGATAAACCCCATGCTGGCCGACAATGCGGCCGTCTTTGCCATTAAGAACGCGACCACTGAAGGCCAGGTCACGGTGGTCGTGCTGCTGCTGCTCTCGCTGTTCAGCTGGACGATCATTATCACGAAGTTCCGCCAATTGTATATCGCGCGGCGGGCGGCCAAAAAATTCTTCACCGCCTACAACTCCACGCGTGACCCGCTGGACATCAAGAAACGGGCGGAGGAATTTGAGGGCGCCCCGGCGTGGGAGTTGTATGACCGGGGGGCCGACGAGCTGCTGTATCAGCTCAAGAACAACCCCGTGCAGGTGCAGGCCGGGGCGGTTCACAGCACGGGCGATGGCAATACGGACATGTTTTCCCGCGCCATCACCACCAAGATCAGTCCCGGTTCTTTTGAAGCCGTGAAGGTGGTGTTGGAAGAGGCGGCTTCCGGCCAGGCCATGTCCTTGGAAAAAGGCATGATTGTGTTGTCCACGGCGGTGGCCGGCGGGCCCTTTATCGGTTTGCTCGGCACGGTCTGGGGCGTGATGTCCACCTTTGCCGGCATCGCCGAAAAAAACCAGGCCAGCCTGACGGCCATGGCGCCGGGCGTGGCGGCGGCCTTGGTGGCCACCGTGACGGGCCTGCTGGTGGCCATCCCGGCGATGTTTGCCTATAACTTCATGGTCACAACCATCCGGCACGTGACCCAGGAACTCGACGGGTTCGCGACCCGTTACGCCAACCAGGTCGAGCATGCCTACGTGGACAGCCGCGACATTGAAGACAAAATTGCCGGCGCGTTGAAACGCAGCCAGGCGCCGGCCCAGGTCTAAAATGGATCTCCCCGTTGTTGTTCCATGAAAAAGTGCTCGCACAGTGCGCATGAATCGCTGACGGAGCTGAACATCACGCCCCTGCTGGATTTGGGGTTCGTGCTGCTGGTGATTTTCATCATCACCACCATCCCGCCGGTCAAGGACATGGACTTGAAGCTGCCCACCGCCGCCAAGCATCAAAAAGATCCGCCGCGCAAGGCGTTTTACATCTCCGTGCAGGCCAACGGCAATTTGTCTTTGAACCAGGAGTCGCTAAAAATGGATGACCTGCTGGGCCGGCTCATCAGCCTGCGGACTGACGACCCGGACCTGAACGTCATTGTGCGCGGCGACGCCAAGACCCATTACAAGCTGGTGCGCGCGGTCTTGGACATCTGCCAGCAAGCCAACCTCGCCAAGGTGGACCTGGCCACGGAAGTTGCCAAATGAACAAGGCAGAAGGCCGAATGAAGAATTTAACGCCCGGCCATCCGCGCCGGGATTTCTTCCTGCGTCAATTTTCAGTCAGCCTTTAGGCCATGCTGCCGCAATCACAACCGCGCAAGAAGAAGAACTCCTCGAGGGTCAACCTGATCATTTCGTTCGTGTTCCACGCGGTGTTGGTGGGGGCCTTGGTGTACTTCGCCGCCCGGGAAGGGTTGCTGGGCAAAAAGATGCAGAAGATATCGGTGCAGATGGTCAAGGAAAAGCCGCCGGAAAAGCCCAAGGAACCCGAGAAGCCCAAGATCGAAACGCCCAAAGTGGAAGCCCCCAAGGTGGAGGCGCCCAAGGTAGAGGAAGCCAAGCCAGCGCCACCGGTAGCCGCACCCGTGGTGGCGCCGGCGGCCACCGAAGTGCCGAGTTTCGAGTTTGAAGGCGGCAAGACGGTGAACTCGGAGAGCGACCCGGTGCAGCTTTACAAGGGTTACATCGAATACGTGCTGCGCTCGAAATGGAACCGGCCCGACAACATGGACGATGCCCAATGGGTGGCGGAGGTGCAGGTCAAGGTGGACAAGGCCGGGCACCTGGGCGGAGTTGCCTGGCAAAAAGGCAGCGGGAACAACAAATGGGACCAGAGCGTCAAAGACGTGTTCAAGCTGGTGCAAAGCATTGACCGGCGGCCACCGACGAATTTTCCGCCGCAGGTGACCATCCGCTTTGACGTGGAGGAGGAAACCGAGCCGGTGATGTCGCAATGAGCCTGAAAAAAACAACCAAGCGGAGCCACGGCACCATCGCGGAGCTGAACATCACGCCGCTGCTGGACCTGGTGTTTGTGCTGCTGATTATCTTCATCATCACCACGCCGCAACTGGTCAACAATCTGGAAATGAACCTGCCCTCGGGCAAGCCGCCGCCGCCGAAGAAGGACAAGCCCAAGATTACGCGGATTGAGGTGAATGCCACCGGGATGATTACGCTGGATGGACAAACGGTCACGGTGCCGCAGCTCAAGGAGCAGCTCTCCGCGCTGAAAGAGGCCAACCCGGACTTGCCGGTGGTGGTCAAGGGCGCGGATGAGGTGGAATATCAAGGAATGGTCGCCGTGCTCGATACGCTCCAGCAACTGGAGATCACCAAGGTCGGGCTGGCCACGCAATAATAAATAAACATAATGCGAACCGGGAAATGACAGCGGCATGACGCCCGATTAGTTGGCGGAGCGTTGATCGAGTCCTGCAGTCCCATTTCAAACAACCATAGCGTTCTCGCCCCTCATCCTCGTCTGGAGTTTCCAATGAGACTTGCAGCCGGAGGTTGCCGGTGCCGTGAGTGAACCAAAAAATCTTGCCGCGGAGGTGCAGGCCGGATAGTCTTTCAGGAGATGACTTTGCATACAGTTTTGTTTCGCGCGTTATGTTTGCGCGCAGCGGAAGCCGAATTGCTTTTTCCGGGCAGTTTTCCGGGTCCGTTGAACGCCTCCAGAATGTAGCATAAGCCAAGTTTTCGGGGCTTTAAGCCCCACATGGGGGTCGGCGGCAAATCTGCCTGTTGAAAACCCCTTTGTCTTAACGGTTGCGCGGTTAGCTCAGTGGTAGAGCATTACCTTGACACAATTTAAACGGCCATTTTAGCTATTTTTAGCTGCTTTCATTTTCCTTTTGCTATCATTACGAAACACTTGATTTAATTGGTGAATCACGATGCTGCGATGTTGTCTCTGGTCCTCTCATAAAATCCAATTTTTCCCATTCGGGTTACAAGTCGGGTGCAAGTTTTTTCTGTCGTCTGAACCAGGTTGACTTACAGGCCGCGTTATGACAAAACCGCTTTTGACCAGTTAGAACATGAAACGCCATAACGAATCATTCAGTGACATTCTACTGAAATCACCCTGGTGGGTAAGCGCCGTATTGGGGATCGCCGCTTTCGCTGGGTTGCGCTGGGGCTTGCAAGCGTGGTGGGGCGATAACAAGACATTCCTGCCCTTTGAAACCATCGCAGCTAATTTTGCCCCGGTCGCAGTCCTGTTTTTTGGGGCGATGGCCGGGCTTTCGTTTTGGTTGGAGAAACGGCGGCGGACATTGGTGGACCAGCAAACCAGTTTGGAATCTCTGCGAGCAGTGTCTTGGAAGGATTTTGAATTTCTGGTGGCGGAAGCCTACCGCCGACAAGATTACGCGGTGGATTTTTCCCTCGGCAAAGGTGCGGATGGCGGCGTGGACTTGGTATTACGCAAGGCCGGGCGCGTCTCGTTGGTGCAATGCAAGCAATGGAAAGTATTTTCCGTGGGTGCTCCGGTGATTCGCGAGATGTTCGCCATCATGACGGCGGAACAGGCTGACGAGGCAATCATTGTGACTTCCGGCAGATTCACCAGCGAGGCGGAAAGTTTTGCCCAAGGAAAACCGATTCGGTTGGTGGACGGCCCGCGTTTGCTGAAACTGGTGGAACAGGTGCAAGATCGCAGCCACGAATCAAGCACGCCGTCTCTGACGAAAACCGGACCGGATACGCCCCCTTTCTGCCCGGTTTGCGGCAAGGTGATGATTTTGCGAACCGCCCGGCGCGGCCAAAACGCCGGGAATCAATTCTGGGGCTGCCCGGATTATCCCGGATGCAAAGGCGTGCAGCAGGTCTAATTCCTGGCCTGAAAAATTCCAAGGTGCATCATCGTTCAAATCCGAATGCCGCGATTCTGGCTTTGAGCGTGCATTCGCGTTTCAGAAATGGCGCGTGCCATCTTGATTTCAAAAGATTCGACGACGATGCCCATGTCCTGGCGCGGGTATTTCTCACCCAGATGTTCTCGTACATGCGCTTTGACATCTTCTTTCCAGAGGCTCAAAACCTGCCGTTGATCGCTTGTAAACGCTTGCAGCACTTCCCTGACATTGTGGCCGCTATTCAAAGTTTCTTTAATCTCCCTGGAGTTCAAGGGCAGGCATTCGACGACGGCAAATTCCACGCCTGCCGCCGTGTGCCGATGGCAAACGGAAGTGACGTTCGACAAGTCAACGTCATGCTGCCACTGCGTGCCGTCGTCAGTCTGGATGACGCGGCCGGGCACAAGCAGGGCGGATTTGAGGGCATCGTTCGCGGTTGCTGACAAGTTGCATTCGATACCGTGAAGCGCGCCACAGTTCGTTTTGAATTGGTTCAGATGCTCCGTAAAATGCTGCATCGCCTCCCTATTGGCCTGTTCTTGAAGCGGTGTGGGTCTTTCGTAGTAGTTCATAATTTACCTCAAATCGGTTTCCAGAAGTTTTAACAATTCGGTTCTCGGCACGAGGATTTTACCCCGGAGCGCATGGCAGGTTTTAAGTTTACCGCGTTGAATCAGGCGATAGACGCTGAAATAATGCACGCCGAGCATGTCGGCGGCTTCCTGCACAGAATAGGCGAGCCGCTCAACTGGCGGCGCTACGGTGGGTTCTTCATTTTTGGGAATGGTTTCCATACGTCTTCACTGGTTGCGAGTATTTCATTCGGAAGAAATCATCGTTTCGGCCTGCTTGCGCCAATCAATTTCGGCAAGAAAATCCTTTGGATTGATGCCCAGCGCCACGGCCAGGCAATACAGTTGCAGCAGATCAATCCGCAAGGAGCCGTCTTCAATTTTGGAGACAGTGCTGCGCGTAACGTCATGCCAACCTGCGAGCTGCAACTTGTCGGCGAACACGTCCTGCGTCCAACCGTTTTCGTTGCGCTTTCTGCCGACAAGCCGCCCGATGAAATTCCGCTGCTTCATCTTCCAATCGGTCATTTTATCAGCCTGTGCCGCCCACCGTTCGCGAGTGGGCTTGTAGTTGCTGCGTAGTGGGCGAGCAGTCGCGAGTTACCTCGCTACGCCTCGCTTGCGTACCCTTCCGCTGAAAATAAATCCTGTTCATACCGGCTTCACATTTGCCGCTCATTTTCTCATGCTTTCCCAATGCGCGGGTTCCATTTTGGAACAAAATATCGCCTTCGTTTTAACAGAATTCGGCAAGCAAGTTGTGGCGGAACCGCCACAACCTTTGCCCGGCGGACTGCTGATGTTCAATTGCACTTTCATACAGGCGTTTATAGCAGACTCCGGCATGAACTTTGTGCAATGGGTTACACAACATTTTCCCCCGTTTTCTGTCAATTTCACGGCGCATTTTCACCTCAATTCGCAGGCGCATGTTGTCATGTTTTCATTGCAATTTTCAGGGATTCAAAAGCCGACTTCCCAAGGCATGGCAACGCCACGTTTGAGAAGTGGGGGTCATCAAACTGACAGCAAACCGGCGTCAGTTCTCGCCAATTAAGCCTCAATGGAGGGGAAAACAGGTATATGACCTGACCTATCGTAGGTGAAGGTTTGACAGGATGATTGGCTGATCGTTCATCAAACCGGCGGGTTTTGTGCATGGCATTGTTTCACGCCATTTCAAATCGTTTCAGCGACTACGTCGCAGTGCAATTTTGTTTTCCGGCAATACTCCCCGGCGCGCAATTCTTAGAAGCAAGTCCGTGTCTGGCCGGTGCTTGTCAAGGTGGAGCCGCCAAAAAGGCTGCTGGCGCGAAGCGCCTTTCAGAATTGCCGGACAACCTTGACAAGCAACGGCCAGACATACAATGGAACGAAGGAGCGCGCGCCGGAAATTGGCTTTCGTTGTCGGCGACTGCCACCGGGAATGCGAGAATGAATGCGATGCTGGGTGAATCAGCAAGGTCCGGTGGGAATTCTCGCCGCGTTTCAACCGATTGCCACAGACGCAGCCGAAACACAGGACGGCTGAATTGTCGGTGAGGGTATGACCATCGGGAATTCAACTGAACAGCCAGAAGGCGAAAAGGTCGAAAACCGGAAGGCGAACGAACCAGAAGTCTCGGCTGGAAAGGCCTTCCCCATGAGCCAGATCACAGGCTACGTCGCGCCATAAGGCAGCTTTGGTTTCTTGAAGCGCGACTGCGCAATGCCAATCAGTCCGAGAGCCAAACCAATAAACGCAAAGGTCGAGGGTTCAGGAACGGCTTGAATGGTAGAAGAAAAAACCTGAGATTGAAAATTTACAAAAGTACCTCCGGGAACAGCAGGTACAAATGACTGGTCATTCCCTTGTGTTGACGTGCTCGGTGTCGAAAACACAAAATCCGTTGGTGGTATAAAATTCACGTCTCCTGGAACGACTCCTAGCGAAGTATTTTGCCAATAACCGGAAACGAATCCCTGTGCCCGCACGGACAAAATTGAAACGAACATTGCGACTACAATTAGGGTCATCTTCATGGCGTGTAGATTGAATAAACACCCCGGCGTAATCAGGCCTCTTTTCATTTAGCGTCTCGTCCGCTGGTTTGTGGTGCTGCCGCAATGTTCACTGCTTTGTTTACGTCAGCCACCTTGCCGCCGTCTAAAACGACGCGGCTGAATGATATTTTGGCGGTGAGGTTCGTGGTCGCCCACGGCTGCGGACTTGTGATGACAAAATTGAATGTTGCCTCGCCTTTAGGTTCAAGGCTGGTGTGGTTCTGGCCGATAACCCACTTCGTTGACTGCCCGGCCATTTTGCCCTGGTCGTCCAACAGGAAACAGACGGCTCGCGCTGACTTCACCACCTCGCCTAAATCGTTTTTCATGTTTAGCTGAACCACGGCTTTTTGACCGATCACCTTCGGTGGCATGACTGTCACTGCAAGCTGTGCTGTTGCCAGCAACGGGTAAAGCATTACGGCGGCTAAAGCTACAAGTTTCATGGGTAGATGCGTTCGGGCAACGGTTTCATTGTTAAATTATCTGTCGCAGTTGATTGCAATCAAACTCGTTTTCAATACCTGAAGAAACCTCGATACAACAGGGTGAGTCCGCCCGTCTTCCTCGCAGAATAAGCCTGCGAGAGATACCGCCCGGTCGTTGTGCCAGTAGCTGAATGTTACTAGCCACACTCCCTGCCGGACACAGAAAACTTCTGTAGAAAGTACCGTTACGTTCAAAATGACCCCCAATTTTGAATTGTAGCCATTTTGGCATTTGACTATAAATCTCTACAAGAAGCTCAGTCAAATAGGCATGAAATTGTTCTTCATCTTCCTCACGTTGGCTTTCGATTAAAAGTGATTCAAAAACAAAAATTGGGACAACGCTATTCATTCAATAGGTGTTTAAGCATTAGCATAAATATCATTGAAAGTCAGCATTATAGGATCGTCTGCCATTTATTTTGGAGGTTTAAACATGTTGCTTCGCATGGCTTCCAATATTTTCCGGCCCGCATCGCGTCCAGCTTGACGAAAGGCAGAAACGCTCGACTCAACAGGATGTATTTCAAATGCTGTAAATATTAGCGCTATCTCGGTAAGCGGAAAATTTGCACCAACGATGAGCACATCAAGAATACCGAAAACGGTAGCATCCAAATACCCTTGTTCCTCGGCAATATCTTGATTCGGAATGTCATCGAAGTACACCTGAAAGTTTTCCGCAGGTCTTACAGTTAGTTTTATTTTTGCAATCTCACATCTGCCTCCCAAATGGGCATTACGCTCTCCAACAACGTCAAATGCTCCGTTTAGTTGGAGAGACTTACGACGCGTCGCGTTCTCTGTCCAAAGCTGAATATAATCTTTCATAATCAATATCCCAAGGCATTAGGCTCGGAATGCTATACCTGACTATGTCAATTTGAGCTTATGCCAAATACTGTTCTTCCATTTATGAAACGGTTCCCAATCCCACCAAAAAACGACATTTTTGGCCTTGTAAACGTCCGTTTTCTCAAATTTCTTGAATTTTTGGTTGGTCACCTTTTCAATGGTCTCTAACGCTAGATTCCTCAATTCGTAAATCAGGTGACTGCCCATTCCAACTTCCGTCACATAATCGTCGTTTTCAAAAAATTCCAATGCCTCAATCTCACCAGGCTTTGCGAATGTACAATACATTAACAGTGATTTCCTGCGAACTTGAGCATCGCCGTCTTTGAGTGCGCGGAGCATCAACTCTCGGTAGTTATTCAGTTTTTGTCCAAGAAGTATAAACATGGAAACGCAATTGCTTTTGATATTCCATTCATTAGTTTCATATAGACGCAATGATATTTTTAGCAAATCGTTCTCGAATTGACTGTCTTGCTGCGGTGTTACGAGTTGCTCGGCAAAGAAGAAGCCGAGTCTTACATCAGTTAAATCAGCCGAGCTTAGAGCAGCAAGAATATCGGCCTTTAAGTCGTCAGTCAAAGCAAGCCCTTGTAGGTCTTTGGCCGAAACGCCGACCTTATATTCTCGATCTCCGGATAACCGATTTAATAAGCGATCTTTTATCATTTTAATGTGACGAAATGTATTTTAATTCTGATGAAAAGAGGCTGGACTGGTCAATCAATTGTATGCCAGGAATTGTAGGTGCCCCCGGGATAAAGATTTGAACGCCGCTTCCACCTGCGACAGGTCCAATGAACCCTGTGGTGCCGGCGGGAATCTGATATGTAGATAATGTAGTCGCATTATTACCCCATTTGTTAATATTATACATTACTTCGGCATCCAGCGAATCCGCTGGGGCTTCCGTGCCAAAGAAGCTGCCTACTCCTTGGCCCTCACTTTCCGCACGATACAAGATTGTGTCCTCGGTAGCAACCCACGGCTGATACTGGCCATCTGCAAAAGAACTCGCAACGGAGGGAGACAATGTGCTGCCTGCCCCTGCGGAAGCCGCAGCAACGACGGGAGCAGTTGGCGTGCTACCTGCATCAGGCAACGAGGTGTCAATAGAAACATCAATAGAGGAATCGATGTATGAATTAACAGCATTCACGGAGAAAGCTCCTGCTCCCTCCAAGAACACGGCAGTCCCAATGGTCGAAGCTGTTCCGGTCGTAAAATTAAATCCTGAATCTACCATCTGCTGGTCGTTAAGAGTCTGTCCAGAATTGTAATAATTAAGCCCTTGGCCGGTGGTCAATTCACCACCTGCAAGTTCGGTGCTCACTGCTGGGTTATACGTGGCGTTAATTGCATACCAAGTGCTGTTGCCATAGTATTTATAGTTCGCGTCGTACTTTTGGGCGTAAATTTCATCTATAGGTTGCGCGTCTTCTTCTTCGGAAACTGACAGGAAAAATTGAGCAGCTCCGATGGCGATTTTCCCCCCCGCATATTCCAAGCACCTTCCGTCACTATCAAAACCATTGACGGGGTCCCCGCCACAAAAAAGCCCAATCCGCCCGTCCGGCCAAACACGCACCACCACCAATGATGACGGGCTTTCCTGACGCGGAACGGCTTTTTCCAGCCGTAACGAAAACGAGGGCTTTTGCGGTGGCTCTGGAGCGAGCGAAAAGGGCGTTCGGGTGATGGCCTGGGCCGCGAACGGCCACAAGCAAAACAGGACGGCTAGGAACCAAAGCCGCCGCATTCCTGACTGAAGACACGCGCCCATGCGGACGCCACTGTGCCTGATTTTGGCCGGGCCAGCAACGCCATTTGGCGCTATTTGGCGTCAGCTTCGCGGGGGTGATATTTGTGGTGGGCCGCTTTCAAGTCGGCGATGGTCAGATGCAGATAACGCTCGGTGGTCGTCAGCAGCCGGTGGCCCAGGATTTCCTGCACATGGCGCAGATTGGCCTTGTTCTGCACCAGGTGCGTGGCGACGGTGTGCCGCCACAGATGGCAGGTGACGTGCTTTTTGATGTCGGCCTGTTTCGCGTATTTTTCCACCAGGTGGCTTGGCGTATTTTTGCCCATTGGCCGGTGGCGCAAGGACAGGAACAGCCGGTTGGTCTGGTTCTGGCCGATGAGTTCGGGGCGCACGCCCTTGATGTAGTTTTCCAAAAACGAGCAGGCCAGCTTCGTCAGCGGCACAATGCGGTCTTTGGCTCCCTTGCCGCCATTGATGCGCAACGTTCCTTCCTCAAGGCACACATTCTCGACGGTGAGGTTCATCAACTCGGCCTTGCGGATGCCGGTGGCATACAGCACTTCCAGGATGGTGCGGTCACGGTAGCCGATGACGGTTTGCAGGTCGGGCTGCCGCATGATTTTCCGCGACTCCTGCACCGTCAGCACGTTCCGGGGCAGGTAGTCCGGCTCCTGGGCGTAACGCAGGTCTTTGATCGGGCTGCGTGACAGATAGTTTTCCTCGGCCAAAAACGCAAAGAAGCCCTTGAGGGCGCTCAAGCAGCGGTTGTGCGTGCTGGGCGTGCGGGTCGTGCCCCGGATGGACGGCTGCACCATCAACCAGGCAAAGAAGTCGTTCACCGTGGCGGCGCTGACGGCCTGCAAGTCGGTCACTTGCGCCTCCTCCAGATAGCGTTTGAACTGCCGCAGCGTGCCCCGGTTGGTCTGGATGGTGCCGTGGGCGAAGTTGAGCAGTTGCAGGTGTTGCAGGTGCCGGTCGGCCAGCACATCGTAATGTTGCAGGGAGGTGTCAATGGTCATGTTGCCTTTCAGGGATGGCCCCTGCCGGAACACTCGCGGGCGTTTTGTTTTTATAGACGTAGGGCGGACGCACGCGGGCGTTCACCGGCAAGGGGGCGGTGTCAGTTTCAGTTTTCGGCCCGGCCTTCCGATAAGCCGCCTTCAAGTCGGCGGCGGCCACGCGCGTGTAAATCTGCGTCGTCTCCAACTGGCGGTGGCCAAGCAACCGCTGCACATAATGCACGTCGCTGCCGTTGGCAATCATGTGGGTCGCGCAGGTGTGCCGCCAGGTGTGCGGCGTCATTCGCTTGGTCAGTCCAGCGGCCTGGCCGTAGTCCTTTACCATGACCATGATGAGTTGCCGGGCGATGGGCCGATGCGGGCGGACGCTCGCCAGCCAGAAAGCGCGTTCTTCGCGGTTGTCCGCCGTCCATTGGGAGCGCACTTCCTTGAGATATTCCAGCGCGTATTGGCAGGCCGTCCCGCCCATTGGCACCACGCGGTCTTTGCCGCCCTTGCCCTTGTTGACTCGCACCAGTCCGTTTCGCGGGTCCACGTCGTGGATGGTCAGGGCCGCCATTTCCCCCACCCGCAAGCCCGTCGAGTAAAACATTTCGAGGATGGCCCGGTCGCGGATGCCCCGGGCCGTCTGCGTGTCGGGCTGCTTCAACACCGCCTTGACTTCTGACAGCGTCAGCACGTTCCGGGGCAGACGGTCGGGCAGCTTCGGCAGCAGCAGCCCCACGCACGGATTGAGCAAAATGGCGTCGGTGTTTTCCAGATGCTCGAACAAACGGCGTATCCCAATCATGTGCAGGTGAACCGTGTGGATGCAGTATTTGTCCTGGCTCATCAGCCATTCCTGATGGTCGCGAAGGTGCTGGCGCGTCACGGCGCGAATGTCCTCCACACCGATCTCGGCCAGCCGCCCAAAGAAGACCTCCAGCGCGCGCCGCCGTCCGTCAATGGTGGCGTCGGCCATGTGGCGCACCCGGTGCGCCTCCACGAACTCGGCCAGCAGTTTTTGCAGTGATTCGCTATACATTTGTCAGGCTCCTTTCGGTTCCGTTATATATGTTCTCCGGCAAAACGCTCGAAGCGGTCGCGCCGTTGCGCGACGCCCTTGTTTTACCGGCCTGCGGTGGCGGTTTGACTTCGTGGGAACCGTTCCCCGAAGCGCCCTCGAAGTTCACTTTTTCACCTCGAAGCGGCATTGGACGGCCTCGAAGTTCGGATTCTGGCCCCGAAGTTTCGCCGGTGGCCAAACCGATGCGCCCGGCTTCCTGCCGCAACTGTTCCACGGATTTGAGGCCGGTTAAAAACCGTTGCCCGCCCTCGCCCTGGCCGTCATATAACAGCCGGTAACGAAACGGCTGGCCTTGCTTGCCTGCCAGCGGCAGCACGTATTCCAGTTGCGCCAGCTCGTCCAGATACGTCCGCAACTGATACTCGCTCCATTTGAGCGCCTCGCGCAGCTCGCGGCGGCTGAACGTCACGGCGATGGCTTCCGACTTCTGCCGGGCGGCCTGGCTCGTCACATGATCGAACACCAGCCGCAGCAAGTCCTGCCCTGGGCGCGACAGTTCCGACAAGGTTTGTCCAAACAGTTCGGTCGCCAGTTCGTTGGCAATGGCAATGTCGGCCAGCGTGGTTTCAATGTAGTCGCCGCAAAGCTCGTCGTGCTTCACGTCGCGCTGCATCTGGTGCAGGAACGTGACGGCTAAAATGAGATTCAGATATTTCGGCTGGTCGCGACGCACGGCCAGCCGGTCGTCGGCATACGTCAGCAACGGCTCAAAGGGATTGACTACCGTCAACGGCCGCAACAGCCGTTGAAAGGCGTGCTGCCGCTGGATGATGGCCTCACGCTGTTTCCTGCGCCGCATTCCGTCCAGCGTGTGGCTGTTCCGCTGCGCCTCTAATATCGCCCGCGTCTGTGCCAGCGATTCGTCCACGCTGGTCACGATAAACCGGCTGCGCGTCTCGGCGTCCAGATTGGGCTGCGTCGTCGTCTGGAACACCGCCGTCGGCCCGTTCACCGTGTTCACCTGGGTCGTCAACTGGCCCGTCATCGGATTTTTGACCGTGGTTTCGATGACCAGCTTTTTCGCCGAGATAAGATTGCGGATGGCATAGTGCGCGCCGTCGGCCCCGGCCACTTCCTCGACGGCCAGCACCTTGTTTTTCAGCGAGTCGGCATCCTTGTAAAACAGCGCCCGGTCGGACAGCGACGTGAGTTTTATCAAGTCCTCGTCCGGGCAGAGTTTCAACAGCACGTCCTGCAACAGCGATTTGCCGGCGCCGCTGCCCGACAGGATGAGCAGCGCCAGCGGGTCGTCCATTTTCCGGCTGGTCATCACCAGGTAGCCCATGAGCTTGTTGGTTTCCTCGCCCACCAGTCCGAGCTTTTCCACGTCCCGCAAAAGCTCGCCCGCCAGATCGGGATTCCGGCCCAGCTTCAACGCCTCGGCCTTGTCCGGCTCGCTCACCACGGCCTTGACCTCGACGCCCTGGCTTTGCTGCGTGTGTTTTTCCAGCCGTTCGGTCAGCCGGTTCAAGTCCATTTCAATGACATCCGCCGTCTCGTGGAACAGGCGCGCCGTTTCCAAGATGAACGCCCGCCGGGAACGGCTGAGGTAAAAATCCACCGTGTCTATGTGGAAGCGTCCAAGCTGGCTCGGCCCGGCGCTGACGGCTTTGATGGTCGCCCGCAACCGGGCCGGACTCGGCTGCTCAATGCCCCGCAACTGATAATGGCGCGTGCCGTAACGCACGCTCAAGCCTTCGGCGGTCGTCGTCACTTCCTCCCCGCCAAGTTTGGCGGTGGTCTCGCTCTGAACCGGCGCACTCTCGGCGGGCCGGACTCCTGCCAGAAGTTTTTCAAACTCCTGCGGGCCTCGGCTGGTAAAAAATTCGTTCGCGTCCTTCACGCCCTCCGGCCATTGCACGACGTGAACGCTGGCCACATTCAGGGCCGCGAGTTTTTCTTTCAGCCGTTCCGTGCCGTTCCTTCCGGCCTCGTCGTTGTCCAGGCACAACCACGCCTCGCGGGTCGCCCCCTCGCGCAAAAGCTGCTCGTGGTCTGCCGTCCAGCCCTGCGCGCCGTAAAGGGCAATCACGTTTTTGAAGCCCGATTGCCACAGGCTCATGGCATCCAAAATCGCCTCGGCAATGAACACGATTTTATTTGTCCGGGCGGCATGATGATTGAACACGCCGCGATGCGGGCCGGGCAGGTAGAGATGCCGCGGCTCGGCCTCTGTGATGCGCCGTCCGTAGATGCCGCAGACGTTGCCCTGGCTGTCGAGGAGCGGGACGGTCACGCAACCGCGAAAGTGTTCCTGGCCGCGAGCGTTCAACACGCCCAAAGCTTTCAAGCCCTCCACGATTTCACCGGACGGCGGCAGCACGTCCGGCAGCGTCCCGTTGCAATAACCCGTCTGAAAGCTCGCCAGCAGCGTCGGGTCGCTCAAGTGGCGGCTTTTCAGGTAGTCCAGTCCCGCCCGGTCTTTGTGCAGCGTCTTGGCGTAGAACGTGACGACTCGTTGCAACAACGCCGCCGGATTCAATGGCACACTGGCGGTCGGTGGCGGCGTGGCCGGTGGCGCTTCGACGTGCGCCGCGACTTTTACGCCCGGCACCTGGCTCAACAGTTTCAACGCCGCTTCGCGGTCGGTAAGCCCTTCCTTCTTCGCCACGAACTGAATGACGTTGCCGCTTGCGCCACAGGCCGGACAACGAAACAAGCCTTTGCTGCTGGTCACGCGCAATGAGGGCTTGTGGTCGTCATGGAACGGACACAGGCCGACGTGGTCTTTCCCGGTTTTTTTGAGCGCGATGCCGTAGCACTCCACCACGCGCACAAGGTCGGTCGTCCGCTTGATGTGGTCGAAGTTCACTTTCATAGGCGGGAGATCCACTGGCCGTCCCGCCATTCGCCGCGATAGCCGTCGGTGTCGAGCAGCCGTTGCCAGCTTTTTTCAGCGGTCTTGGGGGAACGGAGTGCGAGCCTGATCATGCGCCCGCCGTCGTCGTTCCAGCCGCAAAGCGATTTGAGCTTGTCCGGCCAGCCGTGCTGATACGCCTCGCGCATGGTCAGCCGTCCCACGCCCGCCAGCGCCTTCGGCACGCCCGCCGCCAGCGCCCGCCGTTCCCACCCGTCCCACGGATAATTTCCAAACGTGCAACCCAACACGCGCTCATCGAGCGGCGTCCGGTGGATGGCGATGAAGTTGGGTTTCATTTCGCACCCCGTCCAGGCCGGGCCTGCACCCGCTTACGCAACTGCGCCGCTTCCGCCTTAATCATGCCGCCAGCGTCCTTGATCACGTCCTGGGTCACGCCATCGTCGCCCCCGGTGTGGAACAGCAAGGCGGCCAGGGTTTCAATGGTGCGACAGTGGCTCAACAAGTCGTCCTCCCATTCCACCCAGTCCGGTTCAGGCTTCGCGGCGGGCCGCTTCGGTTTCGGTGAGGTTTTCGGTTTCATAATCAGCGGGTCGGTTCCTCCAGTTTGTCCAGCCAAGCGCTGGCCTTGGCGGTTTCCATCGCCATGAGCCTGCCCGCGTGACTGACCGTTTCGGGCCTCACTAATTCGGCCTGGCCCCCGGTGGCTTCCAGCAAGCCCGCCAGCGTGCCGATGGTTTCCAGACAGTCGCGCAACCCGTCCAGGCATTCCACGTGCGTCTCGGATGCCGTGCGCCGCTGTTTTTCCGGGGAAGCCGTCAAGTGTGATTTTGAAGTTGCTTTCACGCCCGCAGTTTAACAGTATGCTGGTAACGTGCAAGTGTTTTTAACAGACGGTGGTTTAGAGTTGTCCCGTATGGGACGACCTGCAAAAAACCAACGCCCGGCCTACGGACGGCATCTGGCCGATCTGCGCGAAGCCGCTGGCCTGACACAACAACAACTCGCCGCCCAAATCGGCGCGTCGCAGTCCAACATTGCTTTTTGGGAGCGGTGGGATAAACCGCCGCGTGGGGAAGTCCTGGCCAAATTCGCTCACGCGCTCGGCGTCAGCGTGGACGCATTGCTCGGCGTCACGCCGCCCAAGCCAAAAAAACAAGCTGCCAAAGGCCGGTTGCAATCAGTCTTTGAAGCTGCTTCCAAGCTGCCCCGGCGGCAGCAGGAAAAAGTCGCCGAGTTCGTGGGCGCGTTCGTCAAACAGCACGCCAACGGCAACTCGTAAGCCTTCCCTCGTTTAGCCGCTTACATCAAGCGGTGGCGCTTCGAGGTAAAACGAGCCGGGGACGTGCTCTGAGCCATAGCTCGCGGCCCCGGCGGTCGGCGGTTCGTTTGACTTTCTGCCTGGCTCATTTGCCAGCCGGGCTTGCCTCCATTGTCCATCTGGACGAAAATCCAGGGAACGGAACGGGGGATGGAGATGGCCCCGGCGCGGAGCGCCGGGGGCGTCCCCGTCCCCCTTCCTTGTCTATTTGTAACAACTGTATCAATGGTAGCTACCTTTCCAATCCGACCATGAAACGGCAATCACTCAAACTGGACGAGATTGACTGGCAGGCTTTGACCGGCATCGCCGCTGATTGCGGCTGTGAGTATCGCGGTGAACCGTCCTGGCGGCGGTTGATTGACCACATTGCCAGCGGCAAGCTGACGGTGATGGACAAGCCGGACAAGCGCATCCAAGCCTTTCAAGAGAAGATGCGGCAACCTTTGCAGGAGCAGCAGGCAAAACAATTAACGGCCAGTTTCATGGCCCAGGCGGAGCGTAACCGGTTGCGGCATGAACGGAAGCGGCGAGCGGCAGGCATTGCGCCTCGTGGCGCACAGGATGAACTGGAGAAAGCAACCGGATGGCGGGATGAGTTCGGACGGCTGAACGAATAGGATTCCGGCGGCGTTTGAGACGCTCAACGATTTTTCGTCCGTCGCGGCTGCGACATTTCATCGAGCAAGATTTGATTCATGCCCCGACTTTTTCCGGTGCGCCGGGCGAGCGGCGGGCGGGACGGATGCCGACAAGCTGGCGCGCTGACTGCCACGCGGCGGGAGCCAAGTGCCACCGGGGGACGGTGGGCAGCAATCAACGTGACAGCGCCGTCGCCGACACGGACACAAGACGATGTTATCTTCAATGAACCGGGCCGTCGGACGCGACACACGCGGGGAGACGGCGGAGACTCGTGCGCCGGAGGTTCTGCGGAGCGGACACCGGCACATGAGGCGGCTTTGCAGATAACATTTCTTGTGTCGGGGGCGGGAAGCATCCGGCATGACCGACAGTGAGCCGGGCGCACGGCCATTGATTTTTCTTCGGCGCGTTTGGCGGCTAAAGGATGAGCAACCTTGCGACGTTTCCACCGTCGCCGTTTGGCGCGTGCCTGGGATTGTTTTTGAGCCACCGTTGCGCTCGGCATCGAGCGGCCTGGCTGACCGCAAAAAGGCGGGGTAAGTGTCATGGCTACTTTTCCACTTTTAGCCGTCGCTGTTACGTCCGCCACGTTGCATGGCAAGGAGAATAGCGTCCTGTAAAAAATCGGCTCGCTTCAAGGTGCCGTCACGCTGACATCCCGTTTCACGTCGGCCAGCTTGCCGCCGTCCAATACGACACGGCTGAATGAGATTTTGGCGGCAAGATTTGTCGTTGTGAACGGCTGCGGACTGGTGATGACAAAGTTGAACGTCGCCTCGGCTTTGGGTTCAAGGCTGGCGTGGTTCTGGCCGACTACCCACTTCGTTGACTGGCCAACCATCTTGCCCTGGTCGTCCAGCAGGAAGCACACGGCGCGCGCTGACTTCACCGCCTCGCCCAAGTCGTTTTTCATCTTTAGCTGCACCACGGCCTTTTGCCCGACCACCTTCGCCGGCGTGACCGTCACCGCAAGCTGTGCCGTCGCCAGCAACGGGCAAAGCAGCATGGCGGCTAAAGGGAAAAATTTCATGGCTGGGTATTCTGGCGGCGGGTGGCTAATGCGATAACCGCTGGACGATTTTTACCGCAACAAAAGCAACGCCGATGAGCAACACGCCGTTAATCACGACGCCCGCCACGGCACGCCCCCAAATTCCTTCGCGGCCAACCTTCCCCGTTTGCCACAAGGCAAACCCGCCCAGGCAAAAACCAGCCACGATGACCAGAGCAGTGACGCCCGATTGCACCACGGAACCGAGATACGTCCCGGATGCTTGCGCGCTGTTCAACACAACCGCAGTCACCAAATTCACTGGAATGGTCAGTACGGGTGCCCATAGGCTGAACTTCGCCGCTGACACCGCCGAGGTTCGTTCCCGTTGAAACCCTGGTGTGACGACGTGGGGCGGCAATGGCGGTGGTTGAGTCATCTTGGGCTGGCAATCAACGTCCGCAAATGGCTAATCGCCTCCTTAATTAGCAGATGATCTTCCGACGATAGCGCCGTTTTTTTACGGTCCAGCGCAACGGCATGGACTTGTTCAAGAGTCCACCAATCGCTCTTGAAAGCTTCTTTCCAGTCCTTACCGAGTGTCTGTACAGACGCAAGCAAGGCATTAAGCCCGGTGATCAGGTGGCTCAGATTTATAGTCCCGGCCTCAAACTGATCAAGTTGTAATTGCATCAACTCAAGCTGGCGTTGATCGTAATCTTTATCATTCGTGGACATAGATGTCATTGTCTTATTTGGCCATAACTCACTGTAACGACTCGTCCAGAGCTTGCATCCGTGACTACTGTGATATTATTGACCGGTTCGTAGTAAACGGTTGTTCCCGCCACTTTTCCTACGACGCTCTGCCCTTGGTTGATTGTGTTTTGAACGGCGGAAGGCATGATTCCATCGCTTTGCATCTGATCGAGAGCGTGGCCCGAATAGTCAATTCCACTTACTGTTGACGGCGTATTGGATGGCACTCCATCTGCCGTGGATACGTTCAACGGACTTCCTGACTGCCCAATGGGCGTAGATGCTGGCGTGGCGTCTGCCGTCGCCGTAGCGGTGGCAGGCGCAGTAGCCGCCGGAGCGGTCGCCCAATTAAAGAGGCTCACGCCACCTGCCGCGACTCCCGCCGTGCCAGCGATGCCGCCCAAAATGTCCTCGGCTTGGTCAACCCCGTTACCCACTGGCTGGCCTGTCGCCAAGTTGATGTTGGCTGCACCCGACCAGACCGCCCCCACATTCCAACTGGTCGTGGCATAACTGCCCGCCGCCCAAATCCCGTCGCTCTGATAAACCGTGTTGATGTTGTTGCCAAAACTGGAAAGCCCATTGGCATAAGTGGACGGCGAAACCATTGACCCGGCTTCGTTGTACAACGTGCCAAGATAGGCACCGTATGCTCCCAAATAAGCGTTGTTGCCAGAGTAACTGTTCAACGCATTGCCAATGCCATTGAGCACATAACCCGCTGGCCCGCCATTGTAATAGAAGTTGCCAACGGCGCTCGCTCCGCTCTCGATGCAGCGTCCATCACTGTCGAAATGGTCAATGGGATCACCGCCGCAAAAAAGCCCAATCCGCCC
>Ga0302319_10006734_pt1 | contig 22738 bp, 22 predicted proteins | sample Bog_T0_2_FD_203319 | JGI IMG/M metagenome (GOLD analysis project Ga0302319, IMG submission 203319) | Peat permafrost microbial communities from Stordalen Mire near Abisko, Sweden - Bog_T0_2 | ecosystem: Environmental > Terrestrial > Soil > Wetlands > Peat | place: Sweden: Abisko, Stordalen Mire...
CCAAGGCCTTCGGCCTCAACGTCGCCTGGATCGAGCGGGTGACGCCGGAGGCGATGCGGCTGGCCTGCGCCAGGACCGACCTCGTGGCTCCGCTCACTTTGTTCAAGGCGATCCGCACCCAGATGGATGAACTCGGTCTGCAGCCCGACTATCGCATTCACGCCCTGTCGGAGCTTCCCGGCCTGGTCGCCAGCCACACGTCCTGAACAACAGGTTCCGAAAGACATGAGCCTCGCATCGGTCCGCGCGTTCTTCGCGGAGAAAGCCCCCGATATCGCGGTGATCGAGTCTCCCTTGAGCTCGGCGACGGTGGCGCTGGCAGCGGAAGCTTATGGCGTCGAACCGGGCCGGATCGCCAAGACACTGTCGCTTCGGGTCGGCGAGCGCGTGGTGCTGATCGTCACCGCGGGCACCTCGCGGATGGACAACAAGAAGGTCAAGGCGCTCTTGGGCGGCAAGCCGAAGATGCTCGGGCTGGACGAGGTCGCCGCCATCACCGGGCATGAGGTCGGCGGCGTCTGTCCGTTCGGCCTGAGGACGCCGCTGCCGGTGTATTGCGACGTCTCGCTGAAGGCCTTCGACGAGGTGGTGCCGGCGGCGGGCTCGACCCACAGCGCGGTGCGGATCGCGCCGGCGCGGATGGCTGAACTGGTCGAGGCCGAATGGGTCGACGTGTGCGAGAGCCGTCCGCTCTAGAGCCTCTTCCGTTTCGATTGAATCGAAACGGAAGAGGCTCTAGATTTTTGATTTGACGCGTTTTCTTAACGCGAACCGGTTTCCACTTCGCTGGAAAACGCTCTATTCCTCATCGTCATAGGGCCGCGGCTGAACGGCACGCCGCTGCGGCGCAGCCTGCTGAGGCGCGCTGGCATTGGATTCAAATACGGCGCGGCACGGTCCGGAGAGCTGCGGGGTATTCTGCCGCAAGCACACCACGATCCGGTTGGCGTCCGGGATCATTTCGCCACACAGCCGGAACACGTCCGGCGTGCAGGCGAGCTGCTGTTCGAGGGTTCCGCGATTCTCCTGCGAGAACGCGGCAGTCGGAGCGACGAGGCAACAGGCGATCGCTGCTGCGACGCTCGGGATCATTCGGTGGGCTCGCATTTCCGCTCCCTCCTGGGATTGAGTGGGCGTGCATCTTCCATCTGGCGAACAGGTCCAGCCGAAGTTCAAAATGAATGCGGCTCCGGAAAGTTCAGCGCGGACAACAAAATGTGAAAACGTGCCGCTTTTTTCACCTCCGCCGGGTGTCCGGCGCCCTACTCCACCTTGCCGATCTTCTTCACCGCCGCGATCAGGCGCGCGGAATCCTCGGCTACGAATTTGGCAAATTCCGGCGCGTCCAAGTAGGCGACCGGGCTGCCGGCGGTCTCGAAGGATTTTGTCACTTCCGGACCTTGCACCGCCTGCGCCATCGCCTCGCGCAGCCGCATCATGATCGGCCGCGGCAAGGCCGCCTGCGCGAACAGTCCGGCCCAGATGTAGAATTCGACATCCCGGTAGCCGAGTTCCTTGAAGGTCGGCAGATCCGGAAAACTCGCGATCCGCTCCGCGCCCCAGTTCGCCAGTACCCGCATCCTGCCGTCATCGACCTGCTGCTTCAGCGTGCCCGGCGCCGACGCCAGCGCCTGCACGGTACCGCTCATCAGCGCCGTCAGAGCGGGGCCCGCACCGCGAAACGGAATGTGCAGCAATTTGATGCCGGCGCTGGATGCGAACATTTCCATCGCCACATGGAGCGTGCCGTAAGGACCCGAGGAGCCATAGGGAATCTGGCCGGGGCGCGCCTTGGCGTCGTCGACGAAATCCTTCAGCGTCTTCCACGGCGCCGAGGCCGGCACCGCCAGCAGCGTCGGATCGGCGAGCACGCGCGCCACCGGAGCGAATTGCGAGACCTCGTAGAGCGGGGGACGGTCGAACAGCCGGTCGGCTTCCGGCAGCACCGCCAGCGACGACAGCGTCATCAGCAAGGTGTAGCCGTCGGGCTCGGCGCGCGCCGCGGCCGCGTTGCCGATCGATCCGCCGGCGCCGCCGGCGCGGTTGTCGACCACGAAGGGTTTGCCCAGGATCTTCTCCAGCGCCTGCGCCACCGGCCTTGCGGCGAGATCGGCCTGGCCGCCGGCCGGAAACGGCACGATCATGGTGACGTTGCGCTCCGGCCACGCCGCTTCCGCGCGCGCCGAATTCGGCAGCGCGAACGGTGCCAGCGGCAGCGCGGCGGTGACCTTGAGAAGTTCACGTCGATTCATTGGCCGTCTGCTCCCGGTGTTTTTTGGTTTTGGTTGGCTACAGCCTTACCGAAACTATGGTGGCGGCGATAGCCGTAAGGTGGGCAAAGGCGCGCCGCGCGCCATGCCAATCGTTCGCTACGGCCGCTCGTAGATCATCCGGGCGCCGAAGCTCGCCAACAATATTCCGATGGTTCGCTCGGTCCACTTTCCGAAGCGCCGTAGAAGGCGAGCGCGGAGCCAGTCGACAGCATCGCGGCAACCACTCCATACCAGAGGGTTTCGACAATGAAGCAGCCGGCAATGATCGTTACCTTGGCCCAGAGGGCGGTATCCGGCGGGACCGCGACCGCATAAAGCCCCATGAAGAATGCAATGCTCTTCGGATTGGACAGATCGACGACGAATCCGGTTCGCAGGCCGTACCAGCCACTGCGCACCGCAACCGAGCCGTCGGATATCGGCATCGAGCCGGCGCCGATCCACGCAGTGACACCAAGATAGATCAGATAACAGCCGCCGCAAATCTGGATGGCGCGCGCCAGCCACCCGATCTCCCTGAGCAGAACGCCCAGGCCGGCCATGGACAACGTTGCATAGATGACCGAAGCGAGTCCGATCCCGACCGAAGCCCCGTAGGCTGCTCGCCGCGAACTGGAAATGGCCAGCCGCGAGACCACGGCGAAATTGGGACCGGGGCTAATGGTGACCGCCAGATAGAGCGCCAATGTCGTCATGATCGCGGTAAAGTCGGCGTGCACGGCGGTTCTCCCTGTCGAAGCGATCTTAGCGGAGGTTGGTCGTTTCTCAACCCTGCGGCAGGCGGCAGCCGTAGGGTGGGCAAAGGCGCGCTTCGCGCCGTGCCCACCTTTCACTCGCCAAACGAACCCTGAATTTCGCGCATGTCGCCGCCCCAATCCTCGGCAAGCAGTCCGCGCTCGACGTGACGATGGAAGCTGCTGTACGGCCGGTCGACCACGCGTGCAACGTGTCCATGTTTGACCGGATTGAAGTGGACATAGTGAACATGGCGCTCAAGATCCGCGTCATCGCGAATCGCATGTTCCCAATAGCGGCGATGCCAGATTCCCTTCTCCCTCTTGTTCAATTTGCTGGCGGACCGTGGGCTGGAATCGAGCCCCCGTGAGAAGCCGCTTTTAATCAAGCTCCAACGGGTGGAGAAGTCGGTGTCATCCTCCGGCAAAGCCCAAACCGCGTGAAGATGATCGGGTAGGACGCAAATCGCGACCGTTTCGAACGGACGGCGCTGTTGCACGGCTCGGTAAGCCCGCCGTAAACGAGCGATCTCGCGCACGAGAAGATCATTTGGTCGCTCGGCAAGAACGACGGTGAAAAAGAAAAGACTGCCTTTGATCTTGGCTCGAATGTACCGCGGCATGGTGCATCATATCGCTCAATGGTGGGCACGCTTCGCTTTGCCCACCCTACGAGTTTTCACGCTACTTCCGCTTCTTGGCCCCGGCAAAATGCTGCGCCAGAAAATCCGCCAGCACCTCGACGCGCGCCGGGCGCGGGCCGCCCGGCGGCGTCACCAGATGCACCGCGCCTTCGGTCTGGTTCCAGTCCTTCAGGATCACTTCGACCTCGCCCGAGGCAATGGCGTCGCCGACGATGAAGTCCGGCAGATCGGCGATGCCGAGCCCCGCGACCACTGCCGGCAGCAGCGCCTCGCCATTGTTGACGCGCAGCGGCCCCGCCGGGCGCACGCTGGCCTGTTCGCCGGCGGAATTGGTGTAGTGCCAGACGTTGGGCGTGGAGAGATAGGCATAACCGAGGCACTGGTGCCGGGCGAGATGCATCGGATGCGTCGGCCGGCCGTGGCGCTTGAGGTAGGCTGATGAGGCCACGGTGTAGCGTGGCATCGCGCACAGCCGCCGCGCGATCAGCGATGAATCCGGCAGGCTCGCGATCCGCAGGCCCGCATCGAACCCCTCGCCGATCAGGTCCACCATCGCGTCGCTCAGATGCAGGTCGATCGTGATGCCGGGATAGGCTTGCAAAAACTGAGGCAGGATCGGCGCCACCGCCCGCACCCCGAACGTCATGGGTACCGCGAGCCGCACCAGCCCGCGCGGCGCCACCGACTGCGCCAGGGCCTCGCTCTCCGCCGCCTCGCCGTCGGCCAACAGCCGCGCGGCACGGTCGGACAATTTTTGCCCGGCATCGGTCAGGGCGAGCCGCCGCGAGGTGCGGTTGAACAGCCGCGCGCCGAGCCGCTGTTCCAGTCGGGTGACGGCCTTGGAGACGGTCGCCTTGGACAGCGCGAGCTCGGTCGCCGCAGCCGCAAATGACCGTAATTCCACGACTTTTGCGAAAATCGCGAGCCCTTCGAAATCCGGGAGTTTTGCCATGGAAGCCGCCCTATTAGCTTAATAATGGAAACAATACATTTCCATAGTTTCTATTTCTAAACTAGCGGCGAACGCCTATCCAGACTGCAACGCAAACTCAACTCAAGGGACTATCCCATGATCGAACTCAGACCCTTTGCAAAACTCGGCGGCGCCGATCACGGCTGGCTCAAGGCCAAGCATCACTTCTCGTTCGCCAGCTATTACGACCCCGGCAATATGGGCCATGGCGCCTTGCGGGTGTGGAACGACGACGAGATCGCGCCGAACAGCGGCTTTCCCGCCCATCCCCACGCCAACATGGAAATCATCACCTATGTCCGGGAGGGCGCGATCACCCATCAGGACAGCCTCGGCAACAAGGGCCGCACCGAAGCCGGCGACGTGCAGGTGATGAGCGCCGGAAGCGGCATTCGTCATTCCGAATACAATCTGGAGCCGACCAGGACGAAGATCTTCCAGATCTGGATCGAGCCGACGACCGAGGGCGGCGCGCCGACCTGGGGCGCCAAGCCGTTTCCGAAGGCGGATCGCTCCGGCAACTTCGTCACCATCGCCAGCGGAATCGCGGGCGACAAGGACGCGCTGCCGATCCGCGCCGATGCGAGGGTGCTCGCCACCACGCTGAAGGCCGGCGAGAGCGCGGAATACGCGCCGTCGCCGTCACGCAATCTCTATCTGGTGCCGGCGGCGGGCGCGGTCGAGATCAACGGCGTACGCGTCAACGCCCGCGACGGTGCCGCGATCCACGATGAACAAAAGCTCCGGATCACCGCGCTGGAAGATTCCGAACTGGTGCTGGTCGACGCGGCGTAAGGCTCTCAGGCGTCATGCCCGGCCCTGTGCCGGGCATCCACGTCTTCCGAACCGCAAAGAAAGACGTGGATGGCCGGGACGAAGCCCGGCCATGACGCTGACTGCTTTCGAACTTCCCAACCCCAACCCCCAACGGAGACCCCCCATGACAAAAGTACTCGTCCTTTATTATTCCGCCTATGGTCACATCGAGAAGATGGCGAACGCGGTTGCCGAAGGCGCGCGCGAGGCCGGCGCCACCGTCGACATCAGGCGCGTGCCCGAACTGGTGCCGCCGGAAATCGCGAAGGCGTCATATTACAAGCTCGATCAGGCCGCACCGGTGGCGAAGGTCGACGAGCTTGCCAATTATGACGCCATCATCGTCGGCACCGGCACCCGCTTCGGTCGCATGGCGTCGCAGATGGCGAACTTCCTCGATCAGGCGGGCGGGCTCTGGGCCAAGGGCGCGCTGCACGGCAAGGTCGGCGGCGCCTTCACCTCGACCGCGAGCCAGCACGGCGGCCAGGAAACCACGCTGTTCTCGATCATCACCAACCTGCTGCATTTCGGCATGACCATCGTCGGCCTCAATTACGGCTTTGCCGGCCAGCTGAAGCTCGACGAGGTCACCGGCGGTTCGCCCTATGGCGCGACCACGATCGCGGCCGGCGACGGCAGCCGCCAGCCTTCCGAAAACGAACTCGCGGGCGCGCGCTATCAAGGACGCGTGATCGCGGAGACCGCCAGAAAACTACATGGCTGAACTGCATGGCTGATGCGATGCGGGCGGCATTCTTTTTCGGGAATGCCGCCCGATTTGCGCGCCGGGGCGCCACGGAGCGGAACCGGACGGGGTTTGCGCCGTTGTCCTGCGCACATCCGTGCCCGGAGTTTCCTGAGATGACCAACAAGCCCGAAGCCAAAAAAAGCAGCACGACGTCCGCCACAGGCCATACCGGCATGATGGGCGACGGTAGCGAAGAACAGAATCTCGGCCAGCCGGGCAACCCGGAAGCCCGCATCAAGAAGGACGAAGTGGACGCAGCCTTCGCCAAGACCCCGAAGAAATAACGCGCAGCATCCCCAATCGCGGGAAGTTCGCCTATAAAGGCCGGGCCGGATCAGGCCCGGCCTTGTCGTGCCGGAAACACCGGTCACGGAAATGCAATGGTGACGCATGGGCAATGCCCTAAAATCCCCCTGGCCGGAATTGCCGACCGCGGGCTGGCGCGAGACGTACGAAACGCTGCATCTGTGGACCCAGATCATCGGCAAGATCCGTCTGGCGCGCTCACCCTGGCTTAATCACTCCTGGCATGTCGCGCTGTACGTCACCGCGCGGGGGCTGACGACGTCGCCGATCCCGGACGGTACCAGGACCTTTCAGATCGACTTCGATCTGATCGATCATGCCTTGCGCGTTTCGACCAGTGACGGCGCGGTACGGCAGTTTGCCCTGGCCGGACACTCGGTGGCGAGTTTTTATGCGGCCGTGATGTCGGACCTCGCGAGGCTTGGCATTGCCATCGTCATCGACGAGATGCCCAACGAATTGCCGGAGCCGATCCGGTTTTCACAGGACGACCGGCACGCCACTTACGATCCGGATGCGGTGCGGCGCTTTTTTCAGATCCTCGTCAGCGCGGATTCCGTGTTCAAGCAGTTCCGCACCGGCTTTCTCGGCAAGGCCAGCCCGGTGCATTTCTTCTGGGGCAGTTTCGACCTCGCGGTGACGCGTTTTTCCGGCCGACGCGCGCCGCGCCATCCCGGCGGCGTGCCGCATTTGCCGGATGAGGTCGCCTGCGAGGCCTATTCGCACGAAGTGAGCAGCGCCGGCTTCTGGCCGGGCAGCGGCGCGATCGACTATCCCGCATTCTATTCCTATGCCTATCCCGAGCCCGCCGGCTTCCGCGCCACCCAGGTGCGCCCCGATGCGGCCTTCTTCAGCGAGGCGCTCGGCGAATTCATTCTGCCCTATGACGCCGTGCGCATCGCCGCTCAACCGGAGCAGGCGCTGCTGGATTTCCTGCAAAGCACCTATGAGGCCGCGGCCAACGCCGCGAAGTGGGATCGCGAGGCGCTGGAATGCGCGCCGGGCAAGCCGGGCGTGGTGCGTCAGATCCCGTCTTGATCCGCAGGCGAGCCCTGGCCGCGCTGCCGCTAACCTGGAGTTTGAATGCGAGCGGCCGGCGTCGGAACTTCGTGATCGAACACGGGCACACCGATGATGCGGTCGATCCACTTGGCATTCTTGCAGGCGCGGCGTACCGGATCGGCCAGCCGGGGATAACGTCGCAACCACTGCGCGGCGCGATCACGCATCATGAACGGAAGCCCCCGCCAGCTGAGCGCGAGGCTCGCATCCGTCAATGGGACGTGCACGGCGCCGAACCGGCGCTTGTAGCTGTAATTACCGATGCTCAGGTCGAACCGTCGGACACCTTGCTTGTGCAGCGCCGCCATCGTGCGATCGATCGTGAGCAGCCCCGGGGAGCAGCTCGACCATTTTATCCCGGCGTTGCTGGTGCGCAGCAGTACATAATCGGCTCCCTGCCTGATACCCAGGGTCGTGGCAACCACGCCCTCGTCGCACGTCAGCGTCGATATGACGACATACCCTGCTTCGAGGCCTCTGGCGACCAGATTGCGGTAGAACTTTCCGCAGCAGTCGTCGCTCAAGAAGAACTTGAGTCCGAGGCGCTCCATGCGATCGCCTTGTTGCACATCCATGGTGTCGAGAACAGCCAGCGCCTCGTCGCGATCGGTGACGACACGAAACGTCGCGCCCGGATGACGGTTGAAGACGCGCCAGTACCGCGGCATTTGCATCTTCTTGATCGATGAGTTGTGCGCGTCGAGGTTATCGCCCATCTCGACAAGATTGCCGTTCAACGAGCTCGAACCCGTGCGCCCGAGCATAGCGAGGGGGTTCGGCTTGCCGCCGACATTCACCGGCATCTTCTTGAAGCGGATCAGGTCAATACCGTCAGGCAAGCGCCGCAATGCAGCCAGCAACGCCTGACAAAGTGCACGGGCTTGCGCCGCGTCGCTCGAGGCACAGCAACCCAATATGGGCGCATTATAATCAGTCAGACCGCAATCGGCGAATTCAGCAATACGGATGCCATTGCGCACACGGACGATCAACGGCACCAGGGCGACCTGCTGGCCGGTCGCGATGTCAGAGATGATGGCAATCAGGGGAGCAACCGTATCAAAGGCACGGTACCACGCATCCAGCCAATACATCTGCTGGAATGGCGTGGCATGAACACTATTGTCCCAGCATGCCGCCGCGAGGCTCCACTCGCGGACAAAGTCCACGCGGAACGAAGCCACGGACGACACGGCCCGCCCGCTTGTCCAGGCGCCAGAACAGTCGACTTGTTCAATGCTTCTCATCAATATCGAACCGGTTACGCTCCATCCGCGAACGCATGTCACTATTGTCCCGCACTATCTTGTAGGCTGCGCCTCGCGGCCAGTGCAATCGTCGCGGGGAACCGGGCGTCCATAATGTGTGGTTAACGGTACAAAGTGACCAAGCACGAGGCCGGGCTGCGCAAACGGCCATCAGCCAGCGATCGAGGCGCGATCCCGGCACAAGCGTCGCGAAACTGAATACGGCAACGTCGATCGGCCCCGTTCCGTTAACCCTTCGCCCGATTCCACGGGATCCGCACGCAGCTTGCGACTATCGCTTGCGGCTTGGGATCGATATCAACCGCAACTCTGGACGAGCCCAACCCGAGCAGGCGCGGCCGACCGACGATTCACCAATGCTTAGCAAGCAGCCCATACGCTAGCCATTTCCGACAAGAGCGCTCGCCATGCATTCCGTCGCCCTACTGACCCCGAGCCACAGCAAGGATATCGAGCGCTTCGCCTTGCTTTGCGAGAGCATCGACGCGTGCCTGACCGGCTACACCACGCACTATGTCATCGTTAACGACGACGACGTTCCGCTGTTTGCGAAATACCAGTCGGAAAAGCGCGTGGTCGTCCCGGTGTCGCGCTATCTGCCGAAATGGCTCTGGGCCGTGCCCGCGGCGCTTCTGCGCAGCCGTCGGCGCATCTGGATCTCGCTGTTGTCCCACCCTGTGCACGGATGGCACGTTCAACAGATCGCCAAGATCGCGGGCGCTCTCGCGGCTCCCGAGGAGCGCATCTGCATCATCGATTCCGACAATTTCTTTTTCCGCAAGTTCGATATCAGTCGATATGCGGGTACGGAACAATCACCGCTCTATATCGATCGCCGGGCAATTCAGGCCGACGCGCCCCTTCATCCGACCTGGTTACGCAACTGCGATCAGCTCCTCGGCCTGCCCGCAACCCCCTTCCCCGCCGACGACTTTGTCGGCAACCTTCTGGTCTGGGACAAGGCGACTGTCCGGGCGATGACCGAAGCGATCCGGACGGCCACCGGAAAGAGCTGGCCGCTGGCGCTGTGCCGGAAACGTCCGTTTTCCGAATACCTGCTTTACGGGCGTTTCGTGACGAACTCGCCGGCCCATTTGGCGGCGCACCAGATCGTGGAGCATCCGCTCGCCCTGGCGCACTGGGACGAAAACCGGCTCGACAAGTCCTCGATCGAAGCGTTGATGCACGATGCGTCACCCGAGCAGGTCGCGCTCTGCATCCAGTCCTATTCGGGAACGTCGATCGGGGATATTCGAAGCGTCTTGTCCGCGACGCCGGAACACAGCAACGCTAGCTGATATTGCGCGCCGCCGCTGCAAAGACCCGAAGCCCAAGCGCACGGAGATTTGTTCTGGCTTCGCAGATGTTCAATCCGATGGCTGCCAGCGCATAGATCAGCACGCCGCTGGCTGCGAGGACGCCAAACGCCGCAGCGCCCGGCACCGGCAATAATTGCTTCAGCGCCAGGACGGCGCCCCCCATCAAGCATCCGGCCAGAAGGGTCCGCGCCAGGGGCCCCAGCAAATAGGGCAGCGGATAGGTGAACCGGGTCAGCACCAGGCCGACCGCCGTCCCGCAGGCTTCCGAGATCAAGAAGGACATCGCGGTTCCCTGCAGTCCCCAGGCGTCCGTCAGCGGCCAGATGCACGCGACGTTGACAGCCACGCTTGTCAGCCCCTGAAGCAGCGACCATTCCGGCCGCTTGGCCAGATGGAAGCTGACGTGAACGTAGAATTGCGTGAAGCATTGGAACAGCCAGCCGGCGGCGAGAAGCGGGACGATCGACGCCGCGGTGTCGCGAAATGCGGGCCCGAGCAGGAAAGAGGCGAGATACGGCGCCGTCAGTGCAAGGCCGATGGCCGCCGGCACGAGCACGGCGAGCAGGATTTCGCCGAAGCGTTCCAGATTCTGCCGCGCCCTGCCGGCGCCAAACTGCGCAAGGCTGCTGACGGCGATCGGGAACGCGGCGGCGGCGATACTGCCGGCAGGCATCTGGATGATCTGCCGGGTCAGGTCAGCCGAAGCCCCGTACAGGCCGGAGAAATCCTCGCCCAAATGCCACGCCAGAAACAACCGGTCCATCGAGCATTGGAAGGTGTAGACAAAGCCGGTGATCGTGAAGACGAACCCTAGTCGGAAAAACAGACGAAGCTGGTCAAGATCGGCTTTGGCGCGAGGCCCGCGCCAGATGGTTCGGGCAGAAAACGCCGCCGTCACATAGTAAGCGAGGACGGATCCCGCCAGCAGGCCCAGTCCGCCCCATCCCAACTCGATGGCGGCGAGACAAAAGACGAAGGACAGAATCGCGCGCAGCGCGGCGCCGACGGCAAACTCGCGCACCTGAAAGCGCGCCCGCATGATCTCCTGTCCCAGTTCGACCAGACCGATGCCCAACGCAAGGACGATGGCGCAAGCCACCTCCTGCCACCCGCGGACCTCCAGGTGCATCATCACGGGAAACAATAGCGGAGCCGCGGCGGCCGAAATCCCGTACCCGGCCAGCGCCGTCGCGCGAAGGTCTTGCTGACCTCCCTCCGACTGAAGACGCATCACCGAAAAGCGGACCCACGTAAAGAGAATCGAGGATACAAAGCCGGCCATCCCGATGCCGATGACATAGACGCCGTAGTCGCCCGGCGAGAGGAGCCGAGTGAACGTCGCGGTGCCGAGAAAGCCGAACACTGCGGCGATCACGCTCGCGATCATGTACTGGGAGGCATGTCGAAGCATCGCTCAGACCCAAATCGCCGGCCGAGGGTTTCCGCCACGCGTTTTGCCTTCGCTGGTCACCTCAGATGGCCTCACGGGTAAATTTCGCAATGACGTCCATGAACGGCTTCGGCCGAAACCCGGCGTCGAGCGGCAAGGTGCGGTTGGGCAGGCCGTCGGCGCGGGGAAACATCTGATTGATCCAGCTATAGCGGTCCGAAATCCCCCAGGTGAGGATCGACCGAAGCGCGACCTCCGATGAAATGGAGGCCAGAACGTCGTTAACGCGTTTGGCGACGATCGCGTCCCGCTCCGCCACGGGGCCCGGGAGCTTCTGGTCGTCGACGTCGAGCTCGGTGACGATGACGTCGAGACCCCAGGAATGGAATTCCGCGACGCACTTCGCGAGGCCATCGGTGTCGATCTCGATTTCGCCATGCAGGTGACACTGCAAACCGACGGCATGAAGCGGTGTGCCCGTGTCGAGCAGATCGGAAACGAGATTGCGCAATGCCGCACGCCTTGCGGCAAAGCGCTCGCCGACCGACTCGATGTCATAGTCGTTCAAGGTGAGCTGGACATGGGGGTCGGCATCGGCAGCGGCGCTGAACGCCATCCGCAGGTAGTTGCTGCCCAGGTAGCTCAGCCACAACGAATCGCGCCGCTCCGTCGGCCGCTTCGGAAATTCGGGGACGGCTTCGTTAACGACGTCCCAGGACGTCAGCTTGTCCCGATAATAGCTGACCACGGTCGCAATATGATCGCGAAGCGCACGCTCGGCGCTCCGGGCGTCCGTGATCTGGTTGGTCCATTCGGGCAGGTCCGCATACCAGACCAGGTTGTGGCCTCGCATGGTCAGCCCGTTCTGCTTGGCGAAGTCGAGCAAGGCGTCGGCCTTGTCGAAAGCAAAGGTGTGGGGGTCGGGCCGAAGCGTCCGCCATTTGAGCTCGTAGACCGGGACGATTTGCGTGCAATACGCGTTAACCGCTTGCTTGAGCCGAACGTCAGACTGCAAATCCGCCAGGGTGACCGCCGCTCCATAGCCATCGCGACGACTGCGCGCGCCCGCGGCCAGCAGCGACGCGCAACCAACCGCTCCGGAAGTCGCCACAGCCAGGCTGCCTGCGATGAGCTCTCGCCTGTTAATCTTCATCAGCTTGCTGCCTTCAGCGGACACGGTTGCTGAATATCAAATCGCCGCCGGCTACAGTGCAAGTTTCCCTCAACTACGTTAATTCAAATTGAAGCGGTAAATGGCCGGCTTCCTGCACGCTGGCACGGACATTGCTGACATGTATCGAACCGTGTCCATGGCTGTTCAGCTCTGGCACATCTCGACACTCGCGCGGCGAATGCAGGTCTCTATGTGGGTCAATGTCGTCATTCCGGTGAAAAACGGCGCCCGGTTCATCGGCGAAGCCGTTGCCAGCGCACTGGGTCAACCCGGCGTCACGAGGGTCATCGTCGTCGACGATGGGTCGACGGACGATACCGCTGAAATTGCTGCCCGCTTCAGCGATGAACGGGTGACGTTGATCCGGGGTGGCGGACGAGGCGTCTCGGCCGCCCGCAATCTCGGATTTGCGGAGCTGGAACGCTTGACCCCCGCGCAGGAGAGCGATCGCAGCTGGGTGATGTTTCTCGACGCCGACGACCGCCTCGTCCCCGGCGCGATTCAGAAGCTGCTCGCCGGCGTCCAGGCCGACGGTGTCGCCGTCTACGGAGACTACGAGCGCATCGATGCCGGCGGATACCGCATCGGACGACGCGGCATGTTGCTTCGGCGGGCCAAACCGAGCGGCGTGATCCTGCGCGATCTGCTCGCCGGCAATTTCATCGTCAACGGCGGCGTCATGCTGATCCGCCAAACCCAATTCAGGCGGGCCGGCGGTTTCGATGAAGCGCTTCGCTACTGCGAGGACTGGCACCTGTTCTGTCGCCTCGCGGCGCTGGGGCCGATCGTTTGGTGTCCGCGGACCACCGTCCTGGAATATCGCGTTCACGATACCAGCGCGATGATGAACGGTCGGCTCGATTTCCGGGATTACCAAGCAGCCGTCGAGCGCATCTTCACGGACCCCACGATCGTGGGCAAGGTGAGCCGTGCCGACGTCGTGCGGTTGCGGCGAAACGCAGAAGTGCATCTGAAGACCTATCTGGCCTGCCAGGCGATCCGCGCCCGCGCCTATGGTCGCGCAATGAAGGAAGCGGCCGAAGCGATTGTTCTGCTCCCGTCGCAGATGCCGAGGACGCTCGCCCACGCCCTGGGCGCGCTGGCAGGTCTCTGACGCGATCTTGGATCGAAGGATGTTTGGAATGAGCGACTTGAAAACCGTCGGGGCCGTGGTCTGCATACCGACCTTCCGGCGGCCGGCGGGTCTCAAAAGGACCCTGCAGTCGCTGGCTGCGCAGGCTGGAACAGAAGCTTTCACCGTGGTCGTGGTCGAGAACGACGCGCAGAAGCGCGAGGGCAAGCAGGTCGCGGACGAGATATTTGCATCGGGGGCACTCGCCGGTTTCTGTGTCGTCGAGCCCATGCAAGGCAATTGCCACGCGATCAATACGGCGTTCAGGACGGCCCGGGAGAGCTTCCCGGCGGTGGAATTCTTTCTGATGATTGATGACGACGAGGAGGCTTCGTCGACATGGCTTGCGGAAATGATCGACACGGCGCGCTGCAGCGAGGCCGATCTGGTCGGCGGACCCGTCGTGCGCCGCTTCGAGACAGATGCCCACCGGAGCCTGCAAAAGCATCCCCTGTTCCATTCCACCATCACCAGGTCGGGAGCGACGACCTCCTTGCACGGCACGGGAAATTGCCTGATCCGCAGGAGGGTGTTCGAGACCTTCGGCGAGCCGACCCTTGATCCCCGGTTCAATTTTCTCGGCGGCGGCGACATGGACTTTTTCACGCGCTGCCACCTCGCCGGCTTCAAGTCGTACTGGAACGAGAAAGCAGAAGTGTTCGAGATCGTGCCGGCCCAACGCATGAAGGCTGGTTTCGTGCTTGGCCGATCAATCGCCACCGGCGTGATCAACTACACCATCGACCAGAAGCGCTTTCAGGGCCGTACCGGCGCTGCCCGGCTGGTCCTGAAGAACCTCATCTCGCTGGGAATTGCGCCCTTTCGCGCGGCGAGGGCGTTGCTGGCGACGGGGCATTGGCTCCCCGCCTCTCATCCGCTTTGCCTGTCCATCGGTCGCAATCTGGCCGCACTGGGGCTTCAGCCGACTCCCTATCGCGCAGCCGATGTCACACCGGGGCTCGAAATCGCGCCAGATAGTGCAACCCGAATACGGCAATCAGGAACGTGAACCAGATCGGGTCGGCACGGTCGAGAAAGAAGCTTTCGAACGCCGCCAGATAGATTCCGAACAACCAGAGGCGCAAGAAGGCCAGCGTCAGCGGCCCGTTGTTGCCGCCGCGATCCGCAACATGGAAATCCCGCAAGGGCATGATCACCAGCACCGCGATCAAAAGCACCAGACCGGGCAGCCCCATGGCCAGCGCGGTGTCCAGATAGCCGTTATGGCTGTGGGCGACAGTTGCCGCCCACTCCATGCCCTCGGGCGTCGACCTGTTCGCTCCCGTTCCCCAGAAGGCCGCGAAGCCGTAGCCCAGGGCCAGGCGCGGCTGCAGCGATTGCAGCGCGAATATCCAGATTTCGGTTCGACCGGTGAAACTCGTATCGAAGGGCATCGCTTCGGCGATCGCGGCGAGCCGCGCGCTCATGACCGTACCAACGCTCAGCATGTTGAGCAGAACGAGCGGCGACAGCAGCACGATCGCCCGCAGCCAGAACGAGCGGATGACGGCGGTCAGCGAACTCAGCACGAACGTGAAAACGCCCAGCGCAAGCGCGCTTTTGCCGCCGGCATTCACCAGGAAGACCAGCGCCATCGCAACGCTGGCGAGACCGGCGGTCCATAGCCCGCTGCTCGCGATGTAGATGCCGAGGAACAGCATCATCACCATCACGGCCGCCGCGACATTCTTGTGTCCGAACACGCCGCGCCAGTCGCCGGCAAGCAGCGGCTCCTGCAGATCGGTCGCCAGGTGGATCGACAGGTTCGGCGCGAACACGATCCCCAGATAGCAGGTCGCAAGCAGCCCCAGCACGGCGACACTGAGCCATCGGGCCATCTCCGACTGCGATTTCGGCAGAAAGAACATCATCGAGGCCACCGCCGCGGCGGCGGCCGTCAAGGCGAACCGCTTGATCGATACGGCCGGGTCCGTCGACAACACGACGCTGACGACAATCCATCCGCCGAAGATCAGGAATCCCGGAGACAGCAGGGTCGCGAGCCCCCTTCGGTGCTCGGGGATCGTCAGGGCCGCAACCAAAAGAGCCAGACCGCCGAATACCGCGTAGGTCATCGTGTCGTTGCCGGTGGATGCGTCCGCCAGATCGAGTTCAGCGAGATCGACGAACGGCCGCAACGATATCCAGGCTACCAGCAGCGCGCCGACAAAGGTCGCCGCGCGGAGCACGGCAACGACCCCCTGGCGGCGCAGAACGCCGAGCAGCGGGGAAGCTTCGGACATGGCGAGAAGCTGGCTCATCACCTTGAAATTCGAAGCCTCGCGGGTTGGGCCTGGCGTCGGCAACGGCACCGTCACCCCGGGTGATGACGAACGCGTCGCCACCGCAGGCCAGTGGAATGTGTAGTCGCGCCACGCGACCGCTACCGATCGTAGCCGAGTCAACCAGAGCGGAGCGTCATCCCAAAAGGTTAATACATTTGGAATTGACCGTCTTATTCGTCAGCGGGCGTCGTGGAGACAGGCAAGCCTGACCGTGAACCAATATGGCATCGGCAGGCCGAAACCGAACGGCCAATTCCATCACGGAATGAATTAACCCGGCGTCAACCATTGCGGAATGCGCGCTCCTGCGCCGGTCGCTTTCGGCACCGATATTGCTCAATGGTACGCGTCATGGAGCAAATCCCGCACCGAGCAATGCCACCAGCTGCCGCCGACCCGGTATTCAGGGTCGTTTGCGGCCGGCCGGCGCGATTTGTTCCCGCTGCCGGTTTCTCCGATCGAATGTTGGTGTCCACGATGGACGTCTTTGAGACGGCGCGCCGACGGCAAATCCCGATCTGGAACAGCGCGGACACCGCTATTTGCGGGCGCTTAAACGGTTTCTTTGCCATTTCGGTGAATAGTCCCTCAATGAGTATGGTTAATTGTTCGTGTTGCGTTTGTTCCGCGCCGCAAGCATGCGCGCCTGGCGTAACCCGACCAGTGACCTCTCAACCGATGCGTACGGCGGTTCGAATGGAAGCTGGGACCCATGCTTGCCTATGACCAACCGATAAATCCGGCCAAGCCGGACGGCAGCAACGCCCCGCCGCGCGGCCGCGCGGACTTCAGCGTGCTGGAGCTGGCGAATTTGTTGTGGCGCCAGCGAACAGCGATCGTGATGGCCGCGCTGATCTGCGCTTGTGCCGCCGTCGCGATCGGCAAGAGCCTGTCGCCGAAATACGCCGCCACCGCTCAACTCTATGTCGATCCGCGCGAGCTGCAGCTGGTCGATCGTGAACTGACGCCCCGCACCCAGGATCTTTCCGGCCTCGCCATGGTGGTGGAGAGCCAGGCGCGCCTGATCACCTCCAACAGCGTGTTGCTGCGGGTGATCAGGGAAACCCATCTGGACAAGGATCCGGAGTTCGGCGGCGAATCCCGGGGCATGCTGGCCGCGCTGCTCGGCCTGTTCGGACTGGACGTTCATCCGACCGCCGAGACCGTGGTGGACCAGACCGCGGCACTGGAAGCCCTCGACCGGCACATCAGCGTCAAGAAGACCGATCGCAGCTTCATCGTCGACGTCGAGGTCTGGTCGCAAGACCCGGCGAAGGCGGCGATGCTCGCGAACGCGATCTCCAGCGCCTATCTCGCGGAATCGAAGACGTCGCAGGCCACCGCGGCGCGGCGGGCGACCACCGACCTGTCGGGCCGTCTCAAGGAATTGCAGGACCGGCTCCGCAACGCCGAGAACGCGCTGGCGACCTACAAGGCGCGAAACAATTTCGTCGGCACCCAGGATACGCTGATCAGCGACCAGCAGCTTTCGGCGAGCAACCAGCGGCTCGCCGCGGCGCGGGCGCTGACGCTCGACGCGCAGGCCAAATACGACCAGATCGAGGCCAGCCGGCGTGCGGCGACCGATGCCGGCGCGATCCCCGAGGCGCTGCAGTCCCCGACCATCGGCAATCTGCGCGCGCAATACGCCGAGGCGCGCAAGCGCTACGCGGAGCTGACCAGCGAATTGGGGCCGCTGCACCCCTCGCTGCGCCAGATGGAAAAGCAGGTCGACGACCTGCGCCGCACCATCAATGAGGAAATCGAGCGCTACGCGCAGTCGGCCAGAAACGACCTGACCCGCGCCCGCGACTTCGAAGCCTCGCTGAACACCGCGCTGGAAGCGCAGAAGCGCCAGAGCGTCCAGCTCAGCCAGGCTTCGGTGCGGCTTCGCGAGCTGGAACGCGACGTCGAGGCGAGCCGCGACGTCTATCAATCCTTCCTCAAGCGCTCGCGCGAAACCGAGGAGCAGGAAAGCCTCAACACTTCGAGCGCGCGCATCATCGGCGAAGCCACGGTGCCGCAGCGGCGCAGATTTCCGCCGGCGATGAGCCTGCTCGCAATGATCGGCCTGATGCTCGGGTCGCTCGCCGCATCGGCCTGGGTCGTCGCCGTCGATCGGTTGCAGCCCGACACCCGCGAGCCGCGCCCGGTCTCCTCGCAGAAGAAGGCGCTCGCGCAGCCGGACGAACAGCCGCCCGCCGATCAACCGCGGCCGCAGGCCACGGTCGCGGCACTCGAAAAACCGCAGATCGCGCGGCTGCAGGAAACCGACGTGATGCGGACCCTGGGCGGCATCCTGAAGGTTGGCGGAATTCCCGACCTGACGCGGATGGGCTGGCCGACGCTGCGCGCCGGTCTGCCCCTGATGAGTTTCCCGGGTGCGATGCGCGACATGCGCGCCACCGCGGCGCGGCGCTCGTCCGCCGGCGCGATGCCGGTGATCGCCGTCATCGGCCCCGGCGCCGGCAAGGACCGCAGCATCGCCGCGCTCAACGTCGCGCTGGCGGCGGCGCATGACGGCGCCAGGGTGCTGATGATCGACGCCGATCATGCCGGTCACGCGCTTTCGAACAAGATCAATGGTTTCGGCAAGAGCGAGGCCTCGAGCCTCGGCTGGCTCAGCATCGGCAGCAGGGCTGCGCGCGCGGTCAAGACCGCGAACGGGATATCGATCCTGCCTGCGATCACGGGCGCGGACGCCAAGGCAGGCGATGCGATCCGCAAGGCCATTGCGCAGGCGCGCGCCGCCGGCGGCTACGATCTCGTGATTCTCGACGGCCCTGCGGTGCCCTTTACGGCCGCGGACCGCAAGCTATTCGATATCGTCGATGGCCTGGTCGCGGTCCTGCCGGCCAATCTCGATATCAATGACTGTATGGAAGACATCATTGCGGCCCTCGACGGCGGCGAACGAAAGCTCGTCGGTGTCGTTCTCAATGAGCTAAAACCCGCGGCCATCGACCGCCAGCGAGGCAAACAATATGCATGAGCGCCGTGCAAATCCGGTCGGCAGAGCCGCCACCGCCAGCATCCCGAGAATCACGCTGGGAGGGCTGCGGCTGGCTGTGCTCGATATCGAGCAGACCGCGAATTTCATGATCGACGTGGTGTTTCCGAAGCGCCGGCTCGGCCGTCCGCTGTATCTGACCTCCGCCAATGGCGAGGTGCTGGCGCGCTGCTCGACCGAGCCGATGACGGGACGGCTGTTCCGCGCCGCCGATCTCATCAACGCCGACGGCCAGCCGCTGGTCACGGTCTCCAAGTTGAATTCGAAGACCCCGTTGCCGGAACGGGTCGCCACCACCGACCTGTTCCACGTCGTCGCCCGCAAGGCGCAAGCGGCGCGGTTGAGCTTCTACATGTTCGGCGCCGACGAAGAGGAAAATGCCGCCGCGATCGCTAACGTCCAGAGAATGTACCCGGATCTGCGGATCATCGGCCGCTCCCATGGCTATCTCAGGGGCGACGCGCTGCGCGCCAAGGTCGACGAGATCAACGCGCTGGCGCCGGATTATCTGTGGGTGGCGCTCGGCGTTCCCTACGAACAGTCCTTTGTCGAGGAATTCGCGTCACGGCTCTGTAATGTCGGTGTCATCAAGACGTCGGGCGGGCTGTTCAACTTCCTGTCGGGCAGCCGCGCCCGAGCGCCGCTATGGATGCAGCGGGTAGGGCTCGAATGGGCGTGGCGGATCTGGCTGGAGCCGCGCCGGCTGTTCTGGCGCTATTTGACCACCAATCCCCTCGCGCTCTATCTGTTGTTCAACAAGGGCCGCGGCTCCGATCGTACCCCCCGAGGCTGATATGAAAGATCGTCCGGCCATTCTGGTCACCGGCGGCGCCGGCTATATCGGCTCGCATGCCTGCCGGGCGCTGCTCGCGGCCGGCTATCGCCCGGTCGTTTTCGACAATTTCTCGACCGGTCACCGCAGCTTCGTCGCGGGATCGCCGGTCACGGGCGACCTGCTCGACCGGGCCGCGCTCGATCGCGTCTTCGCCGAACACGAGATCGTCGCGGTCATGCACTTCGCGGCGTCGAGCCTGGTCGGCGAATCCGTCGCCGATCCGCAGAAATACTACGTGAACAACGTGGCCGGTACGCTGTCGCTGCTGCAAGCCATGCGCGCGGCCGGATGCCATCGCCTGGTGTTTTCGTCCACCGGCGCGGTCTATGGCAACGCCGACAGCAAGGCGCTGCCCGAAACCTATCCCTGCGAGCCGATCAATCCCTACGGCGCCTCGAAATGGATGATCGAGCGCATGCTCGCCGACTCTCGCAACGCCTACGGGTTCGGCGCGTTTTGTCTGCGCTATTTCAACGCCAGCGGCGCCGACCCCGCCGGCGGCATCGGCGAACTGCGCGACAACGAAACCCACCTGATTCCACGCGCCATGATGGCGCTGCAGGGCCACGTACCCGACTTCGCGGTGTTCGGCGACGACTACGATACACCCGACGGCACCGCGATCCGGGACTATATTCACGTGACCGATCTGGCGGCGGCCCATGTAGCGGCACTGGAACTGCTGCTGCAGGGGCATCGCGGCGGCGCCTTCAATCTCGGCACCGGTACCGGTTTTTCGGTGCGGGAAATCCTTTCCGCGATCGCGGCCGAGACCGGCCGCGAAGTGCCCCATGTCATCAAGCCGCGGCGGCCGGGCGATCCGACCTATCTGGTCGCCGACCCCGCCGCAGCGCGCGAGACCCTGAAATTCCGCGCCACGCATTCGGACCTTGCGACCATCATCCGGACCGCATGGGCCTGGCACCAGACGGCGCACCCGCTGAAGAAGCCGCCGCCTCCGGCGGCGTGAGATCGGACCTGATTCAACTGGATTGAATCAAGCCCGTCGCATTTTTCGCGAAGCTTTTCCGAAAGCCGGTCTCCGCTTTTCGCGACCAACCCTACAGCGGCTTGATCTGAACCTTGCGGAATTTAACCACACCCGAGGCGTATTGCAGCGCGAACGGACCGTTCAGATGCGTTGAGTCCTCCACGTCGACGGTCTTCTGACCGTTGAGCACGATCACCAGATGCGGTCCCTGCGCGGTGATTTCGTAGGTATTCCACTTGCCGGCGGCCTTCGGCATCGGATCGACCTTGCCGACGCCGACGATCGCCCCGGTGCCGTAGCTGGGATCGGGCCGCTTGTCGAAGATGTTGACCTCGTAGCAGATCTTGGAATCGATCTTGGCCGACTGATCGCAGCGGATGAAGACGCCGCTGTTGGCTTCCTCGTCGGTCCAGAACTCCGCCCTGATCTGGAAGTCCTTGTAGGAGTTCTTGCTGACGAGGTAGGCGGGATCCTTGCCTTCCAGGAGCTTGTCGGCGCCCACCGCCCCGTCTTTCATGGCCCAGTTGGCTTTGCCGACCTCGTCCCAGTCGCCCATCTTGCTGCTGTCGAGCAAGGTGATCCATCCGCCGTCGCTCTGGCCGGAGGCCCGGCCGGCAAACTGGAATGCTGCGGTTCCGATCAATAGCCCGATGGCGAGCGTCGATAGGTGCTTCATGAAGGCGTCCTCCCTGTTTGTTTTGATTGGCCGGGAAACTATCACCTCGATGCGCGAGGTAAATGCGATTTCCATGCTGCAGGTGCGTTGTGCATCCCTCCCCTGCCGCGCATGCAGAGAGTCGTCTTGCCCGGCCACAACCAGACCGGCTAGCATGGCCGTTCCATCAGACGAGCGTGCAGGCTCGCGCGCCCCTAAGAGCGGAGGAAACCATGAAAGCCACCCGCCGGTTCTGGCAGTATCTCGTGATGCCGCTGGCCTTCGCCGCCATGCCGGGCGCGAGCCCGGCTGCCGAACTCAATCCCGCCGCCGTCATCTACAAGCTGCCGGACCAGATTCCCTGGGGACCGGTCGACGCCCGCGGCGCGCAAAGCGCCGTCGTCGTTGGCGATCCGGCCAAGCCCGGCTTCTATATGGTCTACAACAAATGGACCAAGGGAAACCATTTCAGCCGCCCGCACTTCCATCCCAACGACCGCTACATCGTCGTCCTTCAGGGCACCTGGTGGGTGGGCTCGGGCACGAAATTCGACCCCACCAACACCACCCCGATGCCCGCGGGCAGTTTCGTCACCCATTTCGGCAAGCAAGTGCATTGGGATGGCGCCAAAGACGAGGACGCGGTGCTCCTGATCATGGGCGAAGGCCCGGCGACCGCGACCGACGCCGAGGAGAAGTAGACCGCCCCGCAACCAATCCCGCGATGGTGCGTTGCTCCAGTGCCCATGCAACTCGGGCAACGCGGCGCGGGCATGCTTCCGACGCCGTCGACATGCCGCATCCTGGATCAAGGGAAATTCGATGCATCCAGCCGCGAATGTGCCATTCGAACGCGTCGTGCGCGAATTCGCCCGCTGGCGCGCCGTCCCCGAGCCGGAGCGATCGCGGGCCCCGGGCTGGTGGTGGGGACCGGCGTTCGAACTGCGCGACGTCAGGCAGCCGATGCCGGCCGACTGGTGCGCGCGCCTGGAATTTCCGGTCGGCTCCTTGTTCGCCGATGGCGCGCGGGTCTTTCTGGACAATCTCGCCGGTCAGACGTCGCTGCCCTGGCCCGACGAGTTCCCGGGCCGCGCCCGGCAACCGAACCCGGTCTGACGATCAG
>Ga0302319_10006736_pt1 | contig 22737 bp, 20 predicted proteins | sample Bog_T0_2_FD_203319 | JGI IMG/M metagenome (GOLD analysis project Ga0302319, IMG submission 203319) | Peat permafrost microbial communities from Stordalen Mire near Abisko, Sweden - Bog_T0_2 | ecosystem: Environmental > Terrestrial > Soil > Wetlands > Peat | place: Sweden: Abisko, Stordalen Mire...
AAGATCCGTTCGAGAAATAGCGGGGCTCGTCAATTCTTGGAATTCATCCGCGGTAAAAGAGCGCGGGCTGATATCCGGTGCAGTCAATCCGCATCGACTTGTCGACCCGGGTTCACCGGACGCGTACGGATATTGGTGGGCGATGCGCCGTCTATGCGGTCGGCTTATTCTTCGACCGACATGCCACCGTACACACTCTCGTCCAACATGGATTTCTCTCGTTCCAACGCAGACCGGTTTTTCAACCCATTCCCTTCAGGTAAACTCGGGGAATTGCAATACGAGCACATGTGCATGATGCCGGATTACATATGGGGCAATAAGGACCCTGTCACTGAAAGTGCGAACTGTAATTTCAGTAAGGACGATTCTACACCGCCCTTTACATTTTCAAGCATTTGGACACAATTCGTAGAACTTTGTTAGGCAGCAGTGATCGTAAATTAATAACTTCAAGGTAAATAATGAAAGTAGATAAAAAACTTCAGGCAGCATACGATGACCAATACAATACAGAAACACAGGGTTGGCGAGATATAGGTGCAATATATAAGGCGGATAATATTTCGTCGCTAATAAAAAATAATAAATTTAATAATATATTAGAATGTGGAGCGGGAGACGGAGCCAATGGCGTTTCCCAAAATTTGATCACGCCCATCGCCCCCAAGGTCGTTTCGTTTCTCGCTTGAAGGAACGTCCCGGACGTCGTCGTCGAGCACCCGTGGCAATCCAATCTGCTTCTCCCTGGGCAAGTTCTACCAGATTGTCGATGGCAGCCCTAGGGTCGACCAAAACCGCGAAAAACAGCCTTCTTGTCGCAGAGAATACATCGGGACGGCTCACCTGCCACATATGCGGGTCCATCCATTCCTGATAGCCGTGCTTCTTGTCAACGGCCTTCTCCGCCATGCCCTGCACCATCGCCGACAAGGTCATCCATGTGAGCACAGCGTAGATTTCCTGCTCAATCCCATCGACTCGGCTCGAATGAAAGGACTCGAGGCCGAATTGGTGCTTCATTTCACGGAATCGAGTTTCGATGTCCCATCGCCGTGAGTATAAATCTAGAATGACATCCAATGGATAAGCTTCCTGATCCAGAAGGGTCGTCATGATGATCATCTTGTCGCGAGGCTGACCCTTCTTCGGCGCTCCGGGAAGGAAGCGGCGACGTACCAATCTCATCAAGCGTTTGCCGAGGCCATCTCCGAGATCGACGTTTACTATCGCATCGTCTTCTGTGCTTGAGAGGAATGGCTCAACCTCCTTCCAGGCCGTCTCCGCGCCCGCCGTCATTCTGGCCACGATGTCGACACCGTGGGCGAGAAAGCCCGAGAAGAATTCTCGGCCATGAAAGCCACGATCGAATACGGCGACATCGCCCTTCTTCAGGGATGTCAGGATGCGCTGCGCCCCGAGTCGCTCAGATCCCTTGTATCCAAGAAGTGCGATATCCAGCGGTATTCCCGTGGTTATTTCCCAGGCAGCAACCATGAGGGATTGCGGATTGTGATGCTTCTTCCCACCCTTTCCCGTGGGGCTTCCCCATCGCTTTCTGGCACCGGCAGTCCCGGGGGATACCACCCTGGTGCCATCGAAGGCATAGACGCGACGACCGGGGAGGGCGCTGACTCTCGGCGCAGCACTCGCCTGTGCGCGGGCCACTGCCTCCTGCCAGACCTCACGGCAATCGTCTACATCAAGATGAGCGCGAGCTTTGGAGAGTGCACCGGCTGAAGGCGTTGATTCCCAACCCAGCCACTGCCATTCCTGATGCATCTCCTTGAGTACGTCGCGATAATTCACGGATCGGTGTGCCGCCTTGAGCGCCATGACCGCCAGGAAGGTGTTCTTGGGGCCGAAGACGCCGTCAATGTGAGTGAAGACCTCATCGAGGTAGGCGAATATGTCGCGGTGGGCGGTCAGGATACGATATGGAAGAGAATGGGCCATAAGGCCCGAAAAATTTTCCTTAAGCGGTTGTCAATAGTAATCTTCTACCCTGCCTTGGATCTCAAGAATTTGGGAAACGCCATTGGAGACGGAGCCATTTTAGAAATATTAGCAAGAGAATATCCGTTAAGCCTTTTTTATGCAATTGAAATATCTGATAGTGGCATAGAGAGGATCTTGAATCGGAAAATTACGCGTCTTGCTGAGGCAGTTAAATTTGATGGTTACGAAATACCGTATCCAGACCAACACTTTGATTTATCCTATTGCTCACATGTAATTGAACATGTGGAAAATCCAAGAATGCTTATTAGAGAATTGAAGCGCGTGAGTAAGAAAATCATTTTTGAAGTTCCAATAGATTTTTCAAAACATCTTGATAATAATTATAGGCACTTTTTCAACTATGGCCACATTAACATTTATACCCCTTCCTTGTTTAGGTTTCTTTTAAGATCGGAAGGTCTTGTAATATTATCGGACCGTTACACAAAGCTATCGAGAAATGTTATCAGATTCAATTGGTATAATAATTTGAAATTTAACAAAACAATATGGAATGAAACAATAATAATCTTTTATCATCAATTAAGGTGGATTAGATTACTGCTAAATGGTCTATTCCCAACCAAGGAATGGACCTCTTCTGCCTATACATGCCTTGTCGAACGGCAAAATGAATTTGCGCAAGACCCATTTAAATTGGCAAGTAATCAATAAGCCTATTCTTATCTCTCCGCTTCCATAAAGAGTGAATCTTCTCGATTGTCAATTAACTCGACTTCGGCACATTTTCCGCTTCTAAATTTTTCAATGGTTACTTTTTTAAATCCAGCTGTAACAAGAAGATCCCTCATCGATTTTTTATTATACATCCAGTGATGCCGATTCTTGTCGCGTTTTGAGCCACTTTCAAATATCGCATTGCAGAAATCGTTTGGCCGATTCACGTCATATTGAGATACCATTCGATCTAAATCGGGAACGGCAACCCTTACAATTCCCCCCGGCGCTAGAACCCGATGAACCTCCTTCATACACTGAAGAGCCTGCTCTACGTATAAATGCTCGATAACATGAGAAGAAAATGCATATTTGAAACTAGAATCTGGTATAGGGAATCTCTTAGTAATGTTTAGCCAATGTACTCTCTTAAATATGTCATTTTTATGCAGCGTATATTGGTATTCCTTTATAAATCTCAATTTCCATAATAAGTAAGCCAATCCCGGAATTTTAGATATGGGTATATGATAAGATATGTCGGCATTATACCAACCTTTATGGACGCAATCGTAACACCCAAAGTGTAAACCAATGTATTTGGTATAGGTTTTTTTCATTGATATAATATTCTATATTATGTTCTATTTTTCATCGGAACCAAATTGGCCATCTTGAAACATTTATAATATCCCTTTTGGCAGTCGCCTACTGAGATCTCTATTCTCATCATCTATAATTCCTACAAAGGTTCATTTCGATGCGCCATCGATCATTAAACAATCTTGGATGCGAATCCGACTAAATGAGCCCGGCCTCTGATAATGTTCCGTGACCTGCGCATGAAGCAGAATATTTTTGCAATCAGTGGATTATCAATAGGATAGAGTTCGCTAATTTCCTCATATTCGAAATGTAAATTTGCCATTTCGCAGCAATGAGTAAGTGATTTTTCTGTAAAGAAATGAATGTGCTCCTTAGTATGATATGCATTAGTATTCCTGCTGCCTGATCGTGTTTCTCCACATGGTGTAGTCAAAAATATTTTACCGGTATCACTTAACAATGATCTACAGACAGTCAGAAACTGAACGGGGTATTCGATATGTTCAATAACTTCAATTAATAGAATGCTATCATATGAAGATACCAAGGCACTCTCAAGGTTTGGTAATACCCTCATGCCTGATGTACTCAAGTGTTCAGCAGATTCTTTATCTGGCTCTATACAAGAAATTTTTATCGATGGTATTATATTTGAAATAGTTTTAATTAGGTGTCCACTTCCAGACCCAACATCTAGCAGAGATATATCGTTTCCTAAAAATTTTCTATTCATCAATGCTTTTACAAGACGATTATTTCTAATTCTATATTTGTTATACTCCTCAGATGAGTTGTGATGCTGCAAGCCTTGTTGTGGACTCGGACTTTTCAAGAAAAGATGACCACATTGAGAACATTTTTCAACACTAAGTGAATTTACGATAACATTTCTACATTTAAAAGCGTTACAAATGGGACAACTTTGCAAACTCTCGGATATATTCATTGAAATTTCCTATGTTATATGATTTGTGAATATTTAATAGTTTATATATTTTTAATGCATTACTACTGAAATATTTACCGGCAGCCCAGCGCACTATGGCAGCCGACCTTAATAAGAGGCCTCACGTAATTGGGCTGGAGTCAGTTGTGCGAGAGGTAAACCTTGAGGCGGCCTGCATTGGCAACCCAAAGAAAGGGCTTTCTACTTCTTTCATTTTCTCACGAAAATTGGCTTAAGCATTTCATTTTTCATGCTTTTTAAACGTCATTTCGTAAAATGAGAGAAATATAAATTTAATGCCATCAACACTTCTTGGCCACATTCTTATTGGATTAAATGCCAATCTCCAAATCCATTCGATCCCTAAATACCTAAATATAAATGGAGCCCACAATTTACCTCCAGAATGAAAATCAAATGCCGCGCCAACACCCATCATAACACCAGGTCTTATCCTACTAGCATATTTATTCATCCATATTTCTTGTTTTGGTGCACCAAGACCGACCCATATAATATCAGAGTAAGAATTATTAATATTTTCGATTTCCTTATCTATTGCAATATGGTCTTGTTCCTGAAATGGGGGTGAATGCATTCCGGAAATGATAATTCCGGGATATCTATCAAGAAGTTTTTGTCGCAATTTTTTCAATATTTCATTAGTTCCACCATAAAAATAATGCCTTATCTTATTATTTCTTCCATTATCACAAGCATATAACATAAATGAAGGCCCCGTTACTCGATTACATTTGTAACCAAATACTTTCGCAATCAAAATTATCCCAATCCCATCAGGCAATACCAACAACGCCGATGAAGTTGATTTCATCATTTCTGGATTTCTTCTGCATAACATAACACTGTGCGGGTTTGAAAATACGAAATAGCCCGATCTCTTCTCATTGATGCATGTTAACGCAAACGAGAAAGCTTCGCTATAATTACTCAAATTTAACTTCACATTTAGTAATGATAGTATCAATTAATTTCCTCTCACCTGTTCATTATATACATTCATTATTTTAATATATATATTCTGAGACGAATATTTTTTTAATGCGGTATCTCTAGCCGTTTTTCCCATGCGTTTGTTAATCAAATTATTGTCCCACAACATCTTTATCTTTCTTGACAGATCAACAGGATTTCCAGCTTCAAACAAGTATCCAGTTTTACCGTCCTCAACAATTTCAGGAAGACCGCCTATATTTGAACACACTATTGGTTTACCCGCAATCATAGATTCCAGTAATGTAATTGGAAAACCTTCATACCATATGCTTGGAAAAATAATAAATCTGGCATGCCGATAAAAATTTAATATTTCTGCTTGGGTGATATGGCCAATACAGTCTACATTTTGAGGAGCCATATTTTTATTAAAATATTTATTTAATCCGCCAGCAATTTTAAACGGAATCCCTGGGCAAAGGCGCGCTGCTTCAGCTAATACCAATAAACCCTTTTCTGGACTTATTCTTCCGATAAATCCCACATATTCGCCATCTCCATTATAATCGATTCCATAGTTATTAATAGTCGTTTGTGAAATCATATTGGGAATTACCGCCATTTTTTTGCTAGGAAATCCGCTTGACACCAAATGATCCCTTTGAAAATTAGTTAAACATATAAACTTTCCAATGTACTTATTATAACTTCCATTTTTCCTTGCAACCCAATTTCGGATCGAATATCCGATACTCTTTAGTATATTTCTTTCGCAATTACGAACAATGCACCAATACTCCTTTCCCATGACACACTTCTCACATATCTTCCCCTTTGTAAATAATAGTCCATTTGGACAAATGAGGCGATAATTGTGAACACTCATTACGATTGGAATCCCTATCCTATAGCATTCGCCTAATATTGCAGGTGATATAAGTGGGTATAAATTGTGAATATGGATAATATCCGGCTTTTCTATTAATAAAAGTTCTTGAATTTCACGTATCGCTTGTCCACTATAAATTCCTGAACGAAATGCATATAAATTTGATTTAAAAGTTTTCTCAATTTCTTTACTCGATCTAATGTATTTTATTACATTATGACCGTTACTCATTAGTACTTGTTCTAGATCCCGTACAGCCGCTTCTTCACCGCTAAAATTCCCGTATTCATTATGTATGATTAGAATGCGCATCTATTACTCCGCTAAATTAAATCTACCACGCCAAATGAACAAAATAAAATAATCGATTGGATGACGATAGTTTCTATTATCGGACATACATTTTTTAACCGCGAGTGAAATATTTTCTGCTAAATATTCCAAAGACCATTTTTTACATATAATATTTGACATCCGACCCATTTCAATCCTAGCAGCAGGTGACAAATCTGTAAAATTAATAAGCTTTTTTGCTAAATCTTCTACATCAGTCGGATTGAATTGCCAACCATTAATATTTTCCTTCACAAGGGACGAAGCACATCCACAATTGTTACTCACAATGACAGGTAAGGAACTGGCCATTGCCTCAGTTACAACATTACCCCAAGTTTCTCCATAGAAACTTGGCAATATTAGTGCTGCGGCGGAAGTATAATAATAGCTGACCGATTCAGGACTGCAAAATTTATGGAAATGAATGCCATCTAATTTATGATTATTTGCAATTCGCATCAATTCATCACTTTCGTTTCCTTCTCCTACTAATAATAAATCCAAATAATTCTCTTTCACTATTTTTCGGTATAATATATAGGCTTCAATAAGTGATTTCCAATTTTTTTTTCGAATTTGTCGACCAATTCCTAAGAAATATGAGCCATTTGTGGGAATACCTTTTATATTTGGCTTATCGATTCCCATTCTTATTCTCCGAGAGGCCTCCTCAAATTTCGCGATATCAGTCACATTGGTTCCGTAAAATATTTTTTCTTCCTTGATTCCCCAAAATTTATAGCTTTCTAAATGTGATTCTGCGGGAACAAACATTGCATTTATATTGCTATAAATATGCCGCTTTATTAAGTTAACATAAAATGGACGGGGAACATCAGCCACTCGAGAATCATCCATGATTATTGAAATTTTTCTTCGGTTTCGGCACCACCTGACCGAAGTAGATCCAGTAGGAAAGGCAATTGCGCTACTGATAACTACATCTGGTATAAATTTCTCTAATACCGTATAAATTTCGCGAGACATCTTATATGGATTAATAGACTGTAATGGAATATCTCCGAATAGTGTGATCCATTTACAATTAATATCTTCTCTATTTATTGGAGAAGCGAAAGAATATGTGTTGTCGTTCCTCGATACTTCTATAACGATGACCTTTTTCCCTTCAGAAATCAATTTATCAGTGATTGCTTTAATTCTTGAAAGCCAATTGATCGAGAAATTCAAATGTAAAATTGCAAGAAGCATTTGGATACTTTATGTAAATTGTGTGAGAGCCATTTGTCCTGGTTCAGTTTTGCTTGGTCCATCGTGACTGCATGGTGTATTTCGAAGGCCGGCAGTATACCATCCCCTTCGCCTTTGTTGATCAAATCTTGGAGGCGAGTGGTTGCTCTGGCGTTGTCCAGTTCGTCGATCCCGAAACCGGCGTCATCGTTCGCAGTTATCCACGCGGCACCAAGGCGCGCATCCTCATAGACCCGACCTCCTATGAAGGGGAAGCCACAGACCGGGTCATCCCGCCGGTTCCCTTGGGTGCGATGGCCAAGGCCCTGGAATCGATTCGCACCATGGATGTCGCCATGCGATTGGTGGAGATCTATGCCGCCCTGGCGGAGGTGGCACGATGACGACCCTCGCCATCCCCACCAAGCCGGACACCCCCGAACTCAGCGCACTCGCCCAGGCGCTATCAGCCCTCAAGCTCGATCGTGCCGCCGACGCCATCCCAGGGCTGCTCAGCGCCGCGGTGAGCGATGATCTCGGTGGACCGGCTACTCCCCAACGGGTTCTCGCCATGGTGATCTCTGCGCGCGAGGAAAGCCGCATCAAGAAATCCCAGAAATTGTCGGGACGGCCATTGGGTCAGACGATCAGCAATTTCGACTTCGCATTCCAGCCAGCCATCGAGCGCTCACGTATCGAATCGCTGGCGACCTGCTCATGGGTACGGGACAAGATGACAACGCTGTTGCTGGGGCCGCCTGGGGTCGGCAAGACCCATCTGGCTATCGCTCTGGGCGTCAAGGCGGTTGAGGCCGGCTTCTCGGTGATCTACCTCAGGGTGGAGGTTCTCCTTCATCTCCTGAGGGATGATGCCCTGATACCGCCGGCACAGCTCAGGCGGCGTAAGTACATGAATGTCGCCATGCTTATCGTCGATGAGGTGGGCTTCCAGGCTTTCACGAAGAAGGAAGCGAACCTCTTCTTCCGGTTGGTGAGCTATCGCTACCAGCGGGGAGCCATCTGCATTACCTCGAACAAGGCGGTGAAGGAATGGCCGGAGATGCTGGCTGGGGATGAAGTTATCACCTCCGCCATCCTGGACCGGCTCCTGCACGCCAGTCATGTCCTGAACATTCGGGGACGAAGCTATCGGCTCAAAGAGCTCGAGGCCAGTCTCCATTCACGCACCTAAGCCTACGGGCAGAAAGGACCCTACCCTATGATTCCATTACCTAAGTGCGCAACAGTTGGGGTTCGCCAATGCGCAAAGGTTGGGGTTCGTTGACAAGGAGCAGCCGAGAGGGAGTGGAATTGTCTGCTCTCTTGGATTTCCCATTGCCGCCTTATGCCCGTCATGCAGGTCGACGATATGGTGAAAAGCATCTATGGGGAATCCTTGTAAAGGCCATCATAGAAAATGTCACCCATGCCATGAGCGAATCAGAAAACAGCCGAATTCAGAAGTTCGAATCAATGGCGTGTGGATTCCGAAATCGAACTCGCTTCAAATGGGCAATCCTGTTCCATTTTGGTGGCTTAAGCTTTTTCTGACGGCGCTTTTCATCCCCACTTCACCCACACAGAACCCTAAAGCGCCTTATTTATATTCATAATAATTTGCTTTTAGAAAATATCCGATTCTTCCAATATTAGAAAATAGCGATCTCAAAAAGTACAGAAATCCCGTTCTTGCATCCGCAGTGTTAGTAATAAATAAGGCCATGAACGTACTTTGAATTAATGAAAAGTAAATTCTGATCGTTAATATGATTATTCCTATTATATAACCATCCCTCTTTACGTAATAACTTGAATTTAGCCACCCACCTCTATAGGATCTCTTAATAATCCAAACCGATTTACATCTTTTATAATTTTGATATTCAAATACAATAGCAGTTTCACACTTCAAGAATTTGCATTTATGGGCATCCACTAACCATGTAAATAAATCCATATCTTCTCCGCCCAATTGGTTGAATTTTATGTCATAAGGGCCGGTTCTCTTTAATAGAACTTCTTTATGAATAATTAGATTATTGTTTGCGCATTCAAATCCAGTAATGCTGTAGACCTTTTTTTCACTCTTGCTCTTTTTGTCACGGAATAGTGGCTTTATCCATTTAGGAGTCTTTTTTCCGAATCTGGGAACAACAGGACCAAATACCCCATCAGCTTTATTATTAATTATACAATCTCGTAAATTTACTAGCCATTCAGGGTCTGCCTCTTCATCATCATCAATAAAGCAAATGTATTTACCATTAGATTCTGAAATACATCTATTTCTTGCAGAGGAAATTCCCTGCTTATTTTCCAGAAAATACTTTAGTATAATATTTTTCCGTTTAAATGGCCGTATCCAATTTTGATATGTTTTTTTCCCCGATTCTTTTGTATCATTATCTATAATTACAATTTCAATTTGGCGCTTTAATGATTGTTTATAAATGCTATATAGACATTTCCATAATGACGCCTCTCTCTTAAAAGTGCAAATGCACACCGATATTTCGACTTCCATAAAGTTTTAACAATTTCCATTTCTCAATGTAACTGAATTGATCCAAAAAATCGCAGTGAATGGTAATAATATAACCGTTTCTCTCAAATCTTGACTAAATATGGATTGAATGAATATTATTAAAAATATTGGGCTTAGTAAGGTCCCGTCTGCGGCCCTTATGTGAAATAATTTTTTTCCAAATTTTAATAGCAATATTATCACGGGTATTATTAATGCTATTAGAAATATTAGACCCATTTCAGAAGCAATCTCGAGAAATATATTGTGTGCCCAATACTCCTCACCTGGAGAAGAAAGTCCTTCGATATAATAGCCACCAAGTCCATGGCCAAAATATGGATATTCTCGTATTCGGTCTATCGCAGCGCTCCAGTTTATTACACGATCAAATCGTTCAAATATCCCAGTATCCAAAGACATAATTAATTCATATCTGTAATTATTTGATAAGATCGACTGATAAACAATAATGGCTAAAGCAATAGACATAGATAACATTGACATTACGAGAAATCGATAATTTCTGTGTGGATATAATAACATAATGCTCATGACAATGGGTATCCCAAATATAAAAACTCTTTGGCCACATGAATTAATTATTATTAAACTAATAAATGCTAAAATACAAAATATTATTCCATTTATTTGCAATTTTTGGCATTCAGCTAAAAACGAATAATATAAAATAAATCCAATAGATGCCAATAAGGCAATATCAACAGTAGGAACTATAGATAACTGACCTAGGACCAAGGCATTATCATATACTCCGTTTGTTTGGAAAATGTTCTCCGGTCGGGATAATGGAGCGACTACAATTGCAGACTGATAATATACCACTGAGGAGATCAGACATAATAGCGCTAACTCTCGGCAATCGATATTATTTGAAAGGTAAATATAGAATAAGCTATAAAATCCGATTAGCATTCCAAATGTAATATATATTATTTTTTGTTCTGAATATGCATTTTGAGGCCCATAGAAATAGGAAATAATTAGCATTAACTCGAAGAATATCAGCCAAAATATTGGACCTACTAAGCTAAATCTAATGTTATTAAATCCTTCTCTTTCCTTAATAAGTGCCCTTAAACCTTTCCCGTATATTATTAGTATTAATGTACCCACAAGGATACTTGTTATAGATCCAAATGATTTTATTTCGAAAGATTGAGCAGCCATACCCAAAGCATGTGGACCAAATAATATTAAGAATATTCCCACAGTTTCAGGAGTGCACGTGAGCATTGTAATTAATAAAATAGATAGACTTGCAATAACGCCTGCAATTCCAATCGGAATCGATATGAGGTCTACTAATAAAATAACTAAAAGAAACAGTTGTATATAAACTATTATTCTACTAAACCTATTTCCCACTCTAATTGTCATAAGTTTCTTCCGCTAACGGATGCTATGACCATTTCCCATCGCTTTGACCATTCTTTATAGCTAAACGCATTTCGCGAAACATTTAAACCGTTTTGTGCGATTTTATCCCTATATTCCTTGTTCATTATAAGTAATTTTAATCCTACGTATAAATCTAATAAATTTGGATCAATTAGGTGTCCGTTAAAGCCGCTTATTATCATATTTGTTATCCCACCAACATTAGTTGCCAAAATTGCGCAACCACCAGCCATAGCCTCCGCCACCGCAAATGAAGTTCCTTCAGATGCAATAGAGGGAATTACCGCAATGTGGTACTGTAAATGAATTTTTACAGCGTCCTCTGCCTTAAACGAACTAAATTTTATACCCCTAACATTTACCAATATTTTTCGCATATTTATTTCTTCAGGACCCTCACCACAAAATGTAAACTCTATTCCTGATATTTCCTCCTGAATTCTTTTTGCAACTTCGGCCATCAAAATTGATCCTCGATATTCGGTGAACCGTCTTGCAAATATTATGCGTATGGGTGTTTCTGATAATTTACTTTCACCAACAGTATCTGCATAATTTGGAATAATCCAAGTTCTGTAATTGTCATTGTTATCACGCATTGTTCTATACCAATTTATAAAGTTGTAATCAACACATACTCGATTCTTACAATTATCGAAATTGTGAATTGCCTCTCTTTTAATGTGCCATTTTTTTACTTGGCCTAATATCCCGCTTTGAAATATACTACGTTGGGATAAGAACCTAGTTGGTAAGTCCCATGAAATGCCGTGTTGAATCGACACACAATTTCGAATATTGTTTTTAATTGTGCAATGATCGGCCCCAAATATTATTATGTCGTTTTTCTCATTATAATTCTTTAACGATTCGGAGTATAATTCTCTTTTTTGCCGCTGAATTGACATATGTTTTACTGGTACCCCAATAATATTTATTCCATTATATTCTTTTCGGAATGCCTTACTGGATGCTTGAATTAAATTAACAGAGTATGACATATTAAGTAATACTTTTGACAAACTGTGAATGTAAGTCTCTATACCTCCTATGACTATTCCATTGTCAATCTCATTATAAAATCTATAGTAAATTATAATGCATTTCATTTTTTCCCCCAATTAATTATATTATTGTCACTACTGTGGGTATTTACCGCGTAAAATTACCATGCTGGGCTGAATTGATTTCAATTGAGTATGCCCTCCCGGGGCTAATTCGGCCCCTTGACAGGGGGCGGCATGCATATCGGGAGATTAATGTTCGCGCAGGTCATGGATTTGCTGCCGTAGCCGTATTACCGACGTTGCGTAGCCCGATACCCAGAGCAGTGTATTATTATATATGATTAGTATTTGGTTCGAGATTACTTCGCTACAATCAGAGGAAGTTCTCTTCAAGTCCACAAAGTCAATTATGCCTTCCTAAAAGTACATATAATATTTGCTTTTTGTTATATGAAATCCTCTTTAGAAAGAATGGTCGCAGACAATTTTTTACAAGAATATTCCATATATAATCGAATCCAGTATAGCTCCAGCCTTTTGAAGAAAATACCTTGCTCGTTTCCGTGTTATATTTTGAGAAGGAGTCTTTTCTATAATTATTTATATGTTCGCCTCCATCGATTAATATTTCATTAAATGGAACGACGATAATCAACTTTTTACATATTTTTAATAATCCATCAATAATTTTAAATTGATCACTTAAATGTTCGAAAACATTAGATGCGATAATTACATCACATTGAGGAACGCTTTGAAAATCTCCACATATAAAGCTTGCAATTTCCCCATAATATTTATTGCATATTTCTATTCCGTCTTTTGAAAAATCAACACCAATTAGTTTTGCGTTTGGCCATTTCTTTCTATAAATTGGAATTGCATCACCCAATCCACATCCAAAATCAACTATAGTTCCAGTAAAATCAGTTTTTAATTTTATAAATCTTGTAAATGATAGTGCAAAATCTTCAGTCTGCGATCGTCCTTTCCTGGCTTCCCAATCACCCGATCGAAATCTCATGTTCCAATAGTCTTCAGTGTTAATATTCATTAGTTATCTTTTCTTTTATATTCCTTTAGCGTTATAAATAATTCTTTTATAGAATGATATGAAATAAACTGATACCCACGTTGCATGGAATATATAGGCGATAAATCTTGCCCATGCAAGGCCAATCGCATTAATGGGCAGCATAAAGTACAATAATACAATGAATGCAGTTGCCCATCCCAAATTCATTATTAATCCTTTCCACATTTGATTATCTGCTACAAGCATTTGGCCTACCGGATACATTACACTTACCAATACGGCAGTTGAAATTACTACAATAAGCACCTCATTACAGTTGTTAAGTGATTTTCCATATAGACCCATAATCGCTGGTCCAAATGTACATAATATAATGGCCACGGGAATGACGGTTAACGAAATAGCAATGATCGATAACCAAAGTACTCGACGTGAATCAGAGCCAGCAATTCCGTTTGATGAAAGTACTGGAAGAATAGTTGAGGACAATATGGCTGGAATAAACACTATTACTTGGAACCATTGATTTGCTGCATTATAAATTCCCATTTCGTAATAGCCATTTGGTTGATTTACCAATTTAGATCCACAAATCCAATTCACTGGTCCAACCATTGTACCCGCAATTACTGAAGGTAAGGTAAATCGCCATATAATTGGCAATTCAAGACATATATTCTTGTTTTTTAGTTGCACTTCGCCCAATGTAATTTTAAATCGAATTGCGTATTCTGATAATATTACGTTTATTGCTAAGACAACGATCATTCCCAAAATAGCGCCATCAACCTTCCAAAGCCATGCCCCACCTACCATCAAAGGAAAACTGGCAATCCCAGATATTATATTGATCCTTGCTACAATTTTAAATGCCTCAAAACCAGTAATAATTCCAGTTTGCACTCCATTAACAGCACCCAGCAAAATGAGAATGCTGCTGATCCGTAATTCTGGTTCTAGATAAGGTGCAGCTAAAGTCTTCTCCGCTAGCCATGGTGCACATATATACAAAATAATTGCGGCTATTAGTCCAGTTCCCCAGGCTATTGTAACTGAAAGTGATATAATTCTTCCCGCCTTAGCGGGATCTCTAAATCTATATTCTGAAATATATTTGGTCGCAGTGATTCCTAATCCTAAACCTGCAAATACGCCAAACATTCCAATAGTATTCTGAATTATTCCTAACTCTCCAAATCCATTTATTCCAATCATTCGTGCAACTATAATCGAAGCCAACAATGTCATTCCGCGAGATATAAATGCCCCCAACAATGACCAAAACGAACTCTTTGCCATTTTTAAACCTATTGGCGTGTTGTCAATCTTTTTCCAATATCTTATTAATGAATTTGATAACCACATGATATTTTATTTTTATTTATGCCACAGTTTCAATCTCATAATGCAAATTGCATTCTGAGATTGTTTCCGAACTTGTTCATGCATATGTGAAAGCGGCCGAGAGCGAGTAACGCATATCGAAACGACAAACATGCCATTTACAATTTAATAATTTTTGTATTGCAAATATTTGACGCCTGGTGTACTCGGAAATCATGCATAAAAAATCGATTTAAAGTGAGACTAACACCGAGTTATGTAATGAATATTATTTCTAATTGTGGATGCGTATTACGGCATCTAGATAATCATCAAACCATTTCCAATAATAAGAAAATTAATTACGCTTCTCGACCGTCGTCTGGGAAAACCATACGAATACGAATAACTTTAATTATTAAACAAGTTATAATGTGCACTATTAATTTCATTAATATATTTTACACTCGATACCCTTTTTGTCGTTTTCAAAGTTCATTATTATAGAGGAATCGGATATGTCTGCCCTTTCATACTGAGTCGCCGAGTTCATATTGCCTGTCGGTTCAAAGGCGCTGAAATATCTCTTATATAGTATTTTTCCATCCGGAAAATGTTTCTCCAAATTCTTTCTTTTGGCGCTGATTTCATTTATATAGAAAGCGTAGAGTTGATTAACAGTGCTCAATCACTAGAAGCGACTTTCTGGTACGTAAACGGTATCCCCTGGTTGAAGAACTGGATCTTCTCCTTTAGTGTCTCCATTTAGGATTGAGCGCACATCAACGACTTGCACTCGCTTTCCTGCGCGAATAAGCTGCACATCCGATTGCTTTGCAAACTGAGAGAATCCTTCCGCCAGGCTTACTGACTTCGATACTGTCAATTTTTCTTGGCTTGGAAGATTGAGCGCACCCGGTTTGCCGACTTGTCCAATGATATAAACTCGATCAAGTCGGGGCACAATTATTATATCGTTTGGGTGAAGAATGACATCTTCGACCAGGGAATCAGCCTTATCATTTCCTGGAATTTGAAGGCCAATTTTTCGGCCGTGATTTACGGGATCATCACGAATTACTTGAGCCCCAGCTCGACTTGCATCATCACTGAATCCTCCAGCCTGCCCTATTGCCTGCATTGCAGTCATATTCCCAAAGGGACTAAGGGAAATATTCGATGGTTTGCTAACACTTCCCATAACATAAACAGAACGCGGTCCGAAGTCAGTAACCGTCGCAGTAACTACAGCTTGGCGTAAATATCCCTTTTCTAAGCGGCGAGCAATTTCACCAGTAAATTGGGCGATGGTTTTCCCAACAAGATCCTTAATTTCTCCAACAAGCGGGAAAGTAATTACACCCTCTGCCGGTATGCGAATATTTGTTTCGAGATCGGTGTTGTCGAAGACAGAGATTTTGACCAAATCTCCGGGGTACAATGCATAATCTTTGGGAATAGCCGAATTTTTTGAAATTTCATCCGAAACTTCGCCACCATTAATACGGGGCATGTTGAATGCAAGTATCATTAGGCACAATAAACTTTTTGCCCCCTTTGCGTTGATATTGAGGTTGCACTGTTGCCCCCATTTAAATATATGTTGTACCGCATTCACAAATGGTCTCCTATTATATTATATATGTTTAGTGTTTAAAATCTATACTTTTGTGGTAATAGCCGCAAGGCTCTTTCTATATTTATCCATTATATACGATATGATGCATTAGCTTCAAAAGAACTCATAACCAGTATAATATCATTTGATAACATTAAGTGATCCGTGGTACACTTATAAGTAGAAACTAGTTTCGTTTTCATCATGCTCAAAGTTTACTGATTCTCACGGCCCTGCAAGCCCCCTAGATTTTTTAGCCACACATGGCCTAATAGGTTTCCTTTCTGCAACCTGAGATTGCGATGACCACTCTGCCAACTCTGACCAATTCCTCAAAGCCCCTAACACTCGCCGACATAGCTGCAACAGCTTGGAGACATCGTCTCATAAGCTTATTAACCGCCGTTCTGGTATCTTGTACTGTAATCCTAGTCTCCTTCCGACTCACACCTATGTTTGAGGCATCAGCAAGTTTGGCAGTTGACCGAGGACATAAGGCCGTTGAGTTTCAAATTGATCCGTCTTCAGGAGGAATTGACTTAGGTCTCCTCAACACGCAAAAGGAGATGATTTTGGCACTGCCTGTTCTCGAACAATGTTTGAAGGCTAGTAGTCTACTAAAAGGACTTGCTTATTCCGCTGCAGGAGCCGATCCCATAAAAATATTAAAGGATCGCCTTAGAGTCACAACAAAACGCGATAGTTGGGTTATCAACATTACCTTACGCGATGAAAATGGGGACCGAGCTGAAAATGGATTAAAATGCTTGCTTGATGCGTATGCCGCAGCTCAGAATGAGCATCAATCCGACAAAGCCAATCTCACTCTTCGTTTCCTGTCTAACCAGGTTTCAAATGCCCATGATCGTATGGAAGAGGCACGCCACCGTGAACTGACTTTTCAAACAGAGAAATCAATCGTTACATCCGATCAAGAGAAAAATCCAGTAGCTCAACGACTTGAATTACTTAATCAAGAACATGGTGCCCTGGATAAAAATCTCGCCGAAAGTCAGGCATTACTACAACAACTTGATGATGCTGAACATCGTCCAGATTTAGAATCTCGCGTGCAAGCTCTGCTTCGTATCGAAGCTGTGAATCGGCACCCGGTGGTCATGGACCAGCAAAAATTCCTCTACGATCTCCTGGACAAGGAAACTTTTTTAGCACAAAAGTACCTGCCCATGCATCCGCGTATGCTAGAGATTCACGAGCAAATTTCGACAAAAAAGGGACATCTTGCGGAGGCCTGCGCGCTTGCCGAAGCAACGATCAAGGGCCACCATCAAGAACTTCAAATCCAGGCTCATGATCTTAAGGCTCGTGTTTTGGCAGTTGAAGAGGAGCTCAATCAATATAGATCCAATGTTGCCAATCTACAGGCTCTAACGCAAGAGACCAAATCGCGCGAGGAAATGTATCAGATATTAACGCGTCGTCTCAATGAAGAAGAGATTACTAGCCGTCTAGATGCCAAACAAATAACTGTTATAGAACCCCCCAGAGCCAATGATAAACCAGTAAATATCAAAAAGTCTCTATTTTTAGCTGCGAGTGTCTTCCTTGGTCTAGTTTTTGCTGTAATCGTCGCTCTTATTGCTGAAGCGCTAGATCGTCGAGTACGTGGTGCATTTGCCACACAAGAAATGACACAGTTAAATATCCTCGGACAATTACCCTTTATCCCTAACCTGACAGCCTTAGGGAAGGATGGTGATCCTGATCAACCAAATATCCTTGCGGAAGCTTACCGTGCCTTACGTGCCGCCCTACGACTCACTCGAAATACGACAGGCAGTCAAGTCATTGTCGTCACTTCGAGCGGCCCCGGCGAAGGGAAAAGTACGGTAGTTACTCGACTAGGTATTTCATTGGCATCCGCCGGAGCAAAAGTGTTGCTCGTCGATGCCGATCTGAGACGTCCATCACTTCATAAGCAATTTGGCGAAAATAGCGAACGAGGCTTCAGTTTTCTCTTGGCCAGCGAGCCAGAAATTATGCCCATGCATACTTCCCGTCAAAATTTAGACTTCTTGTCTGTCGGAGTCCGTCCGCCGAATCCATCTGAATTATTACATAGCCCTGCGCTGCCAGCCGCTTTGGCTCGCTGGAGATTGCAGTATGATTATATCATATTGGATAGTCCACCTGTTGGATTAGTATCCGATGCCCTAGTCGTTGGTGAATTGGCTGATGGTGTGATCCTTATAGTACGCGATCGCGTTACCGCTAAGAGTAGCTTGCTTCTGTCACTTGACCGTCTCGCTCCCATTCGCTCGAAAATGCTAGGAATGATATTTAATGGAGAGTACGCGGAAGGTGCCGGCTACGGATACTACTATCAATATAAATATAAATATGGATACGTTTATGGTAGCAATCCTGAGCCCAAAAATGCGTAAGTGAGCCCACCTTTCGCCAAATTACGTCTAAGGTACTTCGCATTTCGGTTTAACACTCTATCACCAATGATTTTAGTGTTGCCAATGGACTGCAGAATCTGTCGCCAGAAGCTTTCCTCGGTAGTAATTATACACCAAAATCTTTTATGGTGCGCCTAGAATTATATGTCTTATTTGCTGCGATGGGTGATTTCATTATTTATTGTATTTGCCGTACTCTGTCGTGGCGGCGAAGGGGATATGGTTCGGTTTTATCTTTCTGCTGTTCTTGCCTTATCATTGTTGATTCTTGCGCTCGATCTGACCTCACGCACGCGTGAAATAGAGACTGGGTGGATCGTCTGTCTCTTTCTCCCTCCAATTCTATTATGTATTATCCAGGAATTGCCGCTAGATTGGCATCATCCATGGATTACTGACGATCTTTCAGTTCTTAGCAAGGATGATAATGGAATCGGCTTAAGCATTGTCCGGGGGGCTACCTCTACATGCCTATTATGGATGTTAACTCTAGTTAGTTGCTCCCTCCTCTTGGCCACGCTTTTCCGCGGTGAGCGCATAAGAAGCCTCGCCAATGGCGTGGTGCTCATTTCTGCATCGCACGCCCTGCTTGGGCTCATATTGGTCCTTGGCAATGTTGACTGGCCTACTGCTGCGGTAAGTCATGCCAGAGGTTCATTCGTCTATACGAATCATGCCGCTAGCTTTTGGGCTGCCTGCTTACCCCTTGCGCTTATCACAGCTTGCAGCTTTGGTCAGTGGTGGCGCTGGTCATCGGTTGGTTTATTATCAATAGCCATCCTCCTCTCTGGTAGCCGAGGCGGAATCATCGTTGCCAGCTTAGTTTGTCTCCCCTTGATTCTGACGCTCCTTCCTAAGCGGCGTCGGTGGTGGTGGGCCACTGGTCTTTTTGCAGGAATCGGCCTTTGGCTAATGATCATAGGACTACAGGATCTTGGTCAGCGCTTTGAAGCGCTAAAAGGGAAAGAGGGACTCACGCTCAATGGTCGCCTGATTATTTGGAAAGCAGCTTTCCCTGTTATTCTCGATGCGGGCCCTTTCGGAAGTGGCGCCGGAACTACTACAGAAGCTTATCGACGCAGTGGTGATTCTCATTTTGAACCACTAATTGTCGATCATTTGCACAGTGATCCGTTAGAGTGGTGGCTGGAATTCGGATGGGTTGGAATACTTGCGGGATTAGTGGGCGTAGCCGGAACGATCTGGCTCCTTTGGCCGGCAAAGGGGGCCCTTTCATCGCCCAACGATCTCCGCCTCCTAAGGCGTGGCGCATTTCTTGGTCTCCTTATTTTAATTTTGCATTCGTGCGGCGATTTTATTTTTCACAGTCCGGGCATCGACTTACTCGCCGTTGTCTTGCTCACCATTTGCTCCCAATGCAGACGTGACCCGAGCTCTATTTCAACACGAAGTTCGGCGGCTCTTCGCATGGGAATGGCCCTACTTGCCATAGCCGTTTGCGTAGCCGCTGTCCCTGCTTATCGATATGAACGCGATAATATTATTGCCAAAAATGCCGGTATCTTTATCTACCAACGTTTATCGAATCACCTGCCCATTGACAACAGAGGTCCGATAGAAGCTGCATTGACACAATCTCCGACCTCTGTCTCTCTCGCGACCATGCAATCCTGGTTGTGGCGAAACCTTCCAGTTCAACCAGAAGAGCGTTCATCTCATCTAGCAAGAGCCCGCGATGCACTTCAGTTAGCTGCTCAGTTGAGTCCGGGTGATGCTCGTGCCTGGTCAGAGCGGGCTGCGCTTGACGCTGAACTTGGATTACCCCTTGAGGCCGCCGCCGCTGCACATCGAGCTCTTAAGTGGGCCCCCGCTTGGTCTGACCTTCAAACTGCCGTTCTCAGTCTTGCGCGCATTGGGAATAGTCTCCCTGATTCAGATGTTCGTGCGATAATTCAGCAACTCCTCATGCTTGATCTTGAGCAGCCAAATTGGTTCTTTCCACTTGCCGCAAAATATCTTGGCGACGAAACCTTGAGTGCTCAGGTTGCAGCGGGTAAGGTCCGTCTGCAACGCTCCGGATTTTTTTGGCTTGCAGAGCATGGTCGACTCGCTGATTGGCTACAGGTCACCCGAAAATTACTGGAGCCGCCAGCTATTCTCCCGATTGAATGTCAGATCATGGCTAAACAGCTTTATGATGATTTGCCAATTCGATTGGTCGTTCCATCCACGAATGAAGAACGTCGCCGCCTAGCCGACCTTATGTCTCTTTGTGGCATCGCCCTTCCTGAGAGCCTTACTACATCCCTAACAGCCGATGGCAAACCTTGGTCGCAGTGGAATAAACCCATTGATCTCCTTGATACCAAAGAGCGATCGTCTCTTAAACTACTACTTCGTAGTGAATTATATCACGATTGGGCTCGAGCCTGGAGTGAACGCCTTACGGTTGTCGATCGTGTTGTGGATGGCGATTGGAGCCCCTTGAACCGCGAGAGTGACCCAGCCCTACTTTACGCGCTGTCCGGCCCGACTCCACCCCGATCCGTGCCTAACGGAGTAAGGGCGCGATGTCTATTAATGCTTGGGCGTTACCAGGCATCTGAGTGGCAACCGCTAACAGAACACCTCCGCTTCAGCTGGTTATTCGTGAACCATTCAGGTGCACACGATTTCGTCTCCAACCCTACCTGGACTGGCTTGGTTATTGATGGCCATTGGGTCGGATGGATTCGAGGACCTGTTGATGTGGCCCCCCTCGTGGGAGCAGGTCTCCATCGGCTCGTATTGATCAATCCCTGATGAAGGGATGACGGCACCAGATCTGGGCTGCGGGTTCGCGCGAGGGGCCGAAAGTAATCAGTGGTGATGCGCCGCCTAGCGGCGCGACCAATGCTTGTAACGCAATAGGTCAACGGGGTGTCAAACGTCAATTAGGATGGCGTGTGCCGCCAATTAGGATGGCGCATGGTCAATGTCGAGAACAGCCGGCTGTGAGATGAGATTTCCTCGCCCCGTGGAAATGTCGTCTCGCAGGCGGAACCGACCGGTAGGTCGGAATCGATAATCACGGTTAACTGAGCAGCTCATGACTTGGATTCGATAGCCTTGGTGATCTTGGCCTGTGCAGCCCGTTTGCGGTAGCTTTGGACGTTCAACTCGAGGATCGTCGAGTGGTGGATGAGCCGGTCGATGGCGGCGATGGTCATGGCTTTATCGGGGAAGATGTTGTCCCAGTCCTTGAAGGTCTGATTGCAGGTGATGATCAGCGACCTCCGCTCATAAGCTTGGGAGATGAGCTCGAAGAGGACGCTGGCCTCGCTCTGATCCTTCCCGGCATAGCCAAGATCGTCCAGAATCAGGCAATCAAAGCGATCCAGCTTGGCCAGCATTTGGGGAAGGGCGAGATCTCTCCGTGCTGCCTGGAGCTGCTGGATCATGTCGGTGGTTCGGCTGTAAAGGACATGATATCCTTGGTGAACAAGGCCATGCCCAATGGCGGACGCGAGGTGACTTTTGCCAACGCCACTGGGCCCGAAGAGGAGGACATTGTGGGACTGCGCGACCCACTCATGCCCAGCACAGAGTGCTTCGATATGGAGCTTCTTGAGATTGGGGATGCACGTCAGATCGAACGATGACAGCGTCTTCCCATAGGGAAGGTGGGATGCCTTCAGCCGCGCGATGATGGTAAGCGTTCGGTGGCTGCGTAAGCCCTGTCCGGCCCTCCCCCGGTATAATGGGCGACCTCAACGGAGGTCACATGCCCACCACATCCCCCACCACCCGACGTGATCCTGCCGCGCGAGCGGCGCT
>Ga0302319_10006738_pt1 | contig 22732 bp, 25 predicted proteins | sample Bog_T0_2_FD_203319 | JGI IMG/M metagenome (GOLD analysis project Ga0302319, IMG submission 203319) | Peat permafrost microbial communities from Stordalen Mire near Abisko, Sweden - Bog_T0_2 | ecosystem: Environmental > Terrestrial > Soil > Wetlands > Peat | place: Sweden: Abisko, Stordalen Mire...
AGTTGGAATCCCAAGGCAACTTCCTGCGCCTGCTCGCCCGCCAAGCAATCGAGGATCCCCTTGAATGGCTCGCTCAACCCGCACCGCCACCACCAGGTTGAACTGTAACTGCGGTTTTTAGGTTAAACATTCCCAAACCATTTCTAAAGTCCGGCGCATTCCACCTGCAACAAGTTCAAACCGTTTCCACCGTCAAGCTGGAGCGACGGTTGGGTACGCTGACCAGGGACGAAATGGACTTAGCTCTATCGGCATGGAAAAACGGTTGGAAATTTAAATCGCTTACCTATATTAGGCACGGGCATCACAACTGTGTTCATCCCTGCGCATTCCTCCCGTCAAGGCCGCGAACTAAAAATCATGGCGATGGTGACCACGGCCTCCAGTGCCAGGAGCACCATGCCCCAACCAGCGCAGATCAAACCCCGGCGCACATAACGGTGCCCCGGATTCCATTGTCCCACGGCCAGCCGTTTCACCCGGCCGGCCTGACGAAAAGCCGAAATGCACATGGGCAGGCCAAGGACGGGCAGCAGGCACAGCCACCATGGAGTCATGTACTCAAGGTCATAGGTCACATCCCGAAGTAAAATGACCAGGAAGATGGTCAACGGACAGGCGATGACCGGCACCAGCACCAGCAAGCCCGCCCAGAAGCACCGGAACGAACGCTGGATCATCTCAATTTTGACATTGGGGGCGGGCGTATTCATGGCGCAGGCTGGCGATTGATGTTGGCCGGTGGCGCGTTGGTGGCTCCGGCGGCGAGCTGGGCGGTCTGGTGTTCATCCACGAGCCGGACCTCGTTCCGCAGCCAGTTGACAGTCCGGGTATTGGCTGTCACCACCACGACCATGACGGCCAACAGGGCCAGAATGACAATCACGGCGGAACCTGATTCAGAAGGCTGCGCCGGCCGATGATGTTCAGGAGCAAGTTTCATGGAACAGGGTTGTGACCGGCCACGGTTTCAAAGGTGAACAAGGGCGTGACGCGGACATTCTTTTGGCCAGTCTGCAATTCCAATTCCCAACGCCAGGCGGGGACCGGCGGACGTGCATCCGCCTGCATGCGGGAGGATTTGATGCCGGTCAGCACCAGGATGTCCGGCGCGGCGGGACCGGCCTGGCGACGCAGTTCGTCCCGAGCGTAGGTGTAGGTGATGGCGCCAGCCGGGACCGGCACCAGGACGGTTTCGGCATCGTTCTGGTCCGTCACCTGGATGGGACCGGTGGCGGTGCGGAGATCGGCACGCCATTGTTCGCCAGCTTTGAGGGCGTGCACAATGTCATCGGCATTGTGCCGCAGCCGTTTGCTGTCGTCCCAGCAGCGGTTGAAGGCGATGGTGGCGACGCCCAGCACCACACCCAGCAGGGCGATATACAGAATACACTCGATCAAATATATGCCCTGCCGCCGGGCGGACCGGTTGGAGAGGTGAAGCTTCATGGGACGGTCACCTCCCGGACAATCTGGCCGTAACCTTTGCCCTTGGGTGCGGTCCATTCGAGGCGCAGATGATGGCCGTTGCGGGTGAGCAGGAATTGGCCCGGCGGCAGGTTTTGGGCGGCGTGGGCCGACACCGGATAAACCTGCGTGCCCTCGGGGAAGGCGCGCCAACCGCCGGCGGCCAGGATCTCCATTTCGCCATCCACAATTTCCATGGCCACGGCGCGTTGATAGGTGGTCTTGAACTGCCCGGCATCCTCATGAACAGAATAGGCGAGCGGGATGAAGACGATGGTCAGGATGGCCATGGCCACCATCATTTCCACCATGAGGAAGGCGCGGGCGGAGGGCTGGCGTTGATGATGAATCACCATAACACCCCCGCGTTGATCATGGAGGTTAAGAACATAAAAACGGAAATGGCAATGGCCCCCACCAGCAGACCGCACCACAGAACCAGGCTGGTGGTGATCACATGGGCGGCGGCCTGTTCCTGCTGGAAGGCCCGGGCATCCAGCGAATCATGCCAGCCGGCGAGCGCGCGGAAAAAACCGCCGGGGGCGGCCACGGCGTTGCGGAGCCGCCAGCGAAACTCCCCGGCATCGTCCAACTGATGCACGGCGTCCGGCAGCTTCAGGCCGGACCGCAGGGCGGCCACCGCCCGGGCGGCGCGGCGGCGGAACACGGAGTTGGCGGTGCAATCGGCGGCCAGTGTAAGAGCTTCGGCCTCGGGCACCCCGGCATCCAGCAACAGGGCGAGCAGGGTGGAGAAATCGCGCTGCATACGCCGGCGCCGCCAGGGGAGCCGGTAATGCACCCGTTCCAAAACGGGGAACCAGGCCGTCACGCGCGGTCCGCCGATGTAAGTCAAGGCGGCCGCCCACAGCAGGAGCAACAGGGCGCCCTGCAACAGAACGACCTCCCAAAAATGACCCGTAAGAAAAGACAGAAAAGCCACGCCGCCAATACTGCCCATGCCCTCAGAGACTTCAATAAACTTGGGAAATACAAGAATCGTCAGCAGGCAAAACACATACATGCTGAAGGGCGAGATGACCAGGGTCAGGATGACGAGGTAATTCAACGCCCCGCGCATGTGACTGGTGGCATCCGATAATAATTGCCGGCCGGCCGGCAGGACTTTGGCCAGATCGCCCATTTGTTTGCCAGCAGCCAACATGGCGGAAATCTGCGGAGGCAGAAAGCGTGGCACCTTGGCCAGCGCCGCCTCGAATGACAGGCCAGACTCCAGCCAAGCGGCGAACAGGTGGAATTGGATGCCCATTGATTCATCCCGGCTGCGCGCCAGAGAGATGATGGTTTCCTCCAGCGGCAGGCCCTGCTGGAGCGTGGTGTCCACCAGCCAAAGAAAGGACCGGGCCCGTTCCGCCCGGCGCAGCGGCAGGGTCAGGCAATAATGGATGAACTGTAAAATGCCGATGATGAGCCGCACGGCCAGAAACACCACCAAGACCGCGAGCAGAAATACAAAACCTTTGAGCACCAGCTCCCAGATGAAGTCGTTGTCATCCATAATAAATTAATCCCCGCTCAGGGCGTTAATAGTGTGGATAAGAACCATCAAAATGGGCACAAACTGCATCACAATCATAACCCCCAACACCAGCACCGCGCAGGGCAATGCGGAATATAACATGAGTTCAGTGCGATAAGCGGCGTTGGTCTGGCAAGACTCGGATACGCGCTGGAAACCAGTGGCCAGGTCCTCCCCGGACTGGCCGACGACCCAGATAAACTGCGGGGGGAAAACCTTGCCCCCGACGGCCATTTCCAAAAATTTGCCCCGGCCTTCCGCCAGATTTTGCCGCCATTGCACCAGTTCCTTTTCCGCCCGGGTCCCGTGTTCCAACCGGATGATCAGGTCCAGCGCCTGATCCAGCGGGACCCCGCTCCGCAGCATGAGTGAGAATGCCGAGGCGATTTGCGCGAGCCCGGCCTCCCGAAACGCCGGCACCCGCCAACGCAAGTATTGCCGGACCCCGGGCGTGACTATGGCCACCAGAAAAACCACGGCTAACAACCCCACCAGCACCGGGGCAATCCACGGCCCAAAAAAAATAAAATCCGGCAGCCGCATTTGCGTCCCGGCAAAAATAGTGAAGGTCAGTTCACGGGTGAGATAACCCAGGAAGCAGGCCAGCAGCAGGGCGGCCGCGAGCACGATGGCGGGATATACCATCAGACCCTTCAGCCGGGTCCAGATGGCCTGGGTGCGCTGGTAATGGTCCGCCAGCAGGGTCAGGACGCCGGGCAGGTCGTTACCGAGTGCGCCAACCTCAAGCATGCATTGATACAGCTCCGGCAACTGGCGGGCACGGACAGCCTCAGCCAGCGGCGTGCCCCGGGCGAGGTCGGCCTCCAGTTTTTCCAGTTCCGTCCGCAGCGGGCTGTGGCGCATTTCGGCGCAGAGACGACGCAGGGCACCCTCGAGGGGGATGCCATCCCGCAGCATGGCCGCCAGCTGCTGGTTAAAAAAGGCGAACTCGTCGGTTTTCATAAGCCAAAGATCCGGTCGTATTCGAGCTGGTTGGTGATGCCCGTCTGCACAAGCTGCCGGGCGGATTGTTCCAAGGTCCGCGCCGGGGTGAGGGCCGACAGATCGTGCCCGCGGATTTGCGCGGACAACGCGGCGTCCACCCGCAGCCATTCCACGAGCGGAACGCGGCCGGCATAGCCGGTTTGCAGACAGGTCGCACAACCAGCCCCGGCGCAGGCGCGACAGACGCGGCGCAGCAGGCGTTGGTTGAGGATCATGCCCACGGCGGAAGCGATGGCCGAGCGGTCGGCGCACATCATCAGGAGCCGTTCAAGTACGCCCCGGGAGGAGCCAGCGTGCAGGGTGGCGATGACCAGATGCCCGGTGAGCGCGGCGCGCACAGCGAGGTTCGCAGTTTCTTCATCGCGAATCTCGCCGATGACAAGCACCTGCGGGTCCTGCCGCAGGAGATGCCGGGCGGCGCAAGCGAAGTCCAGGCCGCGCGCCTCGTTGACCTCCGTCTGCATGACGCCAGGGACAATCTGCTCCACGGGATCCTCGATGGTGATGATGTGGCGGCCCGCCGGTTCGGCAAGGGCGCGCAGGCAGGCGTAAATGGTGGTAGTCTTGCCGCTGCCGGCCGGGCCGGTGAGCAGCAGGAGCCCGGCGGTCTGCCGGAGAAAGCCCTGCAGTTCGGCGGTCGCGACGATGGGAAATTCCAGTTCGGCCAGGCCGCGCGCAGAGCCGGGGCTGAAAAGACGGAGCACAATCTTTTCCCCGGTGACAGTGGGGTAGGTCGCCACACGAATGTCGCTGCGGGCATTGACGGTGTGCTTGTCGATGCGCCCGTCCTGCGGCAACGATTCCTGGTAGGTCTTCAGTTTAGCGAGAAATTTGATGCGCCCAAAAACGCGGTCAGCCAGGTCGGCCGGAAAGGTGGTGGCGGGCGTCATCAGACCGTCCAGCCGGAAAGAAACGACGGCGCCATCCCCGATCATCTGCAAATGAATATCACTAGCCGACGCGGCCTCGGCCCGGTGGATGAGCTGCTCGACCGTGGCGGGCGCGGAACCCGGGGTGTTCTCCGGGGGCGGCGATTGGATGGCGGGGGAAATCATGGTGCGGGTTTCAGGGTTGTTCGGCGAGCTGTTTGCGCAGGCCGTGTTCGTCATAAGCGCTCAGTTGGGTTTGGAACCGGACGATTTCCTGCCGGTCCTGGCGCCAGACGCGGTCGAGCTGACGGGACACGCCGTTGTGGCCGAGGTAATAGCCCAGCACGAAGCAGCCGAAGGCGAGGCAGAAGCCCCAGGCGATCTGCGGCAACCAGGAGACGGCAGGCGCGGGCCGGGGCGGCGGGCGGTAGTGCCGGCCGCGGGTGACACGGGCGGTGAAATCCACCCAGTACTCCTTGCTGCGTTCCGGCGGACGGAGCGCGTGCAATTGGGCATCGAGATCAAAATCAGTCATGGCTGGTCGCCGGCGTTTGCAGCCAGGCTTTTAATTTTCGGCGCGCTGAAAAAATTCGCCAGGAGACGGTGGTTTCGGAGCAGCCCAGCGCCCGGGCCGCTTCGGCGTGGCTGAGGCCGTCATAAACAGTGAGCACGACGGCCGCGCGCTGGGCGGCTGACAATCGGAGGAGGGCGGCCTGCACGCGGCCGCCGAGATCCGCCCGGCCGGCGCCGGCCTCGGGCCGGTCGATCGCCACGTTCTGCGCCCACTGCGTGTGGACTTCCAGCCGCCGGCCTTCGCGTTGCTGCCAGTTGAAACAGAGGTTGATGGCGATACGATAGAGCCAGGTGGAAAATTTCGCCGAGCCGTGGTAGCCCGCGAGCTGTTCGTATGCGCGCACAAAGGTCTCCTGGGCGAGGTCCTCGGCATCGGCCGGGGAGCCGGTCATACGGTATGTCAGCGAATGTATCATGCGTTGATGATTGCGCACCAGCGTCTCAAAAGCCGCTGGATCGCCATTCAGACATTGCACCACCAAGGATTCGTCGGGGTCGCCCATGCGGCTTGCTTTTAACTGATCTGACCAACGGGCACGGAGAATCCTTTGAATTATTTTTTTCGGGGCGTCCGGCCCCGCCGCTGCGGCGGGACTGGCGCCGGCCAAAACATGTGCCGGAACGCTGGTCATGAGGCCATGAGGGTTGAAAAAATTGGTTGCTGACCTTGGGTTACCACCTTTGCGGACGGAATGCAACCCCCGGATTGCCATGGATTGCCAGACCAATTCCGGTCTTGCGCCCGTCCGGATTATTGGCAATGTTGTCCGGGCACCCCTTATGAACATACGCAACGTATTCCGCCCGTTTCCCCGGCTGTTCCTGCACCTGTTCCTGTTCGTGGCCGCGGCCCTCCCGGCGGCGCACGCCCGGGTGCCGGAGGATTTTGACGCACAGTGGCGGTTCACCCTGGGGGATTTTGCATCGGCCATGCTGCCGGCGTTCGACGACAGTCAATGGCGGCTGCTGGCAGTGCCGCATGACTGGAGCATCGAGGGGCCGTTCGGGCCGCAATACGGGAGCGGCAACGGCTTTGCCCCCGGCGGCATCGGCTGGTACAGGAAACATTTCACGGTGGCGCCCGGAGCGGCGGGGCGGCGCGTGACCATTGAATTCGACGGCGTGTATGACAACTCGGAGGTCTGGCTCAATGGCCAGTTTCTCGGTGCCCGGCCGTTCGGGTTCGCCAGCTTCGCCTATGACCTGACGCCGTATCTGCAGGCCGGGGACAACGTGGTGGCCGTGCGCGTGGACCATTCGCGGTTCGCCGATTCCCGTTTCTACACGGGCTCGGGCATCTATCGAAATGTACGGTTGATATATATGAATGCGCTCCATGTCGCCCATTGGGGCGTGGCGGTGACAACCCCCACCATCACCGCGAACACGGCCGCCGTGCGCATTGAAACCATGGTGCAAAATGATGGCGTCGACGCCCTACGGTTCGCACTGCAAACTGATCTCGTGGCCTCGGACGGCACCGTTGTCGCCACCGGAACCGCCACCGCCCCGGCGGCGTCCGGCGCGCCGGCCACGGTGGTACAGACGCTTAAAATTTCCCGGCCGCAACTCTGGTCCACCGCCAACCCGGCGCTGTATGTGGTCCATAGCAGCATCAAGACCGGCGGCGCGGTGGTGGATGAAACCACCACGCCATTTGGCATCCGCACGGCGGTGTTCGACCCGGACCACGGCTTTTTGTTGAACGGGGTGCCGACCAAGCTCAAGGGCGTGTGCATCCATCACGACGCCGGTTCGCTTGGCGCGGCGGTGCCGGACGCGGTGCTGGAACGGCGGTTGCGCGCGCTGCAGGACCTCGGCGTCAACGCCATCCGCACCAGCCATAATCCGCCGGACCCGGCGTTGTTGGATTTGTGCGACCGGCTGGGGTTGCTGGTGATGGACGAGGCGTTTGACGAATTCACGCCCGGCAAAAACAAATGGGTGGTGGGCTGGAACGCCGGCGTGCCCAGCCGGTTCGGTTATGCGGAGGTGTTCGCGCAATGGTCCGTCACGGATGTTTCGGACATGGTCCGCCGCGACCGGAATCATCCGGGCATCATCCTCTGGAGCATTGGCAATGAGATTGATTATGCGAACGATCCGTTTTCCGATCCGTCGCTGGGCGCGGCGTATCGGCCGGAGAATCCCCCGGCCAAAAACCTGCTGACCTGCGCCGCGCCGTTGGTGCAGGCCGTCAAGGCGCTGGACCGCACCCGGCCCGTCACCGCCGCGCTGGCCACGGTGGTAATGTCAGATGCCGTAGGCCTGCCGGAGTTGCTGGACGCCGTGGGTTACAATTATCAGGAAGCGCGTTATCCGGCAGATCACGCCCAATATCCGCACCGCGTCATTTACGGGAGCGAAAACAGCCAGTCCTACGGCGCTTGGCGGGCGGTGGCGACAAACAATTACATTGCCGGCCAGTTTCTCTGGACGGGCATTGATTATCTGGGTGAGGCGCGAGTGTGGCCGAACCGTGCCAGCGGCGCCGGGTTGCTGGACCTGTGCGGATTCAAGAAACCCTCCGGCTGGTTCCGGCAAAGTCTCTGGAGCGACCGGCCCATGGTTTATCTGTGCGCGTCAACAAACAATACTTCAGCCAACAACGGCGGTCGCCGCGGCTTCGGCGGCGTGGAATCCTGGAACTGGCCGGCGGGTTCAGCCGTGACCGTGCAATGCTTCGCGAATTGCCCGGAAGTCACGCTCACCTTGAACGACCAGATCATCGGCACCAAAACCCCGGCGGACGCCGTCAACGGCGTGTTGACCTGGGAAATCCCCTTCGCCCCGGGCCGACTCCAGGCCATCGGCCGCACCAACGGCGTCACCGCGGCGGAATTCACCCTGCAAACTGCCAGCGCGCCCGCGCGGATTGAATTGCTCCCGGACACCACGCAATGGCACGCCAACGGCCGGGACGTCTGCCACTTAGAATATCGCATTGTCGATGCCCAAGGCGTGCGCGTTCCCAATGCCGGCGACGAAGTGACGTTTACCCTCGCCGGACCGGGCCGCCTGCTGGGGATCGGCAATGCGGATTTGAGCAACAGCGAACCCTGCCAGGACCTCACGCACCGCGCCTATCAAGGCCGCGGCCTCGCCATCCTCCAGGCCGGCGATACCCCCGGCGGCCTCACCGTGCAGGCCACCGCCCCGGGGCTGACACCCGCCGCCGTGACCTTGACCGGCCGGTGACCGTTCCAATTTGCGCCCGACCGCCGGCGAACGGAAATTTTTAGATTTTCCGGACGGCCATTTCCTTTTAAGCTTCCAGTTGTGCATCGTAATTCTCTTAAATCCGCCGGCCGCATCGTGGTGAAGTTTGGCACCGGCGTGCTGACCGACCGCCACAAGCAGCCCGACCCGGCGCAACTGGAGCAGTTGGTCGCGCAGATCGCCGGCCTGCGCCGGGCCGGCCGTGAAGTCATCGTCGTGACCAGCGGCGCCGTGGGCGCCGGCATGGGCGCGCTGGGCTATTCCTCCCGGCCCACCGATCTGGCCGAGAAACAGGCCTGCGCCGCCGTGGGCCAGTCCCGGCTCATGGCCGTATACGACCAGTTATTCGCCAAGCACGGCCTGGTGGTGGCCCAGGTGCTGCTCACCCATGACGACCTGGAACATCATGAGCGTCATCTTAACGCCCGCAACACGCTGGTCACGCTGCTCAGCCGCGGCGTCGTCCCCATCATCAATGAAAACGACGCGGTCTCCTTCACGGAGATCAAATTTGGCGACAACGACAAGTTGTCCGCCCTGGTCGCCGCGCTGCTGCCCGCCGATCTGCTCGTCATCCTGACTACGGTCGAAGGTGTCATTGAAGATTTCGGCGGCCCCAACCCGCGGACCTTGTCCATGATTGAGCATATTGACGACACCATCGAGAACCTCGCCGGCGGCACCGCCAGCGAAACCGCCGTGGGCGGCATGAAATCCAAGGTGGAGGCGGCTAAGATTGTCGTACGCTCCGGCATCCCCCTCGTGATCGCCGCCGGCCACCAGCATGATGTGCTGGCCCAGATTATCGCCGGGACCGATGTGGGCACGCTCTTTGTGGCCACCCACGCCCGGCTGGCCGGTCGCAAGCGGTGGATCGCTTTTTTTCATCATCCCCAGGGCACGCTGCATCTGGATGACGGCGCCAAGAACGCCCTGCGCAACAAGGGCAAAAGCCTGCTGCCGCCGGGCGTGTTCCGCTGCGAGGGGAATTTCGCCGCTGGCGACGTGGTGCGCCTTTGCGATGCGGACGGCATGGAATTCGCGCGCGGCATCGCCCGGTTCGGCGCCGGAGAAATTCGCGGCCAGATTGAGGCCCGGGAAAAATCCGGGGCGGACGCCGCCCCCGGGCGCATTTTGAACGAGGAACTGGTCCACCGAGATGATCTGGTGATCTTGTAAGCTGCCGGCTGTTTCCGGGTGGAACCCGGCCCGACGGCAATATCTTATTGACTCAGGTTGGCCCAATACCTACCGTTCGGTAAGTTTTTGAAAGGGACTTGAACTGTGGCTGATACGCAAACGCAAAATCCGGCGCCCACGACAACTCCCGCCCCTGTACAACCGGCCCCGGGCTGGCTGCCTTGGGCGGGCGCACTGCTCATGATCTGGGTGTTTTTTTTCGGGCTGAACTACCTCGTCTACGTCTACAACCATGAATCCACGGATGACGCCTTTATCGCCGGGCATGTCGTCTCCGTCGCCCCGCGTGTGGACGGCCAGATCACCGACGTATTGGTCAAGGACAACGAACTCGTTCACTCGAACGACCTGCTGATTAAAATTGACCCCGCAGACCTGACCCAAACGGTGGAACAAAAGAACGCCGCCTGCGCGGCCGAGGCCGCCAATTTCCAGGCCATGGAGGACGGACTGGTGGTCATGCAAACCAAGCTTGTCACCGCCAATGCCACGGCACGTGAATCCCAGGCGGATGCCGACGCCCTCGCCGCCACCGCCGACCGCGCCCGGGCGGATCTGACGCGCGCCGGCACTCTGATCGAGCAGAAAACCATCTCCGCCCAGGAATATGATGCCGCACAGGCCGCCGCCAAGGAGGCCGATGCCAACCTGAATTCCGCCCGGCAAAAGGCCGACGCCGACAAATCCCGCATCCAGGAAGCGAGCGCGGAGTATGTCGCCACCAAATCTTCCGCCGCCACGGCCCTGGCCCGGATGCATCAGGCGCAGGCCGATCTGGACACCGCCAAACTGAATCTTTCCTATACCACCATTTACGCCCCGGCGGATGGCCGGATCACCCGCAAATCCGTTGAGCCGGGTGATTATGTCCAAACCGGCCAGGCGCTGCTGGCCATTGTGCCCGAAGAAGTCTGGGTGGCCGCCAACTTCAAGGAATCGCAGTTGAAGAAGATGCAACCCGGCCAGTCCGTGCGGGTGGCCATCGACGCCCTCGGCGGCCGGAGCTTTGCCGCGCATGTGGACAGCCTCCAGGCCGGCAGCGGTGCGCAATTCAGCCTGTTGCCGCCGGAAAACGCCACCGGCAATTTCGTTAAGGTCGTCCAGCGCGTACCGGTGAAAATTGTGTTTGATGAACGGCTCCCCGCCGACCACACCATCGGCCCGGGCCTGTCCGTCACCCCGTCGGTCCTGGTGGGCACCCTGACCGTGCCGAAATGGCTGACCGCCGTCATCGCCGTGGCGGCCGGCCTCGGGGCGGGCTTGATCTTTGGAGTCCTGGTCCGCCGCCGGAACGCCGCTCTCTAAACACCCATGCCCGCCGGGGTCCAATCGCAATGGAAGCCGCGCCACAGCCCGTGGCTCATTGCCATGGGGGTAATGATGGCCACCTTCATGGAGGTGCTGGACACCTCCATCGCCAACATCGCGCTGCCGCACATCGCCGGCAGCCTGTCCGCCACCACGGATGAAGCCACCTGGGTGCTCACCAGCTACCTCGTCTCCAACGCCATTATCCTGCCCATGACCGGCTGGCTGGGCAATTACTTCGGCCGGAAACGGCTGTTCATCTCCTGTATCATCATGTTCACCATCGCCTCCGCCCTGTGCGGGCTGGCGTGGGATCTGCCCACGCTGATCATGGCGCGGGTGTTGCAGGGCATCGGTGGCGGGGCCATGGTGCCCATCGCGCAGGCCATCATGCTGGAAAGCTTCCCCGTCGCCAAACGCGGCGTGGCCATGGCCATCTTCGCCCAGGGCGTCGTCGTCGCCCCCATCCTCGGCCCCACGCTCGGCGGCTGGATCACGGATAATTACACCTGGTGTTGGATTTTCTATATCAACCTGCCCGTGGGCATTGGTGCCGTGCTGATGGCCAGATGGGTGGTGGAGGACCCGCCCTATATCAAACGCAACAAATCCGCCACCATCGACTTTGTCGGCTTCGGCCTGCTGGCCGTGTGGCTGGCCACGCTCCAGATTGTTTTGGACAAGGGCCAGGAGGCCGACTGGTTTGGCGCCGGCTGGGTCTGCTGGTTCACAGCCGTTTCCGTGGCCGCCTTCATCGGCTTCGTCGCCTGGGAATTTTCCTTCGAACATCCGCTGGTGGATTTGCGCGTGTTCAAAAACCGCAATTTCGCCGTGGGCGTGATCCTGATGACCTCGCTGGCCGCCATTCTCTATGGCACCACGGCGGAACTGCCGCTGTTTTTGCAAACCCTCATGGGCTATCCCGCCCTGCAAAGCGGCTACGCTATGAGCCCGCGCGGCATCGCCGCCTTCTGTGCCACCGCTCTGGTCGGCCGGCTGGTGGGCAAGGTGCCTTTCCGCCTGATGCTCGTCGTCGGCTTCATTTTGCTGGCGTACTCCTCCTTCGTCCTAAGCGATATCAATTTGCAGGTCGCCCGGATCAATGTCATCTGGCCCAGCATCATCAACGGCGTGGCCATCAGCTTCATCTTCGTGCCCCTGACCACCATCACCATGAGCCAGCTCGGCCAGCAGCAGCTCGGCAATGCCAGCGGTCTGTATAACCTGACCCGGAACTTGGGCGGCAGCATCGGCATCGCCTTTGTGACCACCATGCTCGCGCGCGGCGCACAGGTGCACCAATCATTGATGGTCAGCCATCTGACCCCGTTTGACCCGGCCTTTGTCAGCCAGCTCGGTGCGGCCCGGCAGGCGCTGCGCCAGCACACCGACCCCGTCACCGCCACCACCCAGGCCTATGGGGCGATCTACAACGTGCTCGACCAGCAGTCGCATCTCTGGGCGTTTGTGGATAATTTTTACCTGTTCGGCCTCCTGGCCCTCGCCGGCCTGCCCATGCTCCTGCTGCTGCAAAAGGTGAAGCGCCCCGCGGTCAAGGCGCCGGACGTGCATTAAGTGCGTTCCTGAGTTTGTTACGGTAGGTTAACGGCGCAGCATCCCCGGCAGGCCGCCGCCCAGACCGCCCATGCGGCCCATCAGCTTGGACATCTTCCCCATCTTCTTCATCATCTGCTGCATCTCGTTAAATTTGTTCAGCATCGTGTTCACTTCGGTCACCGAGACGCCGCTGCCCTTGGCGATGCGGATGCGCCGCTTCGCATTGAGCAATTGCGGATTGCGCCGTTCCGTCAGGGTCATGCCACAGATGATCGCCTCCATGCGGCGAAACTCCTTTTCCTGTTTCGACAGATTTCCCTGCTGCTTCAACAGCTCCGCCCCGCCCGGCAGCATCCCCACGATGTTTTCCAGCGACCCCAGCTTCTTCATGGCCCGCAACTGCTCCAGAAAATCCTCCAGCGTGAACTGGCCCTTGCGCATCTTTTCTTCCAGCCGCTTCGCCTCATCCTCGGTCACTGCCTCGGCCGCGCGCTCCACCAAACTCACCACGTCGCCCATCCCCAGGATCCGCGACGCCATCCGTTCCGGATGAAACGGCTCGAACTCATCCAGTTTCTCGCCCACGCCCATGAACTTGATCGGCTTGCCCGTGACCGATTTCAGGCTCAACGCCGCGCCGCCCCGGGCGTCGCCATCCAGCTTCGTCAGGATCGCGCCTGTGATGTTCAACGCCTCGTCAAAATGCGTGGCCACGTTCACCGCCTCCTGGCCCGTGGCCGCATCCAGCACCAGCAAAATTTCCTGGGGCTGCACCAGATCCCGCAGCCGCACCAGCTCCTGCACCAGCGGTTCGTCGATCTGCAACCGGCCCGCCGTGTCGAAAATCAGCGTGTTGCGATTGTTCGCCCGGGCGAACTCCAGCGCCCCGCGCGCGATCTTCAGCACATCCGTCTCGCCCCGCATCAGGAACACGGGGATCTCCAGTTGCCGGCCCAGCGTCTCCAATTGATCCATCGCCGCCGGCCGATACACATCCACCGCCACCAACAACGGCTGCCGGCCCTGCTTCAGCAGCAGCCGCGCCAGCTTGCCGCTCGAGGTCGTTTTGCCCGACCCATGCAGCCCCACCAGCATCAGGCTGGCCGGGTTGCCGCTCAGGTTCAGCCCCGCGTTCTGCGAACCCAGCAGCCCCACCAGCTCGTCATGGATGATCTTGATGATCTGCTGCCCCGGCTGCACGCTCGCCACCACCTCCGCCCCGATCGCCTGGGTCTTGACCCGCTCGATGAAATCGCGGGCCACCTTGAAATTCACATCCGCATCCAGCAACGCCAGCCGCACCTCCCGCAAGGAGTCGCTGACATTGGCCTCGGAAATCTTGCTCAGCCCGCGCAAATTGCGAAACGCGTTCTGAAGCTTGCCGCTTAAAGATTCAAACATCCCCTAGCCTAGGCGACACGAGGCTAATTGACAAGACAGCGCCCCTAACTGACCGACTGATAAACCTCCGGACGCAACACCCCCACAAACGGAAGGTTGCGGTAGCGCTCCGCATAATCCAACCCGTAGCCCACCACAAACAGATCCGGAATCTCAAATCCCACATAGTCCGCCTCTATTTTCTCCACGCGCCGGGCGGCCTTGTTGAGCAGCACGCACGTTTTGATTTCCCGGGGCTTGAGGGCCCGCAGTCGGGGCAGCACCCGGGCCATCGTTTTGCCCGTGTCCAAAATATCATCCACCAGCAGCACATCACGGCCCCGCACATCCAGGCGCAGTTCCTTGGTGAAGACCAATTTGCCCGGCCGCGTGCCCGTGCCATAACTGGCCACACCCATGAAATCCAGCCACAACGGAAGCTCCAGGTGCCGCAGCAAATCCGCCACGAACATCAGCGTGCCGTTCAGCAGCGTCACCACCACCAGTTCCCGGCCCTGATAATCGCGTTCGATTTCCCGGGCCAGCGACTGGATGCGCCGGGCCAGTTGCGCCCGGCTGATCAGCACCCGCGCCACCTCCCCGCGCCAGCGCGGTGGCACCCGGCCGGCGGTCGCGGACGGTTTCTTTGGATTCGCCCGGGCCATCGCCTCAACCCCGTTTCAGCGGTTCGGCCAGTTGGCGGATCAACCAGTCGGCCTCGGGTTTGTGGCTGAGAAATTTAGCGACCAAATGTTCCCGGCCCTTGCGCGTGAAAATCTTCAGGTCGTAATACGCCGCATGCCCCGCGTGCGCGCCGACATCCACCTTGAGGCTCGCCACCTCCGCCGCCGCCAGCACCGTCTCTTTTTTGTAGCCCAGCCAGCTCGTCCGCAACGTCACCTGCGTCGGCGTCACCCACACCCAATTGCTGCGCAGCCAGAGGTCCGCCAAAAAGAACGTCATCATGCAATCCAGCGCAGCGAACACCAGCGGCACCACCACCGGCGCCTGCACACACACCATCAGCCCGATCACCCCGGTCCAGATCAGCCAGATCACCGCCGCGCCGATGATGAAACCCGGATTGCGCCCGGCCGGAAACAGAATTTCCCGGCCCGCCGGCGTGTCCTTCACCTGGATGCGCGAATGAATCGCCTTGCGCACTTCGTCCAAAGTCAATTGCCAGACCGCCGTCGGGTCTGCTGGCGCGACCTCCGGAACCGCCGCCGCAACCGCCACCGGTGCGGGCGCAATCCCGGCCATCGTATCCCCGGTCGCCACATCCCCGACCGGCTTCGTCCCCGGCGCATACACCGGCAATTCAAAGAGACCGTGAAAATCCGGTCCGCTCACCTTCGCGGAGGCTTCCAACCGCCATTGCACGCCGTCCCCGTCGCCGGTCGTGGTGGCCGGCATTCCCGCCGGCAGTGTGAAAAATATCGGGAGCCGGGTGACGTTCTCTGTTGTCTGCGGCAGATTCGGGCGGAGCCACCGCTCCTCCTGCCACAGGGTGCGTTCCGTGATGACCCGCTGATTCTTGCGCAGTGCCGAAGTATGGCGTACGCAGCTCAGGCGCAGGTAAAAGGCCGTCTCCGGCCGCAGCCGGGCTGGCACCACGATCTCCCCGGCCAGCACCGCCCCGGGCCAGGCCGGCAGGGCGTTCACATTGAATGCGGCCCGGCCAAACCGGCCCCAGACCCGCGCGGTGCGGAGCGCAAAGGCAAACACCACCACCCCGATGAACGGGAAAATCAGCGCCAGCCACTCAGCCAGGCTGCCCGCCCGCACCTCCTGCCATACCACCCACAGCGCCACCAGCGAGAACAGGTCGAAAAACAGCACAAACACCCATAGGAAAAACACCGAGGGTCGCACCGAGGTGTCCACCCGGCCCGCCGCCCAATCCTCGCGCCACCGCCAGGGCTGCTCCGGATGGCTCGCCTTCAACTGTACTGACGGCTTCACGCGTTTGCCCGCGAACCAGCCGATGATGAACATCGGTACGCCCACACAAACCACGATGATCGTCAGCAGATGCTTGCCCGCCCGCGCATCGAGCTGCCGCATGAACAAGCCGTATAGCCCCAGTACCAGCGCCACCGCCGCCATGACGAAGAATGGCAGCGCGCAAAGCAACGCCCGCCGCTGGCTGAATCTGTCCGCGGCCGGCTTGGATGATTTTTCCATGGTGGAATTAACCGGCAAGACGGTCCGCACGCCAAGACAATTTTTCGAAAATTCCCCGTCGTCACCGGCCGGCCGGCCCGTAATCGGACAGATTTTACGCTTTGCACAACGCGCCCAAAAGCCTATAAAACTTCATGCCTTTTCTCATAACGCATGGCGGGCCGGTCATCTGGTTGATTCTGATCGCCGCAGTTATTGCCCTCGTCGTGTTCGTGGAACGCGCGTTGTACTGCCACCGCTCGCAGATCAACTCCGCCGAATTCCTCAATGGCGTGCGCACCGTGCTCAAGCGCGAGAATATCGTCGAGGCCATTTCCATCTGTGATGCGACGCCCGGCCCTGTGGCCCGGCTGGTCAAGACCGCCATCCTCAACCGCGACAAGGGCCGCGAACGCGTGCGCGAGGCCGTGGAGGAGGCCGGCCTCACCGAAGTGCCGCGGCTCGAGGAAAAACTGAACCTGCTCGCCACCATCGCCCAGATCGCCCCGCTGCTGGGCCTGTTCGGCACGGTCCTCGGCTTCATCCACCTGTTCCAACAACTGGGGGCGGACGGCTTGTATGCCCACCTCAGCCAGCTCGCCACCGGCATCTGGGAGGCGCTCATCTGCGCCGCCGCCGGCATCGGCATCGCCATCCCGGCCCATGCGGGTTACAATTATCTCGTCAGCCGTATCAATAAAATCGTCCTGGACATGGAACGCGCCGCGGCCGAGATCGTCAACATCGTGACCGAGCACAACCACCACGATCAGCCGAAATGAAATTTCCGCGCAACGCCAAGCTCCTGCGCAGCCCGTTCGATATGGCGCCCTTTGCGGTGGTGCTGTTTCTGCTGGTGATTTTTCTCCTGCTGGGCGCGCTGCTGCCCACCCCGGGCCTGCCCCTGCAATTACCGCTCGCCGCCCAATTGCCCGGCACCGACCAGCCCACCGTGTTCATGGCCGTCGATGAGTCCGGCCGCTATTTCTTTGCCAATCAAATGGTCACCCAGGAACAACTCGGGCAAAGCCTGATCCGCGCCGCCGCCACCAGTCCCGATCCCCTGACGCTGGTCATCAATGCCGATGAACGCGTCACCTACGGGCAGCTCGTGCAGATCACCCTGCTGGCCCGGACCGCCGGCATCACCAACGCCCTCCTCGCCACACGGCCCGATGACCGCCGTTCAACCGTCCCCCGGCCATGAACATCACCACCGTGCTCGAACCGCGCGCCTGGACCGCCCGGCGCTGGTGGACCTTCGCCATTCTGATCCTCCTGGCGCACGTCATCTTGGTGGTGGTCTTCGGCGCCAAAAAACTTAAGCCCGTCCACCTGGTCACCAACGTTCCCGTCCTCAAGCTCGCGCCGGCCCATGACGAATTCATGGTGCTCAACGACCCAACCCTGTTCGCCCAACCCCAGCCATATGATTTCAGCGCCGCCATCCGCCTGCAAACCCCCGCCGTCCCCACCAACTCCTTTCGCTGGACCGAACCGCCCCGCTGGCTCACTCTCAACCCGGATAATTTGGGCCGGACCTTCAGCCGGTTCATGCAGACCAATCAGCCCGTCACTTGGTCCCTGGATTTCAAGCCCGCGCCCAAATACAGCGAGCCCGAGGTCCCCGCCCTGACCGCGCCCGCCCCCGCCTCCACCCTGCGTTTGCGTGGCGAACTGACCGGACGCACTCTGCTTAACCCCCCGGCCCTGAACACCTGGCCGGAACCGGACGTCATCGCCCCCAGCAAAGTTCAAGTGCTCGTGAACGCCGCCGGCCAGGTGATTTCCGCCGTGCTGCTACCTCCGGATCAGGGTTATGAAACCGCCACGCATGATGATCAGGCCGATCAGACCGCACTGAATCTCGCCCGGGCAGCCCGGTTCGCCCCGGCCGACCAGTTCACCGTTGGCCAGATGGTTTTCAACTGGCAGGTGGTGCCCGCCCCCGTCGTCACGACCCCCATAAAACCATGAGCGTCTCCCATCTCCTGGTCCTTTATGTGGCCCTGACCCTTGGGGCGCTCTGCACCGTGGGCATCTTCTCGGAGATGCGCCGCCGCCGCTTCGGCCCCACCCACACGGAGGACACCATCTTCCGCTGCAAAAAATGCGGCTCCGTCTACACCGACGACCCCGATGTGGACCGTTCGCGTTGCGCGCACTGCGGCAAGATGAACGAACCGATCGTATTTTGAAGAATTTGGAACGGCTCTAATCGTGCAGCTTGCCGACCGCTTCCGCCAGCGTCGCGCAAGTGATGATCAACGGATGGTTCGGGTAATGGAAGAACCCCAGAATGTTCAGGCCCGGGTCCTTGGATGGATCCGGAATCACCCGCACCACCCGGCCCACCCCAGCCTGCGAAATCAAATCCATGTTCCGGCCCAGGTCCGTGCGGCAATCCAGGCCGATGGATTCCACATTCGTCAGGTTCGCCAGAAAACAAAAACCCGGCCGCAGGTCCGTGAGCAGCAGCTTCAGCTCTTCCCGCCCCAGCTTGAGCTCGGCGGGCCGCACATTGCCGATGTAACACACACTCAGCAACTGCTTGCCCTTGTTGGATGTAGCGAGAATCATGCGCGAAGGAATGTCCGTCATCTGTTAGATTTGTCAAATATAACCCGACGGCATTGCCCCCCGGCGATCTTCCCACTAAGGTGGGGACACATTATGAGCTTCCTCAACAGCTTCGCCTCGGCGGCCGTCCGGCAAACCCTCAACTCCACCTACCTCCAGCCCTACGGCAGCCTCACTGAACTGGTCATCGACAGCGAAAACAAATCGCTGTCGCTCAAACTCGAGCTCAAGGGGGAAGCCCAGCCAATCGAAATTAGCATCCCCCGCTACCAGCTTATCGAGCGCGGCGAGGACACCTATATCGACCTCGGCGAAATCGTCACCTCCCGCGAATGGCTCACCACCCTGCTGCGCGAACATCTCAACGCCAAAATCATCCGGCCCCGGCTCCAGCAAAAACCCCTGCCCGCCATGGCCAAAATGATCCTCTGACCCGCCCCCGCCGGGCATTTACGGAAATGCTCCCAATAAATTGATTCGCCTGCCGCCCGCCCTTTTTGCATATTACGGCGGATGAAATCGATGACGGGTTATGGCCGGGGCGAGTGCGCCCGCGACGGGTTTAAAATCACGGCGGAACTGTCCGCGGTCAACCGCCGGCAATCGGAAATCTCCGTGAACCTCCCGCGCGAGCTCGAAATGCTCGAGACCCAGGTGCGCGACCTCATCAATGCCGGCGTCGCCCGCGGCCGGGTCACCGCCCGCATCGTCGTTCACGCCGCCGAGGGCGGGCTCTCTGCCCGGATGCACATCAATGTCCCTCTCGCCCAAGCCTACGCCGCCGAACTCGGCCGCCTCGCCAAAAAACTCAAGCTTTCCGGCAAAGTCTCCCTCGACCAGATCGTCCGCGCCCCCGGCGTCTTCCAGAATGATGACGAGCTCGTCGAGGCCGACACCGTCTGGCCGCTCGTGGAGAAGTCCGTCAAGCAGGCCCTCGCTGCGCTCGTGAAAATGCGCGAACGCGAAGGCACCCACCTCGCCCGCGATCTCGGCGCCCGCATCGACATCATGCGCGACGCCGTCGCCAAAATTCAGCAGCAAGCGCCCCATACCGCGGAGAATTACCGGCTCCAGCTCCACGAACGCATCCGCAGCGCCGGGCTCGAGGCCATCGCCCCCGACGACGAACGCCTCCTCAAGGAGATCGTCCTCTTCGCCGACCGCTCCGACATCTCCGAGGAACTCACGCGCCTCCAGAGCCACTTCCAGCAGTACGATGACTGCGGCAAGTCCAAGGAACCCGTCGGCCGCACCCTCGACTTTCTCGCCCAGGAAATGAACCGCGAGATCAATACCATCGGCTCCAAGGCCAACGACGCCATCATCTCCCGCCAGGTCGTCACCCTCAAGGCCGAGCTGGAAAAATTCCGGGAACAGGCCCAAAACGTGGAATGAAAACCAAACCCTCGCCCGCCGCCAAATCCGACCGCCCGGCCCAGAAACCCACCGCCCCGGCCAAAAAGCCCGTGCCGCTGCTCATCCTCATCTCCGCCCCCTCCGGCGGCGGCAAAACCACTCTCTGCAATCTCCTGCTTGAGTCCCGCCCCGAGATGACCCGCGCCGTCACCTGCACCACCCGCGACCCGCGGCCCGGCGAAAAAAACGGCGTCGATTACTATTTCCTCGACGCGGAAAATTTCCTAAAACGCCTTCAGGCCGGCAATTTCCTGGAGCACGCCACCGTCTACGGCCACAGCTACGGCCTCCTGCGCCAGGAACTCCTCGCCAAGCTCCGCGCCGGTCAGGACGTCCTCCTGAATGTCGATGTCCAAGGCGCCGCCACCATCAAGGAACGCGCCCTTGAGGATCCCGAGCTCCGTCACGCCCTCGTGTCTGTCTTCCTCACCCCGCCCTCGCTTAAAATCCTCGCCGACCGCCTGCGCAAACGCGGCGCTGATGCCGACGCCGTCATCACCAAGCGCCTCGCCGTCGCCCGGCAGGAGCTCGCCCAGTGGAAAAATTTCGACTACCTCATCATCAGCGACACCAAGCAGGAGGACCTGCGCCACATGCTCGCCATCGTTGACGCCGAAAAAATGCGCACCACCCGCTCCCACCCCGTGCAGTTCTAACTCCCGGCCTGCTCCGCCGGCCGCAGCCCCGTCCGGTTGCTCAAATTATTCCCGTCATTCGCCCGCAGGCTCAGGAACGTCAGCGAGCTCACAATTGTCAGCGCCCCCAGCGTCAGAAACGCCTCGTGCAGCGCCGCGATCAAGCCTGCGCCCGCCGCCGGCACGTTCCCGCCCAGAAACCACCCCGTCACCAGCGATGCGCACGCCACCCCGAAGCTGATCGACATTTGCTGCAACGTGCTCGCCATCGTCGTCGCATCGCTCGCCTGCGCATCCGTCGTGTCCGCATATGCCAGCGAATTCATCGTCGTGAACTGCAGGGCCGAGAAACTGCCCTGCATGAAACTGAACATCAGGATCAGCCACACCGGCGTGCCCTGGCCCACCAGCGAGAACACCATGATCATCGCCCCGATGCACACCGTGTTCACCAGCAGCACCGACCGATGCCCGAACCGCGCCAGCAGCCGCGTCATGAATAATTTGATGCAGATCGCCGCCCCCGCCTGCGGCATCGTCAGCAACCCCGCCTCCCAGGCTGGATATCCCAGCCCCAGTTGATACAGCAGCGGCAGCAGAAACGGCATCCCCGCGATCCCCAACCGCGTCACAAACCCGCCCGCCACCGACGCCCGGAACGTCCGCAGCCGGAACAAATTCAGCGGCAGCAGCGGGTTCGGATGCCCCCGCGCATGACGGACATACCCCCCCAGCAAAATCGCCGACGCCAGCACCAGCCCGCCCGTCACCACCGCCGGCTGCCGGTGTTCCCCAAAAATTTCCAGCACATACGAGAAAATCGCCACGCCCCCGCCGAACAGGCAGAACCCCCGGCCATCAAACCGTCCCGCCTCGCCCCGATGATCCGGCATGAACCGGTGCACCAGATACATCCCCAGCGCCCCCACGGGCAGGTTCAGCAAAAAAATCATCCGCCACGGGAGCCAGTGCACAATCACCCCGCCCATGAACGGCCCCAGCAACGGCCCCAGCAGCGCCGGGATGATCACGTAATTCATCACCCGCAACATCTCCGACTTCGGGAACGTCACCAGCAATGCCAGCCGCCCCACCGGCAGCATGATCGCCGCCCCCGCCCCCTGCAGCACCCGCGAAGCGATGAGCATCGGCAGATTCAGCGACAGCCCGCAGCACAACGAACCCAGCGTGAACAACAGTACCGCCAGCCCGAACACCCGCCGCGTCCCGAACCGGTCCGCCACCCACCCGCTCAGCGGAATGAACACCGCCAGCCCGATGGTATAGCTCGTCACCACTGACTTTAGGCTCAGCGAATCCACGTGCAACCCCGCCGCCATCGTCGGGACCGCCGTGTTCACTATGGTCGCGTCCAACTGCTGCATGAACAGCGCCACTGCCACCGTCCACGGCAGATACCGCCTTACCAATTCCGGCACAGCCGCTTGCGCCGTCGGCGGCGGGACGGCGGCGAACGCGGGGCTGTGGGTGTGCTCAGACAATTTGATACGCCCCAGAATCGCATTGAAATCCCCGGCCCGCCACAAAAATTACCCCTATGAGGCTGGACTGGGCGCATTTTGACACTGCCCCAGCCTGCCTCTGGCAGGAAGCGCGGAGAGGGCAGAGAGGAGAAAGAAGAGCGGCGGGAAAAATTAGCACCACCCCTCCCCTTCCTTCCCCCCATTTATTCAAATGGTGAGGCTGCTTCGATTTGACGGACGGTAAATTGGGTAGACAATCAAATGATTAAAGCCAATAGCCAGAACACCGTTAAGACCCGTCAGAAGTTTGACCAAACCTTTAAACGTGAAGCCGTC
>Ga0302319_10006742_pt1 | contig 22726 bp, 26 predicted proteins | sample Bog_T0_2_FD_203319 | JGI IMG/M metagenome (GOLD analysis project Ga0302319, IMG submission 203319) | Peat permafrost microbial communities from Stordalen Mire near Abisko, Sweden - Bog_T0_2 | ecosystem: Environmental > Terrestrial > Soil > Wetlands > Peat | place: Sweden: Abisko, Stordalen Mire...
AGAGGCCGGGGTAGTAGCAGAAGGCGGGAATCTCAATGCCGTGGGCGCGGCAGGCCTCAATGAGGAGCGTGCCCGCGGGTGCGGTGAGCTTCTTGCCGTCGACGGTAAATGTAACGTCAGCCATTCAGATCCTTATGCGGGTCCTCAGTTTTCATGCGCTCGATGACCCAATACTCTATGCCGTGCTCTTCTTCGGGGCGAGGAAAGTGGACGCTTCGTTTCTCTAATTGCGGAATTGGCTCACCAGCCTTGACGGTTTCGGTCAGATAGAGTTCGATGGCCTCTCGCAAGTTGGTGCGAGTCTCGTCCAGCGTATCGCCGAGAGAGCCGCAACCGGGGATGTCCGGAGAATAGGCGCTCCAGCTGGCTTTGCCTTTTTCGTAGACCACCAGATATCCTCGCGTCATTTCAATCCCGCCTTCTGATTTCTCGATCATGCCCAGGAATATCGCAGTTCCGAGATCAGACGTTTGCCTTCTTACCTTTCCGGTCTCGCATGACTCTAAGCGAGTGATTGATGAGTTCTCTAAAGAGGAGTTCATTCTTGTCTATGTGTTCTACCCTGACACCCTTCAAATGAAATTTATGTCGGTCTTCCGGACGGTTGGACGGCGAGATCGGCTCAAATCCTGCAGCTGCCAAACGAGCCCGCAACTCTGCCGACTCAAGCCGGATACCAATCTGATCCTCGATCTTATATACCGTAGCAATGTTCTTGTTATTGCCAATCCCTTTCTCAATTGCGAAGTAGCGGTCGGGTTTCTCACTAATTGTGACTGCGCACTCACACAGATCCATTAGGCGTCGAGCTAGGCTCAACCGATCCGCCAACATAGGCTCTGTCTGCCGAGCGCTCTTCATGCCAGTACAGCCTCCTCTTCTGCCGCGTGGTGTTTTGGGCAGCCTCTGCCGTCCAGGTGGTTTTCAAACTCTTTGCGAAACTTTTTGACGAAGGCGATGGTGGGCATCGCGGCTGCGTCGCCGAGGGGGCAAAACGTCCGGCCCAGCATGTTCTCGGCGAGGTAGCGGATGTTGTCGATGTCTTTGTCGACGGCGCCGCCTTCGTGGAGGCGGGTGAGTGACTTTTTGAGCCAGTCGGTGCCTTCGCGGCAGGGGATGCACCAGCCGCAGCTTTCGTGCGCGTAGAACTTCATGGTGCGGAGGGCGAATTCGACCATGCAGGTGGTTTCGTCGAGGACGACGACGCCGCCGGAGCCGAGCATGGAGCCGGCTTTGCCGACCTGATCGAAGTCCATACCGATGTCGATTTCGTCGGCGGTGAGAGCCGGCGTGGATGATCCGCCGGGAACGACGGCCTTGAGCTTCTTGCCGTTGGGGATGCCGCCGCCGACCTCGTAGATCATCTTTTTGAGGTTGTAGCCCATGGGCAATTCGTAGACGCCGGGCCGCTCCACATGGCCGCTGAGACAGAAGAGTCGTGTGCCGCCGTTGCGCTCGGTGCCGATCTTCGCGTACTCGGCGGCGCCGAGGCGGAAGACGTGCGGGACGGTGGCGATGGTTTCGGCGTTGTTGATGATGGTGGGTCCACCATAAAGGCCGACGACCGCGGGAAAGGGCGGGCGGATGCGCGGGATGCCGCGCTTGCCTTCGAGCGATTCCATCAGCGCTGACTCTTCCCCGACTTCGTAAGCGCCCGCGCCGGTCTGGGTGACGATGTCGAAGTCGATGCCGGAGCCGAAGATGTTTTTGCCGAGGAACCCTTTCGCGTAGGCGTCCGCGACGGCGCGTTCCATGATCTCGAGCAGATACCGGTACTCGCCGCGCAGATAGATGAAACCCATCCTGGCCTGGACGGAGAGGCCGGCGATGATGGTGCCCTCGATGACGGAGTGAGGATCGTGCTCGAAGATGAGGCGATCTTTGCAGGTGCCGGGCTCGGATTCATCGCCGTTGACGAGGACGTATTTGGGCTTCGCGGATTGCTTCGGAACGAAGGACCACTTGAGGCCCGTGGGGAACCCCGCGCCGCCGCGGCCGCGGAGGTTCGATGCCTTCATCTCGTTGATGATGCCGTCGGGACCGAGGGCGATGGCCTTGCGCGCGGACTCGTAACCCTGGAGCTCGATGTATTGATCGATATTGGTGGCGCCTTTGCCGAAGCGGTACGAGACGACCGGGACGCAGTCGGGATGGGTGGTGAGGGCCGCCATTATTTCTTCCCCCCAACTTTGAATTTGTCGCGGTAGTCGTCGAGGACCTTGTCGATGGCAACGGGGGTGAGGTTCTCGTGGAAGTCGTAATTAACCTGCGCGGCGGGAGCCCAGGAACACGCGCCGATGCACTCGACTTCTTCCAATGAAAACACGCCGTCGGCGGTGACGCCTTTGTTGGGAATGCCGAGCCTGTTCTTGCAGTGCTCCAGAATTTCGTTGCCGCCGCGCAGCATGCAACTGATGTTGGTGCAGACCTGGACGTGATACTTTCCGCCTGGTCTGGTGCGGAGCAGCGAGTAGTAGCTGATCACGTTGCGGACTTCGAGTTCCGAGATGCCAATGCGCTCGGCGATTTCGGCGATGACCGCGTCGGAGAGGTAGCCGGCTTCGTCCTGGGCGTAGAGGAGCATGGGGACGAGGGCGCTGCGCTTGATGGGATAGAGGGTGACGAGCTTATCGAAGCGTGCGGCGAGCGCGGGGGAGAAGAGGGTGGTCATCGGGGACCTCCCTTTGCGCTTTCTGTGACGGAGGCGATGAAGTCAATGGCGGCGTGGTCGAGGTCTTTCGTTGTTTCGCCGATAAGGATCTTGCCTTCGGGAAGTAATACGAATGTGCCCGAGTCCGCTTCGCTCGACTCCAAGCGCTTTTGCCAGCTCACCTGCCCCAGGGCAGAGTCGAAATACATTTCTAGCTCGACTGCGAAAGCACTGATCGTTACCGACTGCGTGGTCGAGCTAACGTGGACCTCGCCGGAACTCAGACCCCCTGCCGCCGCATACGACCGCAGCAGCGACACAAACGACGTCCACAACTCGGTTTCGATCATAGGTGTAAGAGCGGCGCTCACCGGTCGATCTCCCCCAGCACAATATCAATCGACCCAATCACCGCAACAACGTCCGCGATCAATCGCCCCACGCACATGGTTTCGAGCGCCTGCAATGTCGCGAACGACGGGTTGCGCATGTGCACGCGATACGGCTTGGCGGTGCCATCGGATACAGCGTAGTAGCCCATCTCGCCGCGCGGGGATTCGACCGCCTGATACACCTCGCCGGCCGGCACCTGGAACCCTTCGGTGACGATTTTGAAGTGATAGATGAGCGCTTCCATCTGCGTCTTCATCTTCTCGCGGTCGGGCAGCACGACGTGCGGCGCGTCGGCTTTGATGGGGCCTTCCGGCATGCCGTCGAGGGCCTGCTGGCATATCTTCACCGACTCACGCATCTCGCGGAGGCGGACGATGTAGCGCGCCCACACGTCGCCCTCGCTGGAGACGGGCACTTCGAACCTGAACTTCTCGTAGCTGGAGTACGGCATGTCGCGCCGCAGATCCCAGTCGACGCCGCTGGCACGGAGCGGAGGGCCAGTCACGCCCAGGGCGATGGCATCGTCCGGGCTGAGATAACCGACATTTTTGAGCCGATTGATGAAGATGGGATTGCCGGTGAGCAGGTTCTCGTACTCGTCGATCTTCTCGGGCAGGATTTTGACCAGCGCCTGAATCGAGTCAAACAAGTTGAGGGGCGGATCGAGCGCAAGGCCTCCAATACGGAAGTAAGAGGTCATCATGCGCTGGCCGGAGACGTTCTCAAAGATGCGCAGAATATCTTCGCGCTCGCGGAAGGTGTAGAGAAACACGGTCAGTGCGCCGATGTCCATGGCGTGCGTGCCGAGCCAGACCAGGTGCGAGTTCAGGCGCGTCAGCTCGTTGAGCAGCACCCGCATCCACTGCGCCCGCTCGGGAATCTCCAGCTGCAGCAGCTTCTCGATCGCGAGGCAGTAGCAGAGATTGTTGGTCATCGGAGACAGGTAGTCGATCCGATCCGTCAGCGGCACCACCTGCTGATAAAACTTCGCCTCGCAGGTTTTCTCGATCCCGGTGTGCAGATAGCCGATATCCGGAACCAGCTTCACGACGGTCTCTCCGTCGATTTCGAGCACCACCCGCAGCACGCCGTGCGTCGAAGGATGCTGCGGTCCCATGTTGAGGACCATGGTGTGGTCCTTCGAGCCTTCTTCGGGACGCGGCGCAATCAGCGTGGAGGTTCCGACGAAACCCGGAATCTCAGGCATCTCATGCTTCGGGGAGTCGGCCATCAGCGATAGCCCTCCACCGGATAATCCTTGCGCAGCGGGTGACCGTCCCATTCCTCGGGCAGCATGATGCGGCGCAAGCTGGGGTGACCGTGGAAGCGGACGCCGAACAGATCCCAGACTTCGCGCTCGTAGAAATTGGCCGACGGCCAGACCGGCGTGATGCTGTCGACGGAAGGATCGATGCTCTCGACCATCACGTGCAGACGCACGCGCTGTTTCAGCCTGTGCGAAAGGATGTGATACGTGACCTGGAAGCGCGGCTCGGCGGGATACCAGTCCACGCACGTGACATCTTCGAGGAAGTTGTAGCCAGCGGTCTGGAGGGTGCGGCAGACCGCGCGAATCGAATCCGCGGCGATGACCAGGGTCAGCTCGCCGCGATCGAATTTAGCGTTCGTGATGGCGTCGGGATGCGCGGCGCGCAGGGCCTGCAGGGCCACATTCTGCGCGAGGCCTTCAAAAACAACTTCTTTGTTCAACAATGCTTCCGGCATCACTTCCCGTTTACGCCTCTCGAACAAAACTTCTCTTAATTCGCCCGTGGACCAAGTTCCGTACTCCGAGCCCTGCACCCTGTACCCTGTTGTTACAAATCAGCTTTGTCGGCAGCCCAGTCGAGGATGCCCTTTTTCCAGACGTAGAAGACGCCGAGCGCGACGAATCCCAGATAGACAACCATCTCCCAGAATCCAAAAAACCGCGAGCCGGTAATCCCGGGCAGCCTGCGAAAGATCACCGCCCAGGGAAGCATGAAGACCGCTTCCACATCGAAAAGGATGAAAAGCATCGCCACCATATAGAAGCGCACGGAAAAGCGGCCGCGCGCATCGCCCTCGGCGGGAATGCCGCATTCGTAAGCTTCCAGCTTTTCTTTAATGTTGCGATGCCGGCCGATGAACCAGGACATGGTGACCATGCCGAAGGACATCGCGCCGACGACGATGATTTGCAGCAGGAGCGGCAGGTAGTTCCAGATGTACGGATGGGTTTGCATGGCCGTTCTCCTGGACAAAGCGCGGAGCAGGCAAGAACCGCCGCTGCCTCCATTTCGAGACTAAGTCTGCGGTTGTCAAGAGTCAAGCTAACGGAGCCGGGAGCGGGTAGCCAGAGCGCTAGCTAAGTTTTCGGCCCAGAGCTGCGGATCGCGTTCGGTACATCGAACTGGCGGAAATTGTCGGCGAACTTCGAAGCCAGCAATCGCGCCTGCGCGTCGTAGGCATTCTTATCGGCCCAGGCATTGCGCGGATTCAGCAGCTCCGGCGGCACACCGGGACAGGTGGTGGGAATGCTCAGGCCGAATGCCTCTTCGGTGGTGAACTCCGCCTGCGCCAGCCGTCCGTCGAGCGCAGCGTGGACGATGGCGCGGGTGTGCGGCAGGCTCATGCGCTGGCCAACTCCGAAGGCGCCGCCGGACCAGCCTGTATTCACGAGCCAGCATTGCGCGTTGTGCTCGCGCAAACGGCGTCCCAGCATCTCCGCGTAGACGGCGGGAGCGAGAGGCAGGAAGGGCGAGCCAAAGCAGGTGGAGAATTCCGGCACCGGTTCGCTGCCGAGGCCGGCTTCGGTTCCCGCCAGCTTCGCGGTGTATCCGGATAAGAAGTGATACATGGCCTGGTCGGGCGTGAGCCGGGCAATGGGTGGGAGAACGCCGAAGGCATCCGCTGCGAGAAAAAGCACATTGCGGGGATGGCCGCCGATCCCGGGAATCACCGCGTTGGCGATGAACTCGATGGGGTAAGCGGCTCGGGTGTTTTCGGTATAGCGGATGTCGGAGTAGTCGGGCTCGCCTGTGAGCGGATCGAGGACCACATTTTCAAGGACAGCCCCGAAGCGGATGGCGTTATAGATCTGCGGTTCCTTCTCGAGCGTCAGGTCGACGCATTTGGCGTAACAGCCGCCCTCGAAGTTGAAAACGCCGTCAGGGCTCCAGCCGTGCTCGTCGTCGCCGATCAGACGGCGTTCCGGGTCGGCGGAGAGGGTGGTCTTGCCGGTGCCGGAGAGGCCGAAGAAGAGCGCCGATGTGCCGTCCGCGCCGATATTCGCGGAGCAGTGCATTGGGAAGACATTCCGCTCGGGGAGCAGGTAGTTCATCACGCCGAAGATGGACTTCTTCATCTCCCCGGCATATTTAGTGCCGCCGATCAGCACAATCTTCCTGGTGAAGTCGGCGAGGATGAAGGTCGAGGAGCGGACGCCGTCGCGTTCGGGAACGGCTTCAAATTCGGGCGCGGCGATCACGATAAATTCGGGCGCGTGGCTGGCCAGTTCGTGCAATTCCGGCCGGACGAAGAGCTGCTTCACGAAGAGTGCGTGCCAGGCGTATTCGCAGATCACCTGGATGGGCAGCCGATAATTGGGATCGGCGCCGGCGGCGAGATCCATGATGTAGAGGTCGCGCTCTGCCATGTGCTGGACGACGCGATGCAGGAGCGTTTCGAATTTGTCCTGCGGGAAGGGCTGATTCACCTTGCCCCAGTGGACGCGCTCGCGCGTCTGGTCATCTTCGACGGTGAACTTGTCGCGCGGGGAGCGGCCGGTGCGGGCGCCGGTCATGGCCACGAGCGCGCCGTTGGCGGCGAGGCGGCCTTCGCCGCGGGCGATCGCCGTCTCCACCAGTTGCGGGGTTGAGAGGTTGCGATGGGCGTGCAGTCCTTCGGTGAGGCGTTTCAGGTCCTGCATCGCGATTGTCATTCCCATGCGGGAAGGCCTCCGTGGGTCAAGGGGGAACAAGTTATTGTCCCATCCGGTCCAGCGGATGCAAAGGAGAAAAGGAATGAGGAACGCCAGGGGTAACAATGCGGCACAGACTCAGGGCATCATCTCTGATGAGTCAGGTGGCGAGTCAGGTGCGGTCCGAGCCCTGCGCCCCAGTCACGATTGCGGCTGGGCGTCGTCGAGGGGAATCAGGTGGGGCAAATTGTGGGTGTGTCCGGCTTCGTGAAGGACCGCGTCAACTTGATCCAGAACTTCTTCGATGGTCATGGTGTACATTTCGCGGCCGTAGTCATAACCGGACTCGATGGCCTTCTTTAGATAGCGGCCGGCCGCCTGCGCGGCGAGCGAATCGGTGATGGCGTGGCCGGTGCGCTTTTTCTGCTCGACCCAGGCGAGACAGGGCATGGCAATCCAGACGGGACGGCTATTGACGTCGAAGCGGATGTCGACGGCGTCGGCATGACGAGTAGCAATGGCCACAATGTTGGCCTTCCAGCGGCAGTGGAGGTCGTCTCCGCTCCAGCGATCGGTGGCGTGGAAGTCTTCATACATAGCCTCTTCAGCCTAGAGCATTTTGGCTTTCATCGCACGAACGAATGCCCGGCGACGCGGCGGAAATCCGGTTTAGCCGGGTTGACCAGGAAATAACGAGGGAAACGCAGAAATAAAAACAAATCTTCACCCTGTTTGTGCGTCCAATCAATCTGTCTGCACGGGCGACCAGCCTTTTATCCGAGGAGTCTTATCAGTGACCAGTTCATCGCAAACCCCTAAACAGCGGCGATTCGAAGAGCGGCTTCGCCATCAGCAACGGCAGCTCGAGCGCACGATGCAGACGGCGGCGAAAGAAGGCCGTCAGGCCATCGCGGAAGACAGCCTGGATGTCGCCGATCAGGCGGTTATCTCCTACCAGAAGGAGCTGCTCTTCACGCAGGGGACCGAGGGCCACAGTCAGTTGTCTCTGGTCCGGCTTGCGCTGGAGCGGTTGCGGGAAGGCAGCTTCGGTGACTGCCTCCATTGCGGCAAAACGATCGGCGAAAAGCGGCTGGACGCCTTGCCGTGGACGCCGTATTGCATCGAGTGCCAGGAGAAAATCGAGTCGGGTCAGATCGACGATGTGATGCGCGCCGCCTGAGTTCGGGCGTCCTTTGAGCGTGGTAGACTGAACGTATTCTTTACAGGCGGACTGCGGCGCGAAGCCGCGTTCGCGATTCTCCGCCCGGAAGATACTCGGGCCGCCCAAAGGAAATTCCGGAAAATCAGGTGGATACACAGACCCGTCACGCGCTGAAACAGGACAAATTTGTAACCGCCACCACCACTGGCCTCGAATGGGCCGGCGAACACCGGGGCCGCGTTCTGGCCTGGGCGGCGGGAGCCTTGCTGGCGATCGCCATTGTGGCGGTCGCGATTGTCATGTATCAAAAGCGCGATGCCGCGGCGAACCAGCTTCTCGGCCAGGCGATGGACATCTACCAGACGCCTCTGGCCAAGCCGAATCAACCCGCGGAGCCTGGGCAAAAGACCTATGCAAGCGCGGCAGAGCGGGCGAAAGCCGCCTATCCCCTGTTCCGTCAGACCGCCGATCAGTATGGCTGGCTGAGCGCGGGCGAGATGGCGCAGTACTTTGCCGGCATTACCGAACTCGATCTGGGACAGCAGTCGGCGGCGGAAGCTGACCTCGAGAAGGCTACGCGGAGCAGTAACAGCAATCTGGCAGCGCTGGCCAAGATCGCGCTGGCCAATCTCTGCGAGCACACGGGACGGAATTCGCAGGCGGTAACCCTGTTCCAGGATGTGATCCAGCACCCGACGACGACGGTTCCCAAGCCGGCGGCGCAGCTCCAGCTGGCTCAGCTGTATGAGACGACGCAGCCGACGGAAGCGCGGCGGCTGTACGCGGAGATCAAGGACCAAAATAAAGATACGGACGCCGGTCAGATCGCCGCGCAAAAGCTGGCGGGGCTGAAATAGGCGCGGAAGAACTGCGTAAAGCGTTTAGTGTCAATATTTTATGCGCTTTTTGGCCTCCCGGCCAATCAGAACTTTATCTTCCCTCGATCTTCAGCTTGATGCTTTCGGCTGCGGGTTGAACGAAGCCGCGGGCAGCTCCATGGCCGAGAATGTTTTTCTCGCCTTTTCACTTTGTTTTCAATTGGATACGCGTTGACTCCGCCATGAGGCCCGGACGGGGTGCCCCATCAGTGCCCGAGCGGTATTCAAAGTCGGCCGGGTCGGGTCTGCCAGACAAAACGCCAGCCTGAGCTAAGCGAGCTTCTGGTTTTCGAGGTTCGCCACCGGTTCCAGGTCGGCGCCGCGCACCAATTTTTCTTCACGCCGCGAGGCTTCTTCGAACAGGACGACATAGACATCGTCGAGAGATGAGAGCTTCTTCACGATGCTGCCGGCGACCTGCTTATCCTTGACCCGGACGTGCTGTCCTTCTGCGAAATTCATGATGAAAACTTAGGCTTTCGGGGGGTGCGTCCACTATCCCAAGATCGGGTCAGGGGAGGAGCCAAAACAGTAACCACCCCTTAACACCAAGGTGATCAGGAAGGTATCCGCACAAGTTGCGGGCGGAAAAGCGGGGCCCGAACGATGGAAATCGGCCCCGGTTGATGAGACCCCGGGCGGCCAGAAAAGTTCTAAGAGCGGCGGGGCCGGATGCAGTCAGAGGGTGATCCTCCATTTCCGCACCGGCTGGCTGGAAGGCCATCATTCGATGGCTGGCGCGGATTTTTCGATCCATTCCCCAGGAAGGGTGCGGCGGCGCACGAGGATCTCCGCGGCGATGGAAGCTGCATCCGAGGCCTGAGTTCTCTTGAGTCGCCCCTGCATAGGAACACACCGGGTGAGGATGTTCAAGTTACTTTTGGGATCCTGCGCGCTCCTGAACCGCAGACTTTCCAAATTTGCCGATGAGTGCTTTGGCGGTTGTAGGCCAGGGAGAAAGTTCTCGGATAACATCGGCATCTCCCGATGATCGGACACAATCGAATCAAGGCCGTCTACCCGGATAAATCAGGTGCTACAGCTTGCCCCAGGCATGAAGCAGTTCCAAAAGAGCCTGCGCCTTGCCTTCGGCATCGCCGAGCGGCATGTTGGACAGGCAAATGACCGTGAGATGCTGCTCCGGGAAACGGGCCATATAGGTTGACGTGTCTGTGTCGCCGCCAGAGTAGTCGAGCATCGGATGGCCATAGCGTGAGCGCCACACGAGACCAAACGCGTCATTGTCCTTATCGTGCTGAAACTTCTCGCGACGATTCATAAGATCGGTGAAGTTCCGGCCTGCGAGCGCTTCTGTGTACCAGTTGTTGTCCCAATCGAGCAGATCGTTCAGCGTTGTGAAGACACCGCTGCCTCCGAAGTGCGGGGATACACGAACAAGCCGAACCCAGCCATTGCCGGGCTTGATGGCAACGCCTGCGGCCGCCAGTTCTTTCACCACTCTGGGATCGGAGCGCGAGGCGTAGCCGGTAGCACGGTGTGGGATGATCTCCGTCGCATCGTCATCGATCTCCGTGTGCGACATCCCAACGGGAGTGAAGATCCTCTCCTTCATGAATACGGCGAAGGACTGGTGGCTCACCACCTCAACGATCTTCGTCAGAAGCATGTAATTGATGTTTCGGTAGGCCCACTGCGTTCCCGGAACGAACTCCAGATGGTCAGCCCGGAGCGCCGTCGCGATCGCCTCGTCGCGGGTGAAGTAATAGAAAGTCATCCAGGGGTCTCCGCTGGCCCTGGGCAGGTCGGTGTATTCGTGCAGTCCGCTGGTCATATACACCAGATGCTCGATCCGCAGTCCATCGCCGTACTTCGCCGCCTCCGGGATGTACCTGGAGACTGGATCGGTGAGGGCGAGCTTATGTTCGAGGATCAGTAGCGCAATCGCGGCGCCGGTAAATTGCTTGGACAGAGACGCGAGATGGAATGAGGTCTCCGGCGTAATGGGAATATCGTCGTCCAGGTTCGCAAGCCCGTAGCCCCGCGACAGGGCAAAGTCACCGTCCTTAATGACGGCTACGGCGTATCCCGGCGATCCTGGTGGGCGAGCAAAAAGCCCATCAATCTCCGTCTGCTGCGCTGCGTTCAGCCATGCACTCCCCCCGTGCTCAGCGGAGCCCGGAGCACGGTTCTGCGCGGCCGCTGGCCCCAGGCAATAGGCCGTGGTTACAAAGAGAAGCAGCGGAAATGTCGGGACCTTTCGCCGATCTGTCATCTGGCCCATGGTACGGCGGCCTCGCTGATTTTGTTCACGTTTGCACACGGCCGCCGACGACAACGTCAGTCATACAGTCTTGCTGAGAGCGCGTTAATTCGCGGATGGTGCTTTTGAGCCATTGCTTCGGGCATTAGGGCAGGTTCAGGCTCGGTGCTGACCCAGTCAGGCGCGCCTTCCAAATGATGCCCCTTGCAGTTCACTACACCTTCAGCCTGGTGATCGTCTCTGTCCTGATTTCGATAGCTGCGTCCTTTGCGGCGTTGTCGTTGTCGGAAAGAGTGCGAGTGGCAACTGCCGCCCGTCATCGCCGTTTCTGGCTGGCCAGCGGCTCGGTGGCGATGGGCATCGGGATCTGGTCGATGCACTACCTCGGGATGCTGGCTCTGAAGTTGCCTGTGCCCGTCTTTTACTTCTGGCCGACCGTGCTGCTGTCCCTGTTGCTGGCGATTGCGGCATCCAGCGTCGCCCTGAACGTTGTGAGCAGGGAAAGATTTGCCGTGGGCCAGTTGCTGATAGGCGGGCTCCTGATGGGCTCGGGGATCGGGGCCATGCACTACACAGGCATGGCGGCGATGCGCTCGAGCGCCATGGAGCGATACAACCCCTGGATTGTGGCTCTTTCCATCGTTGCGGCCGGCGGATTCTCCTGGCTGGCGCTGTGGATTGCCTTCGCTTCGCGAAGCGGCGAGCAAAGCGGATCCAGAACCCGGATCGCAGCCAGCGTCGTGATGGGCCTGGGAATTGCGGCGATGCATTACATCGCCATGGTCGGAGTTCGCTTCACCCTGAGCGGCATGCCGTTTTCGATGCGGGAAACGATTGAAGTGGACGCACTGGGTGAATCGGCCATCGTTGTTGTGACAGCGCTGATCCTGCTCGCGGCGCTTGCCACCGCCACCCTCGACAAGTGGAGGTTTCGCGATTTACAGAAGGCCCACACAGAGTTGATGGAGGCGCAGCAAGCTCTGCTGGAAAGCCAGGAGGAGCTTCGGGAAGCCAATGCCATGCTGAACGAACTGTCGGTCCGCGACGGACTGACAGGGCTCTACAACCGCCGTCATTTTGACGGCGCGCTTGAAACGGAATTCCGAAGGGCCACTCGTAACCGGAAGCCGATTTCGTTGTTGATGATAGATTTGGATCACTTTAAGGCTCTCAACGATGGATATGGACACCAGCGTGGGGACGACTGCCTGCGCGAAATAGCAGCGGTGCTGGAGGGGCAGCCACGTCGAGGCTACGATGTCGTGGCGCGATATGGTGGCGAGGAGTTCGTCCTGCTGTTGCCGGACGCCGGCGTCGAAGTCGCGCAAGCCGCCGGCGAGTCGATACGACAGGCAGTGATTGCGCTGCAGATAGAGAACCACGGTTCTCCTCTGGGCGATATGGTCACGGTGAGCATCGGCGTATGTTGCCGGAACCCGGTCTTCGGCGACGAGTCAGACGGATTCGTGCGCGAAGCGGATTTGGCGCTTTACGCGGCGAAACGCCTGGGTAGAAACCGTGTGGAAACAACTGCTGAGTTGGCATTTTCAGCATAGTGCCCGAGTGCAAATTCCAAACAGATGATGCGCACGAGAGGATCCGCGGCGTGGAAGCTGCACCCGCAACTGGCGGCCTCACGACTTTCCGGCGTGGTCTCCATATTCCCAGTCATAAGGCACGCCGGTGTCACCGAGAATAAACCCGACGAGTTCGGCAAAACCTGCCTCGGCGCGAACATCGTTCGAGAGGATCAGGACACAGCGCTGACTGGTCTTGATGCAGACCATGGTGTTGGCGGTCTGTCCGTCGTGGCCGCCCTTATAGAAGCCGTGACCCTGCGGGCCGTCGAAGACGACCACACCTAAGCCTGCGTAGAGATCTTTGCGTTGCTCACTCGTGGGTAAGTCGGGTTCGAAAGGCGGGAACTGATGGGCGACAGTGATATGCAACTGCGGCTTCGTCATCTCGGCACTGGAGGCCGCAGTCAGGCCCTCGCCGCTCACCAGGGCTGCCGTAAACTTCGAGAGGTCGGAGATGGTTGTGTTCATCGAGCCTGACGCACGCACTTTGCTGCGCTTCTCATGCGGCTGCGGCTGGCCTTGATCATTCCATCCATCCGCCACGTTAGGATCCTGACCGTTATGCCAAATCAGGCTCGTGCGGGTCATCCCCAATCGGGCGAAGTTGGCATTGGTAAGATCGCCGACATCGAGGCCCAGGCCCTGCGCCTTGCGCCCGTGTTCGATGGCGAATTGCAGCAGGATCAATCCTTCACCCGAATAGCTGAAATGCGTGCCAGGGTCGAAGTGGATGTGCAGCTTTTGATCTGGTTCTGTGAACCAGAAGTTACTGAAGCCCGTCGAATGCGTCAGGCACATGCGCGGCGTGATCCGTTCCCAGCGCGGATCGTCGGCGAGATCCTTGTACGGTCCATACTTGTCCGGAAAAACCGGATCGGGGCCATAGCTCGGCAGTGGCTTGTCGAGATCGTCCTTAATCGGAGTATCCAGGTTGAGCTTGCCCTGATCGACCAGTTGCATCACCGTGTATGCGAACACCGTCTTGGTCAGCGACGCGCCGTACATGACCGTGTCAGCAGCCAGCGGATCTCCCTTGGCGTTACGGATACCGTAGGCCTGCACATAGCCAACCTTGCCATGATCGATGACCGCAACCGCCATGCCTTTGGCCTGGGTATGAGTCATGATTTTGCTCACCTTTGCGTCAATCGCCGGGCCACTCGGCATCGTTTGTGCCGCCAACGGAAGGCAGAAGAGAACGCAAAGCATCGCTATGGGTAGAAGCAGATGTTTCGATGCTTTCATGTTGAGATATTCATTCAGAGCTGGAGACCGAAGTTTGGCTTGCCAGGCACGTATTTGCATGGGCAGATACTAGTTACGGGCTGGGCTCTGGGAAAGTTCATCGCCAGACTGGAGACTCGGGACAGTCAACTGGGGACGGAAGACTGGATATTAACCATGTCGCCAATACCAGGGGTTTTGACGACGTAGCTCACCCAACAGAATCATCGACATCGGGAGGGGTCACCCCCCTGGAATCTCAAAGCCCCGAAACGCCGCCAACGGGGAGCGCGGGCTTCGGCGAGCCCGAGCAAGCAACCGGAACGCGGATCCAGAGCGCGAATCCGGAGCGCACGACTTGGATCGGAGGAATCCCGTCGAGGTGCTGATATGCTGGCAGGAATCTTTGATTACAGCCTTTGCTAACACGCGCGGGAGCTGCCTGACTGCATGGAAATCCTGGTGGAGCTGGATCATGTCTCAAAATCCTACGAAGACAAGGCGGCGGTTCGCGATCTGAGCCTGAAGATCGAAGCGGGCAGCATGTTCGGGCTGCTGGGGCCGAATGGCGCGGGCAAAACGTCGACGATCCGCATGATGATCGGGATCACCCTGCCGGATGCGGGCAGGGTTTCCCTGTTCGGCCAGCCTTTTGGGCCGGGGTCTCTCAAGCGGGTGGGGTATCTGCCGGAAGAGCGCGGCCTGTACAAGCGGATGAAGGTGATCGACCAGCTGGTGTTTCTGGGAGAGCTGCGCGGTCTGGGCGCGCTCGAAGCGACGCGGCGGGCAAAGTCGTGGTCCGAGCGATTGCAGATTGCCGATTCGATGGACAAGCGAACGGAAGAGCTGTCGAAGGGGATGCAGCAGAAGATTCAGTTCATCGCGACCCTGCTGCACGATCCGGAGCTGATCATTATGGATGAGCCGTTTTCGGGGCTCGATCCCGTGAATGCGGTGCTGCTGCAGGACACGCTGCTGGAGCTGAAGAAAAATGGGAACGCTGTGCTGTTTTCGACGCACCGGATGGATCAGGTGGAGAAACTGTGCGACACGATCTGCCTCGTAAACCGGGGCGAGGCGGTCCTTTCCGGCGGGATGCGCGAGATCAAATCGCGGTACGAGCGCAACCGGGTGATCGTGCAGTATGAAGGCGACGATGGGTTCCTGAAGCATCCGGCGATCGAGGAGTACAAGAGTTACGCGGGCCATGCGGAGATCAAGCTGAAGCTGCACGCCGACGCGCAGGATTTGCTGCGGATGGCGGCAGCGTCGGCAAAGATCACGCGGTTCGAGCTGGTCGAGCCGTCGCTTGAGGAGATCTTTATCGAGACGGTGGGAGGGCGCGCCGATGCTTAACGGGCTGCTGAGAAACACGTTCCTGATTGCGAAGCGCGAGTACATGGAACGGATCCGGAGCAAGGTTTTTCGGATCACCACGCTGCTGGTGCCGATCGGGATGGCCGGCATGGCGCTGCTCGGGCAGTTCAGCGGGCGCAAGATGGAAGGCGTGCAGGATATGGCCATCGTCTCGAGCAATCGCGAGCTGGCCGAGGAAGTGAAGGCGGCGCTGCAGGAAGGCGCCTTTCCCCCCAAGCAGGTGGAGATTTTTGCCCCGGCAACCGATGCGGACCGGGCGCTGGTGAACACCCAGGTGGCGGCGCACCAGATTGGCGGCTATCTGACCCTGGAGCCGGTTTCGGGCGCAGTCGATCCGAAGTCGACGTGGATTTCGGGGAGCTCGATCAACCTGGTGGGCAAAGAGCAGATGGAGAGCGCGGTGCGCTCGGCGATGATCCGCGAGCAACTGAAGGCGCGAGGCGTCCCGGATAGCCAGGTCCATGGGCTGATGCAGAACGTGCCCCTCGAAACGATGCAGGTGAAGAACGGGGCTGTGGTGTCGTCGGATTCGGATCGCAGCTTTCTGGGAGCGTACGCGCTGATCATCGTGCTGTACGCGTCGGTGCTCATTTACGGGATCAACATTGCGCGATCGGTCGTGGAGGAGAAGACGTCGCGGATCTTCGAGGTGCTGCTGTCGACAGCGTCTTCAGATTCGCTGATGCTGGGCAAGCTGCTGGGCGTGGGCGCGGTGGGACTGACGCAGATGGCGATCTGGGGAGCGCTGCTGGTCTTTTATGCCGGATCGGCGATGGCGGCGAACCAGGGGATCCATGGCCTCGGATCGCTGGGGATCACCCGGGCAGAGCTGGGGTTCTTCGTGATTTTCTTCCTGGGCGGATTTTATTTGTACAGCGCGCTGGCGGCGGCGCTGGGGTCCAGCGTAAGCGGCGAGCAGGAGGTTCAGCAGTTCAGCTTCATCCTGATCTCACCGCTGGTGGTGAGCGTAGTGCTGCTGCCGTATGTGCTGTCGAATCCCAACTCGACGACGGCCGTGGTGCTGTCGCTGTTGCCGCCATTTACGCCCATCATTATGTATATGCGGATTTGCGCGCAGATGCCGCCGCTGTGGCAGGTGGGGCTGTCGGTGGTGCTGCTGTTTGGATCGGTATGGGCGATGGTGTGGCTGGCGGCGCGCATCTATCGCGTAGGCGTACTGATGTACGGCAAGCGGGCCACGCTGCCGGAGATGCTGCGCTGGCTGCGGTACAGCTAAGTACGAGCACCCTCATCAGTGGGTGCCCCTCGTCTCTATGTTGAGACGTGGGTTGGCGAAATTCCAATCAATAACGGATTCTCTGCAGACAGAAAGCTATGCGGCGGTCAGGAGCATCGGCTCGTTCCTGGTGATGACGAGCGTGTGCTCGTAGTGAGCGGCCAGGCCGCGGTCCGCGGTGCGGACAGTCCATCCATCTTTGGCGAGGACGGACTTGCCGGAGCGGCTGGCAATGATGGGCTCGACCGTGATGACGAGGCCTTCGGTGAGAACGTCGGAGGCTGAAGGGTCGGGCCAGTTGGGGACGCTGGGCTTTTCGTGGATGGTGCGGCCGATGCCGTGTCCGCATAAGTCGCGGATGACGTAGAAGCCGGACTCGGTCACTTCTTTTTCGACGACGCGGCCAATGTCGCGGACGCGATGGCCGGCGCGGGCGACCTCCATAGCGGCGGCGAAGGCTCGCTGCGCGCAGACAGCGAGGCGGCTGCCGATGGCGGACTCGGTGATAGGCGGCCCGACGGTGACGGTCTCGGCGGCGTCGGCCATGAAACCGTCTTTCGAGATGGTGACGTCGAGTTTGAGGAGGTCGCCGTTGCGGAGTTTGCGGCCTGAGGGGATGCCGTGGACGATTTCGTCGTTGACGCTGATGCAGCTGACACCGGGGAACTGATAGACGGTGATGGGACCGGAGACCGCGCCGTGTTCGCGCATGACGTCGCCGCCGATCTGGTCGAGCTCGGAGGTGGATATGCCGGAGCGGGCAGCGGCCTTCATGGCTTCGAGCATGAGGCGGACGATGCGCCCAGAGGTGCGCATAGCGGCGAGTTCTTCTGGCGTGTGGATGGACAACGAGTAAGGCCTCTTTTGTTATTTTCGCAGGTTTCCAGGCGCAGAGATCAGCTGGCACGTTTTCGTTTGGGGGCTGCTTCGCGCAGCATGGCAGCGCGGAGAAGGGCGTTCAGGCGAGTTTGATAGCCTTTGCCCTGCCTGCGAAGCCAGGCGATGACGTCTGCGTCGAGGCGCACGGTGAGCTGCTTTTTGACGGGCCGATAGAAGGGGTTCGGGATGGCGTTGCGCCAGGCCTCTTCAGAAAGCTCAGGAATGTCGGATAAATCGATCTCGCTGTCAGGACGCGCTGCGAGGGCGGCGACTCTTCTGATCTCTCGGGCAGATGGTCTCGCGTCATCCATCGTTTTTCTGACGAGTTTCCTCATAGATCCGGCGTTCCCTTCTGGTCGCTCATCGCGCTGAGATGATTCGAATGATTTCGTTCGTTTCCTCTTCCAGAACTGTGAACGCGACTGTTAACAGTGCCTTCGCCTGGAAAAGCCCGGTGATCTGCCATCGAAGCTCGCCATCCACAATCCGATCATGCTGTGAAAGTGCCCAGGGATCATCGAACACGACCATGGCATCGTCGAATGTTAGGCCGTGTTTTCGGCGATTGGATTGCTCCTTGACCGGATCCCACTCGTACAGGGTCATAGCAGCAGCACTTTTATTGTAACTACAAATTCATAACGACGCAACTATTCGCCCAGCAGCACCCTTTCGGTGGAGAGGGCGCGACCAGTAGTGGGGTCCGCTTCAACGAGGAGGGCGGCCATCCGCGGGTCGCCTTTGGCGGCTTCAAATTTGGAGGGCATGGAGGTGAGGAAGCGCTCCAATACGAGCTCCTTTTCGACGCCGATGATGCTGTCGTAGGGTCCGCTCATGCCGACGTCGGTTTGATAAGCGGTGCCTTTGGTGAGAACGCGGTTGTCGGCGGTGGGGATGTGCGTGTGGGTGCCGATGACGGCGGTGACGCGCCCGTCGAGATACCAGCCCAGCGCGCATTTTTCCGACGTTGCCTCGGCGTGGAAGTCGACGACGATGATCTTCGCCGTGATCCCGGAGAGAAGCTTGTCGGCGGCGCGGAAGGGGTCTTCGTTGTTGGCCATGAACACCCGGCCCTGGAGGGAGAGGACGGCATAAGCGACGCCAGAGTTCAGCGTGCCTTCGTAGACGCCGTAGCCGGGCGTGCCGGGCGCGTAGTTGGCGGGGCGCAGAATGCGACGGGGACGGTCGTGGCCGTCGGGCGCGGCGGATTTGAGGTAGTCGATGATCTCCTTCTTGTCCCACACGTGATTGCCGGTGGTGAGCACGTGCGCGCCGAGATCGAAGAGCTCGTCGGCGATGGTGGGGGTGAGGCCGAACCCGCCGGCGGCGTTTTCAGCATTGATAATGACCAGATCCACACCGTGCCCGGCGATGACGTGACCGATGTGTTCACGCACGATGCGGCGGCCGGCGCTGCCGAAGACGTCGCCGACAAAGAGAATGCGCATGGAAAACAGGGTACAGGGTATAGGGCGCAGGGTACAGGGATAGGCCACGGGGATTGTTACAGATTTCATTCGCAGTGGAAAACCGCTGTGGTAGCGTGAAAGCCATGGCCGCTAACACCCGATTCGCAACCGGCGTTCATGCGCTGGTCCTGCTTGCCGCCGAACCGGAGGGACTGCAGACCTCGGAAGACGTAGCCGGCAAGCTGAGCGTCAATCCTGTCGTGATACGACGCGTTTTTTCGCTGCTGCACCAGGCGGGGCTGCTGGAGAGCCAGAAGGGGCCGCATGGCGGATCGAAGCTGGCGCGCTCGGCGAAAACAATTACCCTGGCGGACATCTACAAGGCGCTCGACGGCGGAGAGCTGTTTCACGCGGCTGCGCTGGCGGGGACACATGCGGCGAAGATTGGGTCAGCGCTGAAGAAAGTGTTCGAGAACGCGGAAGGCGCGCTGCGCGAGGAGCTGGAGAAGACTTCGTTGAACGATCTGGCGAAGAAGGCTGGGAAGAAGGGGAAGAAGTAGTTGCGGGGCAGCAAGCAATTAGCTAAACTGAATTAGCTAAGGCAATCCATATGAGCACCGTCACCATCCACGAGGCAAAGACAAATCTCTCTCGCCTGATCCAGAAGGTTTCTGCGGGCGAGGAGGTCGTGATTGCGCGGGGATCGAAGCCAGTAGCGCGGCTCGTTCCGGTGGGCGAGGTAAAAGGCAAACGCCAGCCTGGATCTCTGAAGGGCAAACTCCACGTGGGTCCAGAATTCTTTGAGCCGCTTCCCGCGGACGAACTCGAACGCTGGGAGTAGCAGTTGCGAGCCCTGCTCGATACGCACGCGCTGCTCTGGTGGCTTTCAGACAATCCAAAACTGACGAAACCGGCTGCGCGTGTGATTGCGGATACCCGCAATACCGTAATTGTGAGCGCCGCGTCGGCCTGGGAAATTGCGACGAAGGTTCGCCTTGGTAAATTGCCAACCGCAGTGGACCTTGTCGCAGACTTTGTCGGACAGATGGATCGCGAAGGCTTCCAACTGCTGGCGGTTTCAGTGGAATACGCCATTCGCGGCGGCTTGTTGCCGGGTCTGCACAAGGACCCGTTCGACCGCATGCTGATCGCGCAGGCTCAGGCGGAGCATCTGCCGATTATCAGCAACGAAACTGCATTTGACGCGTATGGGGTCAGGCGCGTGTGGTAGTTACGACCATCGGTCTCCTTGAATCCTTCATCCACCTCGCGATCAGCACCAGCGCAATCAAAATCAGCGACACCGTCAGCCCGGTCCACAAACCCGACAGCCCCCACTTCAGCCGAAAGCAGAGCAGCGCCCCGAACGGCAATCCGAGGATCCAGTAGCCGGTAAAGTTCATCAGCATGGGAAAGCGGGTTTCGCCGAGCCCGCGCAATGCGCCCGTGGAGACGGTCTGGATGCCGTCGAAGATCTGAAACCCGGCGACGATGGCCAGGATATGCGCGCCCAGAATCAGCACGCGGGGGTCGCGCGTCCAGATGGAGATGATGGGCTTCGGTATCACGACCAGCAGGACCGCCATAAGCGCCATGAATCCCGCACCGATGGCGATGGCGAGGATGCCGGCGCGGCGGGCGCGGGCCGGATTGCCCGCACCGATAGCGTGCCCGACGGCGACCGCGGCCGCAGCGGAGATTCCCAGCGGAACCATATAAGTATAGGCAGCCACGCTGAGGACGATTTCGTGCGTGGCGAGCGCGATGGGCGTGAGGTGCGCGGCCATCACCGTGACCGCGCCGAAGGCAGCGACCTCAAGAACCACTTGTGAAGCTGCGGGCAGGCCAAGTTTCAGAAGCGCGCGGAGGCGCGTCCAGTCGGGCGCAGGCCAGTGTTCAAAAAGGGCGTGGCTGCGCTTGTTCTCGTGCGCCCACGCGGCGTAGACCAGCACGCAGGCCATGTAAACGCGGGCGAGGCACGTGGAAAGCGCGGAGCCGGCGACGCCCATGGCAGGGAAGCCAAAGTGGCCGTAGATGAGAATCCAGTTGCCTGCAACATTGACGAGGTTGGCCGTGATGAGCGCGAAGGCGACGGGCCGGACCTGGCCGACTCCCTGGAGATAGCGCCGGAATCCGCCGTACACAAGCAGCGGAAACGTCCCCCAGTTCAGGATCGAGACGTAAGAGCGGGTGAGGGAGGCGACCGTGGGGTCGACGCCGTGACCGGTGAAGATGCGCTGGGCCAGGAGCATGCCGACCATCAGCAGAGGCGTGAAGGCCAGGGCGATATAAATGGCCTGGGCGAGGGAGCGGTGGCAGTCGTCAAAACGGCCCGCGCCCCAGGATTGCGAGACGAGCGTGTCGAGGCCGAGGAGCAGGCCGATGCCGAAGAGCGACGGCGCGTAGTAGATGGCGTTGCCAAGGCCGACGGCACCGATGGCGTCGGGACCGAGGCGGCCGACCATCACGAGGTCGACGATGGTCATCGTCATCCAGCCGAGCTCGGAGAGGACGACGGGGATGGCGAGCGTGAGCAGCGCGCGGAGTTCTTCGCCGATGCGCGTGGGGTGCTGGTGCTGCTCGAAGACCTCGAGCTCGGGCGACGGCGCTTCGCTGGCCTCCACGGGAGCGACGGGAAGGTCCTGCAACCGCCCGGCCTGGTTGTCGTCGGAGGACATGGGGATGACCCATTTTAGGGGAGGGCGTGCGGGCAGGAGCGTGTGGTAGATTCAGGATTAGCGCGCGATCGCGGAGAGATGGCCGAGTGGCTGAAGGCGCACGCTTGGAAAGCGTGTATACCGCAAGGTATCCAGGGTTCGAATCCCTGTCTCTCCGCCAGGACCCCTTCCAGGAGCGTCCAATAGCGTCCAACCAAAAAACATAATCAATTGAAAACAATCAACTTCTTGCCTTTTGCCGTCCGGGGCAGTAGCATTAGAGCCGAATCTGACTGGGACTGATTCTGGGGGTATATTCCTTTTTCCGTGGGGGTATTTTCCCAAGCCGGTCATTGGAGGGGGTCCACCATGGCGCTCACAGACATCGAAATTCGGAAGGCAAGGGTCAGCAGCAAGACTTACCGCCTCAGCGATGGGGGAGGGCTTCATCTCCTGGTCACGCCTGCCGGTGGCAAACTCTGGCGCTGGAAGTACCGCGTCGGCGGGCGGGAAAAATTGATGTCGTTCGGGCGCTATCCAGATGTGCCCCTGGCGTTGGCTCGGGTACGGCACGCCGAGGCGCGCAGGCTGCTGGCGACCGGCGCAGACCCTATGGCGGAGCGCAAAGCTGAGAAAGCAGCGGCGGCGACCTCTTTTCAAAGCATTGCTAGCGCCTGGTGGGAACATTGGCAGGATGGGAAGAATCAGCGCCACGCAGTTCAGGTGAAGCGTCGCCTGGAAAACGATATTCTGCCTCGCCTGGGCGCGCGGCCCATCGCTGCTATCGAAGCACCGGAGCTCGTGGCAATGACGAAAGCGATTGAACGGCGGGGCGCGCGGGACATTGCCAAACGTGCACTGGAAACCACAGGGCAGGTTTTTCGATACGCCATCGCACACGGATATGCGAGGCGCAATCCAGCCAGCGAGATTCGCCCCCGTGACATTTTGAAATCGACGCGCAAGCTGAACTATGCCCGCGTAGACGAAAGGGAATTGCCCAGCCTGCTGAGGTCCATCGAGGTCTATCAAGGGACGCATGTCACCCGTTTGGCAATGAAATTGATGTCCCTTACCTTCGTGCGCACCAGTGAACTGATTGGCGCAAAATGGACTGAATTTGACCTTGAGGCAACGCGCTGGAATATTCCCGCGGAG
>Ga0302319_10006743_pt1 | contig 22725 bp, 18 predicted proteins | sample Bog_T0_2_FD_203319 | JGI IMG/M metagenome (GOLD analysis project Ga0302319, IMG submission 203319) | Peat permafrost microbial communities from Stordalen Mire near Abisko, Sweden - Bog_T0_2 | ecosystem: Environmental > Terrestrial > Soil > Wetlands > Peat | place: Sweden: Abisko, Stordalen Mire...
CGACTCTTCCGTCCGTACTTCTCGAACCCACCCTGCGCCGCAAGACTCCGCTGCTTCATCGATCCGCACCCCATAACCATCAGATTAATCAATCAGGCCGCGGTCGCATAACTTGTGCAGAGGTTCCTTAGATGAGGTTTCGAGATCGTTGGAGTTGTCTGTTCAGGAAATGCGACCGAATGCTGACGCGATCAAAGCGGCTGCGATGCGTAAGGAACCTGTCCCAGGGGCGGAAGTTCGCCGCGGTTCCCATCTGAGAGTGGCCTGAAAATACCTTGAGCATCGCCTCTTACCGGGGCCTGTCTGCCGCTTGTGGCCGTTTAAGGTCAAATACCCGGGAAACGGTTATTCCCGGGCATTGGCATTCACTAGACCTTGCTGCCTTACCGTTACCAATCGGTTTCTGGATGAGTGCAATCGCGATTTGTACTGAACCCGCTTCGCGGGTAGCTGGAAGCGGTGTGCGATTTGGCAGGACAAATTGCATGCTGCACCCCGCCGCAGCCATCGTCGCAGTCACAAATCCTATGCCAGCGTTGGCACGAAATTGCTGCACTGCAATGAATCTCCTTAAAGCAATTGTCCTGCCAAGGCCACACGGTTTAGTACAAATTGCCGTATCCACACTGCTCCGCACCCGCATCACGGAATCAGCGGAACTCTGTCCGGGAGCACTGTCGATACGGCACTAGAGATTTGGCATAAATCGAGAAACCCTGCTTGGACATATTCGTTCGTCGTCCCGGCGGATTCAGAGCAACATATGCAGGTCGGTCAAGGCGCGCTGCAAGCGTGCTGCCTGGTGTGCCATATTTCGCCCGCAATAACACCTGGATTGGTACACCCCCGGTCTGTGCAGCCTTGATCAATATTTTCACCTTCTGCACCGGCAATAATATTGGGCATGGGGACACGCATGGCACGCGGCAAAAGCTGCCGCAGTCACCGGCGGGCAGGTCAGCTTGCACGTGGGGCTGCGTCAACGCCGATGGAGGCAGGACGCCGGGCGTGCTCATTCTGGATCTTTCGAATCGTCCCAGCCATTGAGGACGCGGGCAGGGTCTCTTTCGGAGGTGCCGGATGGTCAGGCACTTGCGGCTTCGCCAAAGCATAAAGCACAGCCTCCATTCGATTGGAGACGCCCAGTTTGTCATAGATGCGGAAGAGGTGGTTCTTCACGGTATGCTCGCTGATTCCTAGTTCGAGGGCCAGCCCCGAGTTACTCAAGCCATCGGCGAGCAAGCCGAGGACCTGCTGCTCGCGCCGCGTGAGAATCCTGTTGCCCAGCGAATCGGTTACTACGGTCGTGCGGGAAGTTGACAGCGACGCGACAAGGTGGCTGGTGACGTCGTTACTGGCCCAGATCTCACCCTGATGTACGCAACGAACGCATCTGCAGAGCAATTCGAACTGCAGATCGGCGATGGTGAACAGCCCGCGAGCGCCCTCGCGGAATACGGCAACGGTTTCTTCGTAGTTGGGGCGGTCGTTCAGCACGATGATCTTCGCGTCACGGTGCGCAAGTAGAAGGGCTCGGATATTGGACCCGATCCGGCCATCCCTCGCGTTCGCAGATGTTCCCAGCAGGACCACGTCGAATCCAGACTGCATGGAGGCGGAGGGAAACAATCCCTCTTCGAGATCGGCCTTCGCTGGTTCTATGTCGGAAATCTGACGAAATGCGTTCATCAGCAGGTCACACAGCATGGAAGGGACTTGAGAGAGCAAGAGGCGAATGGGTGCAGGACTTGCAACGACTTCTGGAACGTGGGTCATCAGTTTCTCCGTCTCGCCCTGAGATAAGCTGCCATGAGTTATCTTTCACGTTCGAAGCGTGGAGTTTTGAAAAATTGATTTTGTACCGCAGACTAGCACATTATTTCTCTGCCCTGCAAAACGCATATGTGTCTCAGCTACCGCACCAAGCCCAGCAACGGCTCATGTTTTGCGCATAGGAAGAACAGAATGTGTGCTTTGCCGTCCAGGTGGCGCACGCATCTATTTGGTCGCTGCGCGCGAAGTTCTAGGAAGTAAGCAAAGCCTTGAGTAAATAGAACGATTCTCTTCCTGCGAAAAATGAGAAGCCCTGGCTAGACCGTAAGGTCCATTGCGCAAGTTATGGTCCGCAGGCTAGAGTTCGACTTACCAAGTCGTGCAACACGATTTCAGGATCGTCTTACCTTCGGGCCGGCATCTTTGTACGGAACTTATCAAGACTGACCGGTAGAACCTTTGATTCGGACACGCCAATTTCATCTCCTGCAAGTCAGGCGAACAGCATAACTGTTTCTGCTGATGGATCTACCCATTTCCTCACATGAGGTTAGTGCCATGCGTGTACTCGTAACGGGAGGTGCGGGGTTTCTGGGTTCGCATTTGTGCGATGCGCTGATTGCGCGCGGCGATTCAGTCCTCTGCGTTGACAACCTCCTTACCGGAAGCAGGAAGAATATCGAGCATCTGCTGGATCAGGAACGCTTCAGCTTTCTGCTTCACGACCTCTGCGTACCCTTCGATCCTGGACCCTTCGACTTTGTGTTTCATTTTGCGTCTCCGGCCAGCCCGCCTTACTACCTGAAGTATGCGTTAGAGACTTTGAACGTGGGTTCCACCGGGACCCGGAATGTCTTGGAACTGGCGCGCCGATGGGGTGCCGGGTACCTGGTCGCTTCCACCTCGGAGTGTTATGGCGACCCGCTGGTGCATCCGCAGGTGGAGAGTTACTGGGGCAATGTCAATCCCATCGGGCCGCGCTCGGTCTATGACGAAGCCAAGCGCTTTACCGAGTCGCTCACAATGGCCTACCACCGCTACTGCGGCGTGGACACGCGCATCGTCCGGATCTTCAACACCTACGGCCCGCGTCTGCAGCCAAACGATGGCCGCGTCATCTCCACTCTGATCTCGCAGGCGCTCCAGGGCGGGCAGATGACGGTATTCGGAGATGGTTCGCAGACCCGGAGCTTTTGCTACGTCTCCGATGAGATTGCGGGCATTCTCCGCCTGGCAGAATCCAACGAGCGCGAGCCGGTCAACATCGGCAATCCAAATGAGTTCACCATCCTCGACTGCGCGCTGCTGGTTAAAGAGCTGACCGGGACCTCGAGCGAAATTGTATTCAAGCCATTACCTCAGGACGACCCCAGGCAGCGCAGGCCGGACATCGGCAAGGCTGCGAAGCTGCTGGGCTGGAGGCCGGTCATTGAACTGCGCGAGGGCTTGTTGAAGACGATCGAACACATGGCCGCTACAGCGGGCGAACCTGCCCTGGCTGTCGCGAGTTAGTCCAAGGACCTACATCAATCAGCCGCAAGAGGAGACTTTATGAAAATTGCAGTCATTGGCTCTGGATACGTGGGACTGGTGTCGGCGGCATGTTTCGCCGAGCTCGGCCATGAAGTGGTGGCGGTGGATAACGATGCGAACAAGATCGAGCTGCTCAAGGCCGGCCATATCCCGATCCACGAGGAATATCTGCCGGAACTGATCGCGCGGCACCGCAACCAGCGGCTCAACTTCTCGAGCGACCTGCGCGCGGCGTGCCGCAATGCCGATGTGATCTTCATCTGTGTCGGCACGCCGCCGTCCGCCACTGGGGAGGCGGATCTCTCCTACGTGGAGGGAGTCGCGAAGGAGCTTGCGGGCGCGCTCGACAGCCCCAAGGTGATCGTCGAGAAGAGTACGGTGCCGGTGGGAACCTGTGAGGCGATCTACCGCACGCTTGTTCTCTACGGAGCGTCGCCGTCCGACTTCAGCATCGCTTCCAACCCCGAGTTCCTGCGCGAAGGAACAGCGGTGATGGATTTCCTCTGCCCGGACCGCATTCTCCTGGGAGTGCCGGACGAGCGCAGCCGGCAGGCGATCACGGCGATTTACAGGCCGCTGGTGGAAGCCACCTACTGGAGCGGTCCGACCGCAATCAGGTTCCCCAATGTCCCGTCCAAGCCGCTGCAGATCATCACCAGCGTCAAGAGCGCCGAGATGATCAAGCATGCGTCGAACGCGTTCCTGGCGCTGAAGATCTCTTATGTGAACTCGGTGGCCAATGTCTGCGAGCGCGTCGGAGCGGACGTGCGCGAGGTAGTGCATGGTATGGGTTCTGACTCGCGCATCGGGCCCCGCTTCCTCAACCCCGGCATCGGGTACGGCGGGTCCTGCTTTCCCAAGGACGTGCTTGCCTTCCGGTCGGTTGCCGCTTCCGTTGGCTATGACTTCAGCATCCTGACCGAGGTGATGGAGGTCAACGAAGATCAAAAGCGCCGCTTCGTCTCCAAGGTGCGGGACGCGATGTGGACCCTCCGCAACAAGAAGCTGGCCGTATTGGGTCTCGCCTTCAAGGGAGGCACTGACGATTGCCGCGACTCGCCGGCCATCGATCTGATCAAGATGTTGTACGCCGAGGGTGCGCGCATGGTCGTATTCGATCCGGTGGCGATGGAGCGCGCCAGGAACGTGATTCCCGACGGCATGGTGGAGTACGCGCAGGACGCGTATGCATGTTGCACCGGCGCGGACGCCCTGCTGGTGCTGACGGAGTGGCCCGAATTTGCCGCTCTGGACTGGCAGATGGTCTCCCGGTTGCTGAACCTGCCTATTGTGCTGGACGGCAAGAACCTGCTGGACCCGGCGCGCGTTCGGGCTGCGGGCATGCAGTACTTCGGAGTAGGCGCCAGCGCGGAACTGGCGGCGGCGGAGCAGAAATATTCCACCGTGCCAGTGGCACTTCTGCCCGTACAAAGGGCCGATGTTCCGGCGCTGGCGAGCTGAACAGCTTTTCGCATTCGCGGCTGCGCTGGTTGAGGCGGCCGCCTCGACCCTTCGGAACCAGTCTTCACGGAACGGCAGATTCACCCATCAGCGATTTGAGGGCCACATGTTCTCACCGATAAGCGCTGCCGAATCGTCTTCTCCCAAGCTTCTGTCCCAGATGGATGGAGGGCCGCTCGAACCTGTTGCGCCAGGGCTCAGCAGCATCTGGCTGCAAGAGCCGCCGCTGCTGACGTCCGACCTGGCCTGTTACAGCCTTGCGCTGCTCGCGATCATCTTTCTGCCTCCTCTCTCCGCGCACAACTACACCTTCACCGAGATCCTGAAATTGAGGATCTCGTTACCCAACCTCCTGCTGGCTGGGGTATGCCTGGCAGCGTGGACGCTGGTGGTGCGGTTGACCTCGACGATCGACCAGCCGACCCTGAGCAAGTACGACGCTCTTCTCGGGCTGATCATTCAGACCACGTTGTCGACCATCGTGGTCGAGTTCCTGCTCGCGATGCACAACCCCCGGCTGGTGGGCCATGGAGAGGTCCCCAGTTTCTACTTCATCAGTCTTTCTTTGCTGCTTGGAAGCCGTCTGGCCGTGGGGATGTTCCGGTCTTCGGTGCAGCCGGCCACGCGTCGCGAGCGCACGGTGCTCATCGTAGGAGCCGGCCGTCGCGGCAAGGCTTTAGCTGCGAGGCTGGGCCATCATCCCAAGTGGAATTACCGGCTCCTCGGATTTGTCGATCCCGATCCAGTGCGTTTCGGCGCCGATGCGTGCAACACGATCGTAAATCTTGAAGGCATCCTCAGCAGCAACCATGCGGTGGAGGAAGTGATTGTTGCCTTGCCCATCAAGTCGATGTACGACGACATCCAGCAGTGCATCGCGGTCTGCGAGCGTGTGGGCATCCCGTGCCGCTACTCAACCGACCTCTTCCACACATCGATCACCAAGCGCCGCTCAGTGGACCGCCACGATGGATCCTCAGTGCTCCTCCACGTGGTTCACGACGCCGGCATCGTCTTCAAGCGGGCGATCGATGTCCTGGTCTCCTCGCTCGCGCTCCTTCTTCTTTTTCCTCTCTTCATTGCCATCGCCATCGCCATCAAGGCCACCAGCAAAGGCGAAGTCCTGTTTCGGCAACAGCGCCATGGGCTGAATCGTCGGCTGTTCACCATGTACAAGTTTCGCAGCATGGTGACCAACGCGGAGGAGTTGCAGGCCAACCTGGAACACCTGAATGAGACCGGGGGGCCAGCTTTCAAGATCAAAAAGGATCCGCGGATCACAACGATCGGAAATTTCCTGCGTCGATCGTCGTTGGATGAGCTGCCCCAGTTATGGAATGTGTTCATCGGCGACATGTCCCTGGTCGGCCCCAGGCCGCTTACCATGCGCGACGTCAGCCGCTTTTCCGATGCGTGGCTGATACGCCGCTTCAGCGTGCTCCCTGGAATTACCGGCTTATGGCAGGTCAGTGGACGCAGCAGCACCAGCTTCTCGGACTGGATCAAGCTCGATCTTGACTACATCGATCACTGGTCCCTGTTGCTGGACCTGAAAATTATCGCCAAGACGTTCAGCGTGGTGCTGCGCGGAGACGGAGCTGTATGAGCGACAGCGCAGCCGCATGGTTCGCACCGTATCAACTTTTGTCGAGCGGTCTATCCCACAGAGAAAGGAAGGACAAATGAGCGTAGCCATTATCACCGGATCGGCAGGATTGGTTGGCTCCGAGGGAGCGGCCTATTTTGCCCATCAGGGCATGACGGTTGTTGGTATCGACAACGGCATGAGGAAGACTTTCTTCGGAGCCGAAGCCTCGACGGCCTGGGTGAAGAGCCGTTTGCAGGAGACACTGGACAACTACGTTCATTACGAAGCGGACATTCGCGACTTTGATGCGATCGCCGCGATCTTCAAAACCTATGGCGAGGACATATCGCTCGTCGTCCACACGGCCGCCCAGCCCTCGCATGACTGGGCGGCCAGCGCTCCCCTGGTGGATTTCAGCGTCAATGCGAATGGCACGTCCGTCATGCTCGAGTGCACCCGGCTGTACGCTCCGGACGCGGCCTTCATCTTCACCTCGACCAACAAGGTGTACGGCGACCGGCCCAACACGCTCCCTTTGCGCGAGACCGATACGCGCTGGGAAATCGATTGCAAGCATCCCTACTATGAGCGGGGCATCCCGGAGACGATGTCTACTGACGCCACCCTGCACAGCCTGTTCGGCGCGTCGAAGGTCGCCGCCGACGTGCTGGTGCAGGAGTACGGACGTTACTTCGGAATGAAGACAGGCTGCTTCCGCGGCGGCTGCCTGACCGGGCCAAACCACTCGGGCACCCAGCTTCACGGCTTCCTCGCATATCTGATGAAGTGCGCTGCAACCGGCCGGCCATACACCATCTTCGGATACAAGGGAAAGCAGGTCCGCGACAACATCCACAGCAACGACCTGATCAAGGCGTTCCACGAGTTCTACAGGGCGCCGCGCGCCGGCGAAGTCTACAACATGGGCGGCGGCCGCTTCAGCAACTGCTCCATGCTGGAAGCCATATCCTGCTGCGAAAAAATCGTCGGCAGGGAGCTGCAGACGACTTATGCCGAGGACAACCGGCGGGGCGATCACACCTGGTGGGTCAGCGACGTCTCCAAGTTCCAGGAGCATTACCCGGAGTGGAACCTTAGTTACGATGTGCCCGCAATCCTGCGGGAGATTTACCAATACAACATCGAAAAGTGGAGCGCCGAATGCTAGCACCCGAGAAAAAAGATGTGATTGGCGTAATGGTATCGCCGGCCACCTACGACCAAGCGATATCGCTGATCGTCCAGGCCGCGCAGCGGAGGCGCCGCTTCACTGTCTCTGCTTTGGCAGTGCACGGCGTGATGACCGGCGTGCTGAGCCGCGAACATCGATATCGCCTGAACCATCTTGACCTGGTAGTGCCGGATGGCCAGCCCGTCCGCTGGGTGCTGAATTTTCTGCATAAGGCAGCGCTTCCCGACCGCTGCTACGGTCCCGAACTCACCGGCAGGCTGTGCGCGCGGGCGGCCCAGCAGGGGCTTCCGATTTTTCTGTATGGGACCACGCCTGCGATCCTGGATGATTTCCAGGCCGCACTGCGGAAGAAGTATCCAGGTATCCGGGTTGCAGGCGCGGAACCTTCCCGCTTTCGCAGGCTCGATCCAAACGAGAAAGCCTCCCTCATCGCACGGGTCCGCGACTCCGGTGCCGCGATATTGTTTGTCGGACTTGGATGCCCGCGGCAGGAGACGTTCGCGTATGAGTTAGGCGACCAGTTGTCGATGCCCGTGGTCGCTGTGGGCGCTGCCTTCGCCTTCATCGCGGGCCATGTCCCCCAGGCCCCCGCCTGGATGCAGAAGCGAGGGCTGGAGTGGCTCTACCGTCTCGGAAGCGAGCCGCGCAGGCTGTGGCGCCGCTATCTGTACCTCAACCCCTCGTACCTCTTCCTGGTCGGTCTGCAAACAGTTGGCATCAGGGTGCCGCGACAGGCTGCGCGGATGCCGCTGCGCGAAGAGTTGTTCGGCTAGGTCGCGAGCCTGGCAAACAAGTTTTCCAGAACGCAATTTTGAACTCGCTTAAGAGGAGACCATGAATCTCAAACTGCCTCATCTTCTCATCGCCATCCAGGTCACCTTGCTCGTATTGGGCTCAGCGCAGCTGACGCAAGCTGTGGCCCAGCCCAGCCCGGCATCTGCTGCAGATGCCGGTCTCAAAACGCACGACTCGCGCTACACCATCAAGCTCGAAGACGTGTTGAGCATCGCGTTTCCGCTGTCGCCCGAACTCAACCAGTCCGTCACCGTCCAGCCCGATGGCTACATCAATGTCAGCGGCGCGCCCGGCATTCACGTGGAGGGCCTGACGGTCCCGGAGGTTGAGTCCGTCCTCAAGAAGGACTTTCGAGCGACGCTCAGAGACCCAATCATCAACGTCGACCTGAAGGACTTTCAGAAGCCCTTCTTCACGGTCAACGGGCAGGTCGGCAAACCGGGCCAATACGATCTTCGCTCCAGCATAACCGTCGCCGAGGCGATTGCCATCGCCGGCGGAATGGGCGCGAATGCGAACAGTAAGATCTATCTCTTTCGCCGCAACTCGCCATCCGGCTACCAGGTTTCGCAGCTTGACGCGAAGCGCATCATGAACGGCTCCAGCCACGCGGACAACGCCACCATCCACCCCGGCGACATGATTGTTGTCCCGGAAAGCGGACTCAGCAAGTTCAAGAAGTACGTACCCTATTCGATCGGAGGGTACGTCAACCCTCTTTCGTACTAGCTTGCACGATCAAACCATCCGCGAGGTTCCCTATGTCCTCTGTGACTTCTCAGCCGCCCGTCTCTCAATCGATCGAGCACTTCACGCTGCGCGACCTGGTGAGGCCTTTATTCCGTTACCACCGCGTCTTTGCAGGATGCTTTGCGGTCGTCTTCGTGCTGGCGATGGCGTTCCTGATGACGAGGCCGAAACAATATCAGTCGCATATGACCGTGCTGGTAAGCAGAGAGCGGCTGGACCCGATCGTGAGCACCGAAGTTGTCAGCTCGTCGGGGTCCGGCGTCGCGCCAGTGACGGAAGAAGAGATCAACTCAGAAGCCGAATTGCTGCGCAGCCGCGATGTTCTGGAGCAGGTTGTGCGCGCCAACAATCTTCAGAACGCGCGCCCCGGCTTCCTGGCGCGGCTGTTCCCTGCTGTCGGCGAGAACGTACGCATCGATCGAGCAGTGCAGCAGTTGAGCAAGAACCTAGACATCAAGATCACTCCCAAGTCGGATGTGCTGGATGTGAGCTATGCCTCCACCGACCCAAAGGTGACCTACAGCGTCCTCAACTCGCTGGGCGAGTTCTACGTCCAGAAGCATGTGGCCGTGCGACGCGCACCCGGCACCTACGACTTTTTTGCCGCCGAAACTCAGAGATACCAGGACGCTATGAATCTGGCGGAGCAGAAGCTGCGCGAGTTCGACCAGAACCAGGGACTGGCTGCGCCAGACCTTCAACGCGAGGGAATGACGGCCCAGGTCACCAACGCGATCGGCCAGAAGCATGTCATCGAACAGGCCATCGCCGCCGACGCTTCTCGCATGAAGGTAGACCAGCAAGGATTGCAGTCGACACCGGCGCGCAGCGTCACAGCGCACTCCACGACTCCTCCCACCATGCTGCTGCAACAGCTTGGCGCCGATCTGCTCAAGGCGCAGACCAAGCGTACCGAGCTTGCCGCCAAATATAACGCGGACTACCCGCTGGTGCAGGAAGCCGATCAGGAACTGGCTCAGGGTCAGGAGGCTTTCGACAGAGCGCAGAAGACAAACTACGTTAGTGAAACCACGGACAGGGACCCGACTTACGAACTATGGCGCAGCGATCTGGCGCGATCGCAGGCCGATCTCGCTGCCCAGCAGGCGTCGCTCAGCGTTCTCGACCGTTCGATCGTTGACATGCGAGCCCAGATGGTGGCGCTCGACAACGCCGCGCTCACTGTGAAGGCGCTGCAGCGGGATGCGAAGGCCAACGAGGACAACTATCTGATGTATCTCTCCAAACGAGAGCAGGAGCGTGCTTCGGATGCATTGGACAGGATCCGTGTCGGCAATGTGGCGATTGTCGCCCCACCTGCCATTCCGGCTCTTCCTGAGATGCCCGCTGTTCCGGCCGGTCTACTTGCCTTCGCCCTTGCTACGCTGGTCTCGCTCGTCGTGACTTACACCAGCGCCTATCTTGACCCCTCATTCCACGCTCCGGAAGACATCAGCGAGATGCTTGGCGTCTCCAATGTAATTTCCATCTCTTGCAAGGCCGCGTGATCGGAAGATGCGGCAGGAGATCAACTATGCCTGCTTTGCTTTGACCGCGCCAGGAGGCGCACACCATGAACGAAGTTGTCGACGTGATGCAAGCTCCCTGCCTGACCGACCGGAGATCGGAACCTGTAAGCGTGCGGATCGACAGCCGGGCGGACTCCGATACCTCGCCGCAGTTCGATGAAGAGCTTGTGGCCCTGGTGCACCAGGTATTTCTTCGCGACGCGCGCACGACGGGAGAGATGGTCATGTTCGCCGGCGTGGAGCATGGCGTTGGTTGCAGCCTGATGGCCTCCTCGACGGCGCTCCTGTTGGCTCGGCATGCAGGGTCCGTGTGTTTCGTGGAAGCCAATTTCCGCTCCCCATCGCTTGCGAAAAAGTTCAACGTCGCGGACCATCCCGGGCTTGTGGACGCACTGGAAACGGATGGGTCCTTCGTCGACGTGGCAAGATCAACCGACGACGACAGGCTCTGGGTGATCCCGGCTGGCTCCGTCCGCGAGGGCGTGGGGGTCCTGCTGACCCCGGACCGCCTCCTCCGCATGGCGCATGAGCTGCGCAACCGCTTTCGCTATGTGATCGTCGATGCAGCGCCGTTGACCTGCTACGAGACCAAGGCAATCGCGCAGGCCGCCGACAGCACGGTCATGGTTCTGGAGGCGGGTCGAACCCGCCGAGACGCGGCCCTGGCTGCAAGCGATGGACTTCGTTCGATCGGCGTAAAGCTCGCCGCGGCCGTGCTGAACAAGAGGACGTTTCCCATCCCAGCCAGGGTGTATCGAAGCCTTTAGCGCAGCAGCGGCCAGTCCGGCTATCAAGATGAGGAGTCGATTGAAAATGATCGCGAGACTGAAACAAAGTAAGCTGGCTCGAAACACCCTGTGGTTGCTCTCCGGACAGGGGCTTCGTTTCCTTACGCAGGCAGCTTACTTTTCCATCATTGCCCGCTCGCTCGGCACCAGCAACTATGGCGCCTTTGTCAGCGCGGCGGCCATGGTGGCAATCGCATCGCCCTTCGCATCGCTTGGCTCCGGCAATCTCATGATCCGCGACGTGGCGCGGGACCAAAGCAAATTTAGGAAATGCTGGGGCAACGCGCTGCTGCGCACCCTCAGTTTCGGCCTCGTCATGGTCGCGCTGATGGCGCTGATAGCGCGTTTCGCATTGCCCAAAGATATCCCGCTCCGCCTGGTGTTGTTGATCAGCCTGGCGGATATGATCGGCCTGAACCTGATCATCGTCTCCAGTTCCGCCTTCCAGGCGCTTGAACAGATGAACTGGACGTCCGGCATATGGGTAGCGCTCAGTCTGAGCCGCTTTCTCGCAGCGCTGCTGCTTACTCTTTCCTTTGCGCATCCGACTGCGCTCCAGTGGTCCTACGCCTACCTGGCCAGCACGTCGCTGGTGGTGGCCGGATGCCTTGCCCTGGTCACTGCCCGCCTGGGACTACCGCGCCTCGGCCTGATGCAACAAAAGCGCGATCTGCTGGAAGGCTTCTTCTTCTCCACCAGCTTCAGCGCGCAGACCATCTACAACGACCTGGATAAAGCCATGCTTGGTCGGCTGGGCACGCTGCAGGCGACTGGCATCTACGGGGCTGCGTATCGAATCATTGAGGTTTGCTTCGCGCCTGTTCTGGCACTCCTGTCGGCGTCCTACCCAAGGTTCTTCGCCGTCGGGACAGAGGGCATCGCGGCTAGCCTGGCTTTCGCCAGGCCGCTGGTGTCGCGTGTGTTCGTCTTCTCGTGCGCGCTCAGCATTGCCTTGTGTGCTTCCGCCGGCCTGCTTCCAACCGTGCTTGGAGCACAGTACGCCGAAGCTGCCACCGCCTTGCGCTGGCTCGCGCCAATCCTCCCGTTGCGTTCCATTCATGCCTTCTATTCCGATGTGCTCACATCGGTTGGCCGGCAGGGACTCAGGACGGCCCTGCAGGTCGGCGTCGCGGTCGTCAACGCCGTTGCCAATCTCTGGCTGATCCCGGCTTTCTCCTGGAAAGGAGCAGCGTGGTCCAGCGTCGGGTGCGACGCTCTGCTGGTTCTGCTGGCAGTCTCGGCAGTGCATCTGGTTTTGAGGTCCAGCGCGCGAATCTCCCTGCTTCCCGATGTTCGAGAAACCCTTGGAGAAGCATTATGAAGATACGACGATCGTGGTGCGATGACGCATTCGTCTCCGCAGTCCTGTTTCTGTCCACCGGTGCTTTCGTCACCGTATTTCTCAGTGGCTATTCCCAGGAAGCATACGCCCAGGGAAGCCCGATGATGCAGGTGTGCTGGTCATGCATCTATCTGGCGGGTCTGGTCCGTGCCCATGCCATCCGGCGCCGGCTGATCAGTGTGCTCAAGAAGAACCCCGCGCTGATCGCCTTGCTCGCGCTCGCGGCGCTCTCGTTTTGCTGGTCTCTGGATCCAGGGCTTACCCTGCGGCGCAGCCTGGCGCTGCTGTTGTGTACGCTGTTTGCGGTCGATTTCGGGGTTCGCTACCCAGTCGAAAAGCAGGTGTATCTGATCAGCTGGACGCTGGGCGTGGCGATCGTGCTCAGTGCGATCGCCGGATTATTCTTCCCGCAGTTGGTCCCCGCCGCTCCATGGACTACGCCCGGCGACGATACCGCAGCCTGGCATGGCCTCTTCAGCCACAAGAACATCTTCGGCGAAATACTTGCTTTCGGAGTCCTGTGCGCCATCTGCAGGGAACGTCGCGGCACTGCGGGATACACCGCTGCGGGGATATGCCTGGCGGGTCTCTTCGCTCTTATTCTGGCGAGCCAGTCCGGAACTGCGTTGCTTATCTCTGCTCTGATGATCCTGCAGTGGCCTCTGCTGTGCATCCTGCATTGGCGGCGCCGGATGCTCGGAACCCTGGGCGTGGCCGGGATCGTCCTCGCAGTATTCTGTCTTGCGATATGCGTGGCGAATAGTGGGACGGTGGCCTCCACCATGGATCGGAGCACCGATCTTACGGGCAGGACGGAGCTTTGGCAGTATGCACTGCAGAGTGCCGCCAAAAGGCCGGTGCTTGGTTACGGATACAACGGGTTCTGGGGAGTCAGCCAGGATTCTGCCCGCATATCCGACCTTGTGGGATGGTCCGTTCCGTATGCCCACAACGGGCTCCTGGACATTGATCTCCAATTTGGACTGACTGGCCTCCTTCTCTTCCTCGGTCTAACCTTTGCCGCGCTGGCGCGGGCCGTTCGTTTCGCGCGGCAAGAACGCACAGCTCAGTCTTTGTGGCCGCTGTGTTGTCTACTGCTGGTTCTTTATAACTCCGCCACAGAATCCAACTTATTGGCGGCGAATTCCTTTACGTGGATCGTCTTCGTGAGCGCCCTGGTCAGTCCCGTCGTTGGCTTGCGCCGGACAGAAACAAACAGTGCGAGGCAGCCGATGGACCTTCCTGTACAGGGAACGGAAGGGGCCGCCTATGCCTGACTCACGGGAGATATTCTGGTACGCCCTTTATTTGTTGGTGGCCAGGCGCCTGCCCTGTTCCTACACGCGCATTGTTGGCCGGCCATCGCGCTGGCTGCGTGCCATCTGCGTGTCCCGATTTGTGGCGCGTTGTGGCAGAGACGTCAATATCGAGGCAGGCGCGAGGCTGGGCCGGCGGGTGTGGATAGGAAACCATTCAAGCCTCGGCCTGGACTGCAGAATCGATGGCGAGTTACACGTGGGCAACCATTCGTTCATGGGGCCCGAAGTGATGGTCTTTACCGGCAATCACGTATTTCAACGATGCGATATTCCGATGATGTTTCAGGCTTCCTCCGCGGAGCAACCGGTGTTCATCGGCGACGATGTATGGATCGGAGCACGAGTGATCTTGTTGCCCGGCGTCCACATCGGAGACCACGCAATCGTTGGGGCCGGAGCGGTGGTCACAAAAAATGTTCCGGACTGGTCCATCGTCGGAGGAAATCCGGCACGCGTCATCCGGTATCGCGTGCCCCAGGCCTGGGCCGCGCAGATGCATTCGGTTTCGAATGCGGCAATGGAGATGTCGTCTTCACCCGTTGAAATTCAAGCATGAAAGGCGGACCTGAAACATGGCTTACAGCGTCGCACTGATCACCCCGTCCTATCGCAACGACCTCGAATATGCCCGCGATCTGTGCAGCAGCGTCGATCGGCACATTCGTGGTAACGTCGAACACATCCTGATCGTGCCCAGCAGAGACTTGCAGCTGTTTTTGCCTCTGGCCACCGCGTCCCGCAGAGTGATCACAAAGGAAGCCGTGATGCGCGATTATGGCTTTCGGCGATTGCCCATACCGACGAAACTGAGAATCCCGGGAATCTTCCAACTCAAGCAGACCGAGCGGTGGTATGCCCCTGGCCTCGGGATGATGAATGGGTGGACGGTACAGCAGATCTTGAAGCTGTCCGCCCCCAGCTTCACCTCTGCAGAACTTCTGCTCTATGTCGACAGCGATGTGGAGCTATTCCGTGACTTCGATCCGGAAAGCCTGTGGGAGGGCGACCGATTGAAGCTTCTTGAGAATAGAGAGGGAGTTGAAGACCCTTCGCTGCAACTGTGGAGCAGGGCCGCGAAGGAACTTCTGGGACTGCCGTACGCCGCGGGTCAGGAACCATTCAACTACATCGGCCAGCTGGTCCCATGGTTGAGGAGCAATGTCGTCAAGTTGCAGCAACGCCTGCAAACAGTGCACGGCGAAGAGTGGTACAGGGTTCTGGCCAGGAAGCGAAACTTCTCCGAATACCTGCTGTACGGGATCTTCTGCCGTGATGTACTCGCTGCCGAAAGCGGCCATGTATTCATGGATTTCGGACTCTACAATTCCATCTGGACCGACGTCGAGGGTGTGAGCGCTGATGCGCTGCTGGACGCGCTGCGACCGAGCCACGTCGCACTCCATATTCAATCCACCATTCCCCTCCCGCTGGAACGCCGGCGCGCCATCATGAAGCAGGTTGTTCTCGGTGCGCACAAATCAACCTGCCTCGATCAGGATATGGCCCTCGCAAGCGAATGAGGAAAGGAACGCTATAGTGCAGGTCCCACTTCGCATCGCAGTCTGTATCGCCACGTACAAGCGTCCCAGGCTGCTGGCAGGGTTACTGGCAGGCTTGTCCTCGCTGACGTTTGCCCGCATCGACGAGCCGGAACTGCACATCATCGTCGTCGATAACGATGTTTCGGGAAGCTCCGAACCGGTTGCCCGCGCCGGCATGACCAGGTGGCGGCTGACCTATCGAGTTGAAGCTCAGCGCGGAATCGCGCAGGCCCGCAACCGTGCCCTGTCCGAGGTCAAGTCGGAGGACTTCGTCGTCTTCATCGACGACGATGAAGTGCCCGACCCGAGCTGGCTGGAAGAGTTGCTGCTTGCACAGAGCCGATATGGCGCCGATGTGATCTCCGGACCAGTGTTTCCCAGCTTTGCCCCCGACGCGCCGGGCTGGGTAGTGAAGGGAGACTTCTTCGACCCTCTGCCGCACAAGAGTGGAGACCACCTTTCCTGGTGCGCGACCAACAATACTATGGTTGCCGCCCGGGTGTTCCAGGCTGTGCCCAGGTTTGATCCGAGGTTTCAACTCTCCGGCGCAGACGACCTGCACTTTTTCCTTTCCGTAGCGCGCGCCGGTTTCAACATCTTCTGGACCGAGGACGCGGTGGTGCGCGAGATGGTCCCTCCGGAGCGCGCGCGATTTGGTTGGCTGTTGCGTCGGGCCTATCGAGGCGGCAATTGCTATTCACTCGTGGAAGCAGCGCTGCACCCAGGCTGGGCCACCCGCGTTCTCCGCCTGCTCAAAGGATGTCTGCGCATCCTGCAGGGAGCGCTGGAGTTGGCCGGAGGTATCGTCTTCGGTCAGGCCCATGCAGTCCGTTCGTTGCGTCGCGTTTGCCTCGGAGCAGGCATGCTCACCGGCTCCTTCGACTTGACCTATCAGTCCTACAGCACAGTCACCGGGGACTAACTTGCCCCAGCCGGCAACCGTTAATCAACCGCCGAAAGGAGAACGACATGCCCATCGATGGCGCAGCAACGATCGACCCCGCCATCGCACCATCGCCGCAGTCTCACTTGTCTGCGGATATGCCGGTCGCGGTGCCTGCTTCCCCCGCCGCGCCCGTGCGCGTTGCCATCCTGGTCGGCGATCAGGCTACCCGGCACTGCGGCGTCAAGGACGCGGCCCATGTCCTCGCAAGTTCCTTGCAGGCGCTCGGCATCACGGCAGACGTGCTTGCCCCTTCGTCCTGGGGATGGCGTGATGTTCGACATCTGCTGCGCACCATCCGCGCCGGCCGCTACGATGTTCTGCACATCCAGTACCCATCCGCAGGCTTCCGGTTCTCGCTCGTACCCCATCTCATCGGACTGCTGCGGCTCACTCCAGCAGCCGCCGCCACCCTGCACGAGTACACGGCTTTCAAGTTGCCGCAGCGACTCTCTACCCATCTCTTCCGTGCCAGCGCCGACGCTATCTTCTTCGGCAGCGAGTTCGAGCAGAACAGCTACAACCGCTTTCCTGGCCGCATCGGCGCATCGCAGTCGCGATATCCCATCCTCAGCCAGGTGCCTTTTCATCCCTGGACGGAAGAACGAGATCTTACGGTGGCCTACTTCGGACAGATCCGCCCGGAAAAGGGACTGGAAGCGTTCCTTGGCCTGGCTGAGCTGAGTCAGCAGCAAGGCCGGCCTTATACGTTCCACATCATCGGCAGCATCTCCAGCAGCAACGCCGGCTACGCCAGCAAGCTTCTCCAGCAGGCTCCATCTGCGGTGCGCTGGTCGCACGATCTCACCTTCGCCGACGTTGCGGAGAACCTGAGCCGAAGCTTCGCGGCATATCTTCCATTTCCCGACGGCGCCAGCGAGCGGCGCGGCAGCCTGCCTGCCGCATGGGTGAATGGCCTGCCCGTCCTCTCGCGCATCGGTCCGGCCACTACACCGTCTCTGGCGGAGCTTCTGCTGCCCGCGCACAACGCGCAGCAGGCTCTGGCCACCCTCGACTCGTTGTTGGCTGCTCCCGGGCATTGGCTGGAAATCAGCAAGCGTGTCAGCGAATATGCGCGGAGCTGCAGTTGGGAAGAGGTGGCTGAACGGCACGCCAACATCTATCGCGGTCTGCTGCGGGCATTGGGTTGTCCCGCCACCGGATCCCAACTTCGTTCCCAGCCTCGGGCTGAGATGCAATAGACGCGGCTGCAGCCTGATTGGAGGAGGTTAGCTATGGCTTTGCGACTGTATAGAACAGAGCGTCCGTTCCGGCAAAACAACTTCGACCTGATCCGCTTGCTGGCAGCCCTGCAAGTTGTTCTGTTTCATAGCATAGGAAGATTGAATCTGCATGCTGGAGCGTGGTCTGTGCCCCTCTCTTTCTTCCACGGCGTACCTGTATTTTTCGTAGCCAGCGGCTTTTTGGTGTCCGCATCCTACGAGCGCCAGCGAGGCGATGAGCGGCGTTATTTCCGTAACCGCGCCGCACGTATTTTTCCTGGTCTCTGGGTCTGCCTGTTCGTAACTTTATTGGTTACGTATGTTCTTGGGTTCCGGCCGCACCGCCCCGCCGACTTTGCATGGCTCCCGGCCCAGATGTGCGGCTTGATCTATACACCGCCATTTCTTCAATCTTTCGGCAGCGGAACCTACAACGGGGCTCTGTGGACGATCCCCCTGGAACTGCAGTTCTACCTGGTTCTTCCACTGGTATACCGGATCGTGTTGCGAAACCGTTCAGACCGGGCGCTGTGGTGGACCTTCGGATGCTTTCTTGCTTTGAGTCTTCTGCTCGCCCGGTTTGTTCCGGTGGTAATCGGGCCCGGAGAGCCGCTGATCAATAAGCTGGTGCGCTATTCTTTCCTTCCTCAGTTCTATCTTTTTCTCTACGGCGTCGTCTTGCAGCGGTATCGTGCCTTCGAACTGAACTTCATCGCCGGAAAGGCCATCCCGTGGGCGCTGCTCTACGTCGCGTTCTGCTACCTCAGCCCCGCACGCCCCGTCTTCCTTTCGCTCGGAATGCTGCTGCTCGCCACTAGCGCAATCTCGGCGGCCTATTCGTTCTCCCATCCGGGAAGGATCTTGCGCGGCTACGATATCTCGTACGGCGTTTACATCTACCACGGACTCATCATCAACCTTCTTGTCACATACGGAGCGGTCGGCTCGTGGCGATATATGCCCCTTCTGATTACCACAACATTGGCCGCCGCTTACCTCTCGTGGCGTTTCGTCGAAAGACCGGTCCTGCAGATGTTGCGCAACGAGTCGCCGATCCTGCTCGAACCTGCCGTCTGACGAGATACACCTTCGTGGGATTCGTCGTAGTCCTTAACTGGAGAACAATGGGCCTGAGGTAGATTCATGGGCCCCGTAGTTTGCAGAGCGTCTCGCAGTGTTCTACCTGTTTCCTCCAAGGCCCCAGCAATTGCGCTCCTGCTCTTGTCCCTCGCAGTGTGTGGTTGCGGAAGCAACCGCATCGCACCGCAATCGTTATCTGCCAGTTGGCTTCTCTCCGGCGAGCCCCTTTTTGCTGCCATCTCCGCTCGCCACAATCCAGCCCCGGGTACCGGACAATCGCTGTCCCTCTCCGGAGCTGTACAGGCCGGAAGTCATCCCCTCACCGGCTCAGTGGTCCATCTCTATGAAGTCACTCGGTCCGCGGAGAGCTTCGACGTACAGGAAGTCCTGCCGCCTGTGGCCACCGATGCCTCGGGCAGTTTCAATCAGACGCAGCCGGCAAACTGTGCCCCGTCCGCGGAATTGTTCGCGGTGGCCGTCGGGGGTGTCCCGGTCGCAAGCTCGTTCGCCGGCAATCCGGCTGCGGAGATGGCAGCGGCTCTCGGCCCTTGCACAGGCCTCTCAAACCACGTCGAAGTCAACATCAGCGAGATCACCACAATTGCAACGGTCCATTTCCTGGCCCAGTCTCTGGGCTGGTATGATTCAGACCCTTCTTCCGGTGTCGCACTCCACGATGGTTTTTACCAGGACGCAGGTTCTGCCCGCGCGTTGGCCGGCCTGGCGCGGGGCACACTTTCTCTTGCAGGCGTTATGCCTGGGACGTTGCCGGTCGAGAAGATCAACTCGCTTGCCAATCTGCTGGACAGTTGCGAGTTGCAAGACAGCGTTGTCTGCCAGCAGTTTCTGGATCTGGCACAGACTTCCGGCACCACACAACAAATTGATCCGGTGACTGCACTGATGCACATCGCTCTCCATTCGGCCGCGAATGTACCCGCCATCTACGTTTTGGCGAGCGCGGTGAAGGTCCACCAGCCGGCTCTCGCCGCACCGCCCTCGGACTGGGCCATCGTTCTGCCTTCACCCCTTCCCGGGTTTCCTGAAGCTCAATCAGTCGCAGCGGGCGGGTCTGGCGGAAGCCCTGTTTCAGCGAAGCAGAGCAGTGCTCCGGCTGCCTCGCCTGCTCTTCATGGCCAGACCGCAAAGGCCGTCAACTCCAGCACGGGTGTAGCGCCTGCCCTGGTTCCCTTCCTGGCCGGCTACTGGCCGCTCAATGAAGGAGCGGGAACGGTCGCCTTTGACCAATCTCCCAATCATCGCAACGGCGCCTGGAGCGGCCGCCAGACTGGAAGCCAAGGCTTCTACTCCGGCGCTTCGGGCACTTATGCCGGCGCGTTCGACGGGGCCACGAACCTCATCGACCTTGGTCCCGCGACCCAGTATCCCGCGCAGGCAATTACCCTGGCCGCGTGGGTCAGGCAAAGCAGTTACGGCAACGCGTCCACCTGGCCAATCATCGTCGGCAACGGTGCGGTCAGCCTCTACGTCAACGGCGGCCAGGCCGGACTCTGGGCCCATATCAAGGCCGGCAGCACGGACCACTATCTCTCGGCTCAACTGCCCATGAACCAGTGGCACATGGCGGTGGTGACCTATGACGGCACGATAGCTACGCTTTATCTCGATGGCAACGCGATCAGCACGCAGCCGGCGTCCGGGCCGCTGGCGAACGCAGGCGAGGAATCCATCGGCAGCGGCTATTGGAATGGCGTGATCGATGGCGCGGGCATCTACAGTGTGGCCCTGAGCGGTGCGCAGGTGCAGGCGCTCGCTCACCAGGGATATGCCGTCCCCAGCCCGGTCTCGCAGCTTACCGCCGTTGCGGGCGATGCCGCAGCCGCGATCACCTTCGCGGAGCCTGCCTCCAACGGAGGTTCCGCCATCACCAGCTACACCATCGTTGCCCAGCCTGGCGGCATCACCACATCGGCGACCAGCGCAGGCGCCACCATCGTCTCGGGACTCAAAAATGGTGTCTCCTATCGCTTCAGCGTCACCGCCATCAACGCCTCTGGAAGCTCGACCGCCATCACTTCCAATGCAGTAACACCAAAGCAGGCTACCATCGCCGTGGCCTGGAATGACCTGCACCAAAGCATCGATGGATTCGGCGCCAGCGACGCATTCGCCAGTTCTCCGGCCCTGACCGCCGACCAGGCGGACCTGTTTTTCTCTCCGACCGTGGGCATCGGACTTTCGTTGCTGCGCACCCAGGTCCCCAACGATGGAAGTTGTTTCTCAGTCGGCCCCGCCTGTGCCGGGGCAGTCGCAGACATTCAGAGCGCGTCCGCACGCGGCGCCAGGATCTGGGCCACACCGTGGTCTCCTCCCGCCAGCCTGCTCTCAAATGGCAGCACCGACTGCACCGCCGGTCCGTCGCCTGGGGCTCTGATCGCTTCAAATTACGAAACCTACGCCGGCTACCTTGCCAACTACATCCGCAGTGTCGATGCCGCCGCAGGCGTGCCACTGTTCGCCTTGTCCATCCAGAATGAGCCCAACTTCTGCGCAAGTTACGGCGGGGCCATCTGGACAGGCGCCAATCTCCACGACTTCGTGGCCAATAACCTCGGCCCCGAAATCGCAGACCGCGGGCTGACCCAAACGGAGATCATGCTGCCCGAGTCTGGCATGGGCTCGCTGCTCGCATCGCTTGCCGGCCCCACCATGAGCGATCCCGCTGCCGCGCAGTATGTCGGATTGCTGGCCTACCACGGGTATGACAATCCAGCCTCCCTCAATGTCACGTATCCTGCCGTCCACGTCTGGGAGACGGAGATGTCCGGGACGGCGGGCAGCACCCTGACCCTGTGCAACGGATGCTGGGACCCCTCCATGGACAATGCCCTGCTTTGGGCGGGGGTCATCAATTCCAACCTGGTAGACCTCGGCGTTAACGCCTGGCACTATTGGTGGTTGATCGACCGCGTCAGCGCGGACGACGAAGGCCTGATCGGCCAGAACGGCCAGATCTCGAAGCGCCTCTACGCCCTGGGAAACTACAGCAAGTTCGTGCGTCCCGGCTGGGTCCGGGTCGGCACACCGGAACAAGCCGCCATCGGTGTTGTCGCCTCGGCCTTCAAGAACACCACTACCCACCAGTTCGCCATCGTGCTTATCAATACGACCTTCTCCAGCGTTCCCATCACCGTCCAGCTAAACGGGAGCACCCTCAGTGGCGCGGTCCAGCAGTGGGTCACGGACAGTGCCTCCGACCTGGTGCTCCGGGGAGATGCGCGGGTCTCCGGCTCCAACTTTGCGTCCACCCTCACCCCGCGCAGCGTGACTACCTTTACCGGAGCAGGCAACAACTAAATCACCTTCTGCGTAATGAGGCCTTGGCTTCGCTCACGTCGTCCCGATAGAGAAGCCGGCGCCTTCAGTGCTAAACTAGACCGACGAGTTGAATGGAGTGGGATTTCAAACATGGCCGGACGTGGAGGAATCCGAAGAGGTGCGGGGCGCAAGTCCAAGGCTTCTAAGCTGATTGAGGCCGGGTTCGTTGCGTCTTGGTTTACCGCCGAATTTCAGGAAATCAAATGGAAATCATTCATCGAGTCCGATGACGAGAGAATCGCCCTAGACGCAACCAAGTACCTCACGGATCGGCTGTACGGCAAGGCGGCGCACTCGCTGGACTTGACCCACTCTGGCGAAGTGGCAATTAGGCGGGTGATTGCAGACCTGTAGTCTTTCGATACCGGGGAAAATACCGGGGACTCTTGGCAGCAAATGAGGGGAACTGGGAGCAAACCAGCACCCCTCAAAAGCCTCTAAAACTGATCTTGCCCCCGCGAAACGTATCCCATAGCTGACAATCAGCGAAGGGGACAACGATGATTAGGGCAACGCGGGCACGTTACAC